>Ga0073936_10008671_pt1 | contig 12836 bp, 14 predicted proteins | sample AliMusrvi5mmetaG_FD_87041 | JGI IMG/M metagenome (GOLD analysis project Ga0073936, IMG submission 87041) | Freshwater lake bacterial and archeal communities from Alinen Mustajarvi, Finland, to study Microbial Dark Matter (Phase II) - Alinen... | ecosystem: Environmental > Aquatic > Freshwater >... | reverse complement strand
CACTTGATCAAATGATTGAGATCTCATTTTCTCAAAATTGCCAAACCATGCCAACTGCATATCGATCAGCTGTTGCATCGCTGCGGTCATTGGCTTGGCCCAATCTTCCAACTGGCGATTGGATAATTCGATATACGCCGCCATGAACCCAAGTGGATCACCTGCATGACCAAAATCACTCATGCCTTTTAGGAAGGTCACTGGAACTGCGGTGGATACGTGAACATCGTGACGCTTGGATGGTTGCATCCATTCAGTGGCTTGCCGCATAGCAGTCAAGGTTCCGGCAATCCAGTCGTTTGCAGATATCGAAAAAGCCGATGTGGGTGGTCTTTCTGCGTTGCTCGAAACCGAATCAGCAGGCCCATTTCCTGTACTTCGTTTTGCATGACCATCGATGTGTGACATGAATGTGCACCTCAAAAGTTGAAGAGGTTTATAGTGGACTGATTTCTCAGGCAAGCATTGCGATAGCGCAAGCTATCTGCAATCACTGTGCCTGCCATTTCCCTTCTAGTGATCGCTCCTCATGCCAGATATTTTCCACCGTTAATCGACAGCGTGATACCGGTAATGAAGCCAGCTTCATCTGAAGCCAGAAACACAACTCCACGGGCAATCTCGGACACCGTCGCTAATCTCCCTACAGGTACCGCTTTCAGAATTTGCTCCATGATCTCTGGTCTGATAGTCCGCATCATGTCTGTGGAGGTGTACCCGGGAGCAATTGCGTTGACAGTAATATTGCGTGATGCACCTTCTAGAGCCAGTGCTTTAGTGAATCCAATCATGCCGGCTTTGGCCGCTGCGTAATTCGTTTGCCCAGCCTGACCTGAGAGGCCATTCACCGAACTGATGTTGACGATGCGCCCGAAGCGGCGTTCGCGCATACCTTCGATGACAGCACGGCACATATTGAAGCATCCACCTAGATCGATTTCAATAACCTCACGCCACTGTGCTGCAGTCATCTTGTGTAGCATCACATCTCGGGTTATGCCTGCATTGTTGACCAACACATCGATAGGTCCAAGCGCTGCCTCTACCTCGACAACTCCCGCGCCGCAAGCATCAAAATCCGAAACATCCCATCCAAAAGTAGGTATTCCTGTACGTGTCCCGAAAGCTCTCGCTGAATCGGCATCTGGCCCGAAGTTTGCTGCTACGCGGTAACCTGAAGTAACCAATGCCTCAGCTATGGCTGCACCAATACCAGAAGTCCCACCTGTGACCAACGCAAGACGTGACGGTGATTCTGAGGTCATGACAAATCCTAGTGAACTTATGGTCAAAAAAATATGAATTACTTAGAGCTCTGCGCTTGAGAAGCCACGTAGTCTTTAGCCGTCGCTTCGGGAGTCCGGACCAATAAAACAGGCACTGGTGCCAAGCGCATGATTTGTTCAGCATCACTGCCCAATAAGAGCCGATTGGCCCCGCGCCGACCATGTGTTCCGATGACTATCAAATCTGCGCCCCATTCCTTGGTCTGCTGAATGACCGCCTCGGATACCCGCATGCCCAGTCCATCAATCAACAAACTGTCAACCTCGAGTTTTGCGGCAGTCGCGCGAGTTTTTCCATCTTCCAGAACTTGTTTCCCCGCTTCTTCCATTCGCAAGATCAAATCCCCGTTGTAATCGCCGTAGACGCCAAAACCCGTTGCATAAATTAGCGAGCCCATGACGTGAATCAGTCGCAGCCGTGCGCCTGTGAGTAGGGCCAATTTGATTGCTTCGTTTAGACCTTGGTTTGATGGGGTGCTGCCGTCGATTGGCACAAGTATTCGCTGGTACATAGAGCTCCTATTTCAACCGCAATTGGCGAGTTCCAAATCCGATGAGGTTGTTAGTCGAGTACACCCCTTTAAAACCATGGGCGCAAGTGCGAAAGCAACATAGCGATTCTTATGTCGCATTTGTTTGCGTAGGCTCAATGAAAGCCTTCACGCCCAATGGGATGCTTAGTGGTCGCACTACTCAGCTCATAAGCTCATCGTTCATTCATGTGTTTTTCATCAACCGCCAGTTTTACTTCTGCTAGCCTTCTGCTTGTGGTCGGTGGTCTGGCACTCTCTCAAAGGCCGAAGCGACGTGAGGTGGCCTATGCGCTTATTCCTGTCCTATTCGGACTGCAACAGCTTTTGGAAGGACTGATCTGGCTAGATTTTCAAGGCCAGTTATTTGCCATTTCTTGCTTCAGTGAAGGTGCACTAGTTCAGAGCTACTCATTATTCTCTCAGGTCTTCTGGCCAATCTTTGTCCCATTGGCGGTGGTACTTTTGGAGGACATATCATGGCGCCGTAAGTGCATCTCTATTTGTGCATTTATGGGTCTGACTGTTGGCATGTTTCTGCTAGCCGCCATGGCTCAGCGTCCGGTCACTGCACGACTCGTTGCACAACATATCGCTTATGATTTCGACCACACACACGTTGTTATTGCCAGTCTTCTCTATCTGATAGGGGCTTGCGCGGCACCTTTGCTTTCTAGTCATCGACCTGTTCGGCTTTTTGGCTTCGCTGCGATAGTCTCTTTACTTATCAGCTATCTCATATATGCGACTTGGTTCATCTCTGTGTGGTGCTATTTTTCTGGCTTGATGAGTTGCGTTGTCTTGCTGTACTTTTTTCGCGTTGAAGTGAGGAGGTCAAACTTGGATTGGTGGCACCCCTGACCTGAAGTTGGGCGATGCCTAACCAACCATCTATATGGCGGCTTCGGAGTCGTAGTTGAAGAGATCGAGTTTTTCGCGCCCTTCTTGGAGTCAGAGGCGTCAGGAGGCTTACTGGTGGTTGGCCAAATCAAGGCTGCACTGGATAAACGCTTGGGACGGACGGTTGCCTTCGAATGAATTCTTTTTCCTGCTCGTTCGCTGGTTAACCAAACAGATTTACTGTCAGTCCAGTGATTTACGCAGCCGCATAACGGCGAATGTAAAGAGTACAAATCCCAGTGAAGCCAAACCAAACATTTGGGGCCAAACAACATCCATCCCAACACCCTTGAGGTAGGTGTCACGAATAATCACTAGGAAATAGCGCAGAGGGTCGAGGTATGTCAGCAACTGCAATACCTCGGGCATGCTGGAGATTGGGAAGCTAAATCCCGAAAGGATGAACATCGGGTTCAGTACAAAGAAATTGGACGCAAAGGCCTGCTGTTGGGTCTTGCAGATGGTGGAGATCAAAAGGCCGATGGCCAGTGTACAGAGCAGAAACAGGCTGGTCCCAAGAAACAGCACCAGAGGGTTGCCTTTGAACGGAACCTGAAACCACAACATGCCGACGACGGCAATAAGAAGCACCTCTATCAGTCCAATCAGGAAAAACGGGATCGTTTTTCCCAATATGAATTCAATGGGTTGAATCGGTGTGACCAGAATCTGCTCCAAGGTGCCGACCTCACGTTCCCGTACGATGGCAAAAGCAGTGAGGTTGACGATAGAGACCAGACACAGCGTGCCAATCAAGCCGGGCACAAAGAACCAGCGACTGTTCAGGTTCGGGTTGTACCAATAGCGCTCTTGCATCGTCACCTGCACGATGGGTGCCCCGAGTGCGTGCCCCGTGCGCTGTGCCAGGTCCAGCGCATAGGCCTGTCCATAGGCTCCGGATATCACACCGACATAACCTAGCGCAATCAGTGCGGTATTGGAATTTGTTCCATCCACCAGTACTTGCAAAGGTGCGCTTTGGCCCTTACGTAGTAATTCGGAAAATCCCTGCGGCACGACGATGCCAACTTGCGCCGTGCTGCTTTCCACAGCGTCCTGAACTTGCTTTCTTGTCGTGGTTTTTGCGACTATACGGAAGCGGCTACTGTGCACGAAGGCATCCAACAGCGCTCGGCTCTCCTGGGTATGGTCCTGGTCCAGCGCAACCGTTGAAACATTGAACACCTCAAACGTTGCGGCATACCCAAATAGCAGCATCTGGATGAGGGGGGGAATGAACAACCGATAGCGTGCAGACTTGTCACGCTTGAGTTGCAAAAACTCTTTGATCAGCAATTGGTAGACGCGGCCCCACATGGTCAGTCCAGTGTCTTGTGAAAGGAGCGTGCTGCCAGAACCACCATCACAGCCGCGTACACCGTCAGACATGCAATGGGAGCGGATAGTTCGCTCCATGGCGCACCTTTTAGAAACAGTGCCTTTAGCAAGGTAACGTAATAGCGCCCACTGATCAGGTAAGTCACGCCTTGGACTACGGGGGGCATCTGGTCGATTGGAAAAGAAAAGCCCGACAGCAGCGTTGTTGGGAGCATGGTCAGTATCAGGGCGACCTGACTTGCTCCGACCTGGCTGCGAATGGACACAGAGACGTAGTAGCCGATGCACAGCACGACTAGCAAGAAAAGGCCTGTCGTAAAGAACAGTGCAATGAGCGTGCCGCGAAAGGGAACATCAAACCAGAACATCGCCAAGGCTAGACATATGCATGCGTCCAGCATGCCCACCATGAAGTAGGGAAGCAATTTACCCAACATCAACTCCATAGGTTGGACGGGCGTAGAGATCAGCAGTTCCATGGTGCCGCGCTCCCATTCCCGGGCGATGGTCAGCGAGGACAGTTGAGAGCCGACGATGGCCATGACCATGGCAACCACGCCAGGAATAATGAAATTTCGGCTGATCAGGTCTTCGTTGAACCAGACGCGTGCTCGCACTTCCACCGGCGTGACGGTTTGCATCTGCCCGCCGCGACTCTGAATGGCATCCAGCTGCACCTGCGCTGAATAGCCTGCAATGACGGCGCGGGCGTAATTGGCGGCAAGACTGGCTGTATTGGTGTCCGTAGCGTCGAGAAGTGCCTGTACGGTACTACCCCCGTTGTCTGCGAGACCCTTGGAAAATCCAGTAGGAATGACGATTGCAAGTCGACAATTTCCTGTATCCAGGCCGCGTCCGACTTCAGCGTAATTGTGCAGCCCGGGCCGGGTATCGAAATAGGGTGAAGCCGAAAATCGGTGCAGCAAATCATGTGACTGCGTGGTTTTGTCCTGGTCATAAACGCATAGCGGAAGATGTTTCACATCCAGACTGATTCCATATCCCAGCAAAAACATTTGAAGCACAGGGATTAGCAGCGCAATCATCAGGCTGCGTGGGTCGCGCACGATTTGCAGGGCCTCTTTGATTGTGATCGCTCGGACGCGACGCCATTTCATTTTTTACCTCCCACCAGTTGTACAAAGCTGTCCTCAAGCGAGGGCTCTATGCGCCGGATCGTGATACCGACGTATCCCGCTGCGGCAAGTTGTGCCTGAAATTCCGGTATGCGCAATTCGGCATCGTCCACTAGTGCATGAAGCGAGCTGCCAAACACCGCCACGTTGTGCATGCCAGTGGATTGATCCAGCGTAGCAATCGCAGTGCCAATGCGCTCGCCTGAAAGTTCCAGCAGATGACCGTCTAGAGCATGGCGTTTGAGTTCCCGTGGGGTACCCAGCGCAATCAGCTTGCCGTGGTTGATCAACGCAATACGGTGGCAGTATTCGGCCTCGTCCATGTAGTGCGTGCTGACCAGCACGCTCACGCCGTCTTCGCCGAGCGAATGGATCAATTCCCAGAAACGCCGGCGCGAACTCGGATCGACACCGGAGGTGGGTTCATCCAGGAACAAAATGGCCGGCTTATGCAATATGGCCGCACCCAAAGCCAGTCGTTGCTTCCATCCACCGGCCAGTGTGCCGACCAAGGAATCTTCGCGTCCACCCAGTCCGGCCATATCCACGGCAAAGTGCAATCGATCTTGTATATCTCGTCGCGAGACACCGTAAACCCCGCCGAAGAAGCGCAGGTTCTCCACCACACTCATGTCGTTGTAGAGCGAGAACTTCTGCGACATATAGCCGATGCGTCGCCGCACTGCCTCTGGGTCCTGGGCCACGTCGATTCCAGCGACGATGGCGCGACCAGAATTGGGATGCAGCAAGCCACACAGCACACGTAGCAACGTGGATTTACCTGCACCGTTGGGCCCCAAAAAGCCCATGATTTCACCGCGGTTGACAGAGAAGCTGACCTGGTTTATCGCAATGAAGTCCCCGAAACGTTTCACCAAATCTTCGACAATGATTTGGGGCGCGGTGATGCCGCTGGAGGTCGGGTTTGTCATGGCACGGGTGCCTTCCCGATGTCCTGGTCCAGTAGCGCGATGAACAGGTCCTCCACGCTCGGCGAAACTGTCTGAAGGCTGTTCACGGGAATGTCCTGTGCGGTGAGCATCTCCTGGATCTGCAGGGCCCTTTGCGGGTCGTCCACATGAACATGCACACCAGTGCCGACCAGGAGAACGCCAAGAACGCCAGGCGTGTCGATGACGGCATCACGCAGGCGACGAGGACTGCTACCTAAAATCTCAAGCATCGCGCCTGCCATGCGCGCCTTCAGTGCTGAAGGCGTGTCGCAAAACATAATCTGACCGGCGTTCATCAGCGCGAGGCGGTCACAACGCTCCGCCTCATCCAAATACGCTGTGGATAGCACCATCGCAACGCCTTCGCTGCGCAGCGTGTACAGAATTTGCCAAAACTCGCGGCGCGATAGCGGGTCGACGCCGGTGGTTGGCTCATCCAGTAGGAGGACGCGTGGGGTATGTACCAGGGAGCATATTAATCCCAGTTTTTGTTTCATGCCACCCGAAAGCTGGCCTGCTAACCGTTTGCGAAAGGGCGTCATATCGGCAGCGGCCAGCATCGTGTCGGCGCGTTCTTGCCAGACCTGGCGCTCGACCTCGAAAAGGTCGGCATAAAAGCGGATGTTCTCATCGACCGTGAGGTCCTCATACAATCCGAAACGTTGCGGCATGTAGCTAACGTGGCGTTTGGCCAATTCGGGCTGCTCCAGCACATTAACGCCGTCGATGACGATGCTGCCCGCATCTGGGCGCATGACCCCTGCAAGCATTCGTGTGGTGGTTGTCTTTCCTGCACCATCCGGTCCTACCAAGCCGAAAATCTCGCCACTTCGAACCGTGAAACTGATGCCTCGAACGGCTGAAACAGCGCCAAATCGCTTTTCCAACGAGCCAACGTCAATCAGCGTGGCCGCCGCAGTGGCAGTGGGCATCAGCTGCCCTTTGGTGTTAGATCGATATGGGCGTCCACAGGCATTCCTGTCACCAACTCGTGGTTGGGGTTGTCTAGGTCAATCTTGATACGGTATACCAGCGTGACGCGTTCCTCATGAGTTTCAACGCTCTTTGGGGTGAACTCTGCCTCGCTTGAAATAAAGGACACATGGCCAGCATAGTGCTTGCCTGGATGACTGTCGCTGCTCACGCTGACCGGCTGATTCAGATGCACACGGCCCAGATTGGTTTCGTTGACGTAGGCTCTCATCCAAATATGGTCCAAATCAGCCAGTGTTACGACCGGGGTACCAGGCACGACGACTTCGCCTATCTCCGCCTTGCGCACGGTTATCACCCCATCGAAAGGTGCCACCAATGTGGTGTAACCGAGCACTAAGCGCGACAACGACCGCGACTCTTCAGCGTTGTGCACATTCGCTTTAGAAAGGGCTATTGCGCGAATGGACGCATCTCGCTGAGATTGGTCGCGCTCCAACACCGAGACCGATAGCTTGACGGCGGTATCCGACTGATCGAGTGCTGCCGAAGACAAGAACCCCTGTTGTCTCAGATCGAAGGCACGCTGCCGATCCAGTTGACGTTGCTTCAAATCCGTTTGATCCACAGTCAGCGTACGCTCCGAGGTGACCAGATTTTGTTGCGCAATATCGAGCTGCCGCTGCTGTGCGGCCAGCGCGGCGTCGGCGATGGCCGCCTGCTGCCTGTAATCAGTGGCATCCACAACGGCCAACACCGCTCCCTTGTGAACCCACTGACCTTCGTCGAACGGCAATTCGACAATCCGTGACTGCACGGTTTTGTAACTCAGCACGCTTTCGTGTACCTCGATATTTCCGGAGAGCAGCAAGTCATTTTGGTTTTCGGAGTGATGCCATGGCAACCATTGCGGCCGTTGCTGCACCACCCAGACACACAAAGTCGCGAGTAAGATGATGACAATAAAGAACCACAACTTTTTGGTCATTGTGAGGACCCTATTCCTTCTGACGAATGCCATGCTAGGACAAGCGGTGGCTTTCGCTCGACGGCAGGTACTTCAGCACGAGGTATACCCACAACAATAGGGGCTACTGCTTGAGACTCGGAAGGAATGCCGAGCCCCTGTTTGACCTCCGGGAGGTTGAGCGCGCTTAACGACATGCCGATAACGCAAGTCCCCAAGCCAATGCCAAAGGCTGTCAGCATCAGGTTTTGTGCGGCCAGCCAGCAGTCAGCCTGCACGAAGCGTCCCGCAATCGGTGCACAAATCACGATCAGAGTGGATGCCCCGTGGAACGCATCAAAATCCGTTGGTTCAATAAGTGCTGTATTTGCAGCAGTGCGGTGTAATTCGGCCATCATGGCGCGCATGGAATCGCGTGCTTTATCCGATATGCGTTTGAGCATGGCACTGTCCTGCACCACAATAAACTCCCAAGGCTCTACATGCATGGCGGTTGGAGCTCGCACCGCCATGGATAACAAGGTCTGCACGGCCTCGCGGGTCACTGGTTCGGGTGCAAATGTTCGTACAGAAAACCGACCTTCAATTGCCCGACGAAGGGTCACGTTGTCAAGACACTGACTCATGGGAGATACCTCTAAGCGGGTTCAATATAGGCTTATGCATGGATGCCTTCATTGACAATGCGCAAGTAATCAATAGGGTTGTCATGAAAACATCCCAAAATCCTCTTTTGCCAACGTCTGCAATGGAGCGGGCAGATCGAAAATCCCTACTACCGGTTACGCGGCACTACCTAAGTCCACGAAGCTGAACTGAACGTCAACAATGGGCACAACGGAGACGCCTGACGGACTTCAGCCCGCCAAATACAGGTCCAAACGATCGGAGGTCCAGATGGCAACCCCAGTGCCAAAGAAGTCGGAATCCTCTGTCCACACAGGGCAGCCAATCGTCATCGCACACGCCAGCACAGGCCAGTCATCGGCATCGCGTATGGCTATCCTTTGCAGTGCCTGTGCTTGCAAGCCGGCATAGACACCCAGTTCCAGCGGCCGGACTATGGATTCCAGCGCGTCCAAAACCGCCATCGCGGGCCCGCCTTCCACACCTCTTTTCTCCAATAGGGCAGGAAGGTATTTCCTGGCGTCAGCGTAGGCCACATCGGGCGCAAAAAATTGAACTGCTTCTGCATTCCCGACAATGAGTTCCCGGACCCGTTTGCCCAATACCGCTCGAATCAGGATGTTGGCATCTAGAACAATGGCTTTGGTGCTCATGCCGCCACAGGTTTGGATTTCTTGGAGGCACCATTCTGTTTGCGCGCCGCCTTGAACTCGGCGACCACAGCGTCCTCGACAACGCTCTTGGCTGCAAGTAGGCGATCCAACGTCTTGCTGGCCTTCTTCAGCGACGCAACGTCTGCCTCGGCCTGTCCGTGGGTCGGAATGAAGTAGCCAATGGTTTGCCCATGGCGCGTCACCGCCACTGGGGTGCTGGACGCAATGAACTCGGCCATGCCGGCACGAAATTCCCGAATACCGACTTTGGTGGCTTCCATGACATGTTCCTTTGGCTTTAAACACCTATTTTGTGAATCACAGTGTACACAAAATGACAAAGAGAGCATAGTGTCAAGCCCTTCACTTTTAAGGAGATTTGTCATGGAAAACGCTTCCAATCAGACCAGTCGGCCACGGGAGCCATGGAATAAGGGCAAGTTGGTGGGTCAAAAGGCGCCGTTCAAGCTCAAGGAGGTTTGGGCCATACGGGTATGGCTTCAACTTGAGCACCGCATCAGGGAATTAGCCCTGTTCGATTTGGGTCTGGACAGCAAGCTGCGCTCCTGCGACTTGGTCAAACTCCGAGTACGGGATATTTGCCACGGCGATCGCGTTGCTGCTCGCGCTACCGTGATGCAGCAAAAGACTTCTCGGCCAGTCCAGTTCGAGATTACCGAACAGACCCGTGCCGCCGTCGCCGACTGGATGAAGACACGAAACCTTCACTCAGAAGACTTTCTTTTTCCAAGTCGGGTACACAATTCGCCCCATTTGGGAACCCGGCAGTACGCACGAATTGTGGAAGGCTGGGTGGAACATGTGGGCCTGGATCCTTGTGCCTATGGCACCCACTCCATGCGGCGTACGAAGGCAACGCTGATTTACAAGCGCACGAAAAACTTGCGCGCAGTTCAACTGCTGCTTGGACACGCAAAACTCGAGTCCACCGTGAGGTACCTCGGAATTGAGGTTGATGACGCCTTGGAGATGGCGGAAGAAACAGACATTTGAATACTGCGGATCACCCTGAGGGAGTCGCGAATGAGACCTGCGGAAACAGGGTGACTCCGCAGGTCATTGGTGACACCTTTGACCGGAATTTGGTGGCCACGAAGCAGACATTGCGAACGACAGCAATGGCAAGTGGCTGCAGTAAAACCAAAAATTTTGGATGGCTGCAATGTGCCCGTCAGCGACGGCCGACATCACGGCCCAACATTTTCAAAAATGAACGACAGGAACGGAGGACCGCCAATCTCGGTTCCGCCGCGAAAGCGGCCAGACAGAGTTTCAAATGGAGCGCCAGATAGCTGCCGTTGGCAGCAGTGGTGAAAGTTAGCGTAGTGGCTGCGATTTCTGCAACATCTGCTCGCGGACCTGCCGAAACTACTTCCCCAATGTGTTAAAAAATTGTTCGTACATGGCATCGACCGCGCGTGAGCGTTGTGAAACCTTGCTGCGGAACACGGCAACGTCCATGGAACCCAACGCGGGCAACTCAAACTCCTTGCGCAGGTTCTGCAGCGGCTGCGAGCTGGCAGGAACACTGCAGCGCGTTAACACGGCCACGGCCAAACCGCTTTCCACGGCGGCCACCTGGCCGGTTAGGCTGGAACTGTGATAGACCACACTGTAGGCACGACGCTTGGCTGCCAATGCCGCCATCGCTTCCGTTCTGGCCAGGCTTCCCGATTCGTAGACTGCGATGGGCAGGGGATCTTTGCGCCATACCTCAAACTGGGGTGCCCCAACCCACACCAAAGGCTCCTGAAACAACAGTCGGCCGCGCTGTGGCTTGTCCCGTGACACCAGTGCCAAGTCCAGGTCGCCGCCTACCACCTTGGGTATGAGCGATGTGGACTGCTCACAGGTCAATTCAATCTCCACGCCATGGGCCCACTGCGGTCATACGTTCTGATCGTCTGCATTGCAAGTCCACGCACTAAGCGGGTATCCACGACAGTCCGCTTATTGGCGGTCCATGTGTACCACTCAGTCCAAGAGGAGCGGAGCATCCCGGGCGGGGGAACCATGAAGCTCAATTACGCTGACCCAAGTAGCAGAACGCCCCAAGGATGGAAAAAAATTTCCCGCCCTGATTCAAATTCGTGCCGGCCTGGGCCATAACTGAGATTACAAGGTTTCGCCCTCCAAGTCTGTGGCGGCTACGTAGACTCCGCGGAGCTTGCGGTGCTTGAGCCGGTAGGCCAGTTGCGGGCGGGTCATGCCCAGTAGCCGTGCGGCCTCCGACAGATTGCCACGGGCACGCGCCACTGCTAGGTCCAGCACCAGCGCATCGATATCTTCCAGAGCGCTGCCACTGTTCAGAATGCGAGCGCACAAGTCCGCGTCCTGCGCGCTCGGCATTTTGGCCAGATGGCCGTGCGCGTCCAGGCTGGTCTGCAGGGCATCGGGCTGGGTTGGGAACAGGTGCTCCACCTCCACCATGCCGGACTGGCTGGCCAGGATCACGCCACGCTCCACCAGGTTTTCCAGTTCGCGCACATTGCCCGGCCAGCCGTGTTGCTGCAGCGCCTGCAGCGCACGCTCCTCAAAGCCCAGCACGCGCTTGCTGTGCAACGCGCAAAAGCGCATGAGCATGCTCTGGGCCAGCGGCTCGATGTCGGTCTTGCGCTCGCGCAAGGGTGGAATGCAGATTGGGTAGACGTTCAGGCGGTACAGCAGGTCGGCGCGGAAGCGCCCGGCCAGCACCGCCTGTTGCAGGTCCACATTGGTGGCAGCCACCAGGCGCACATTCACCCGGCGGGTGCTCTCGCCGCCCACGCGTTCGATCTCGCCCTCCTGCAGCACGCGCAGCAGTTTGGCCTGCGCTGCCAGCGGCAGCTCGCCCACTTCATCGAGCAGCAGGGTGCCGCCGTCGGCGCGCTCAAAGCGGCCTATGCGCATGGAATGCGCACCGGTGTAAGCGCCCTTCTCCACGCCAAACAATTCGGCCTCCACCAGCTCAGCGGGTAGGGCGGCGCAATTCACCGCAACAAAGGGTTTGTCGGCCCGGCTGGAAAGTTCATGCAGCGCGCGTGCAAAGCGCTCCTTGCCCACGCCGGTCTCGCCGGTGAGAAGCACCGTGGCCTGGGTGAACGCTACCTTCTGCATCAGCGTGTAGGCCTTGCGAAAGGCGCTGGAGTTGCCAATCAGCTGGCCGCCCTGCGTGGCGGGCTCCAGCGTGGACTTCAGCGCGTCCACCTGCAATTGCAGGGCCTCCATCTTTTCCATCAGCGAGTCGTCGTTGAAGTAGACGCGGTGCGCCTCGCCATCGGGCCATTCTTCAATCGGGCGCCCGACGATCTGGCAATGCTCTGCACCGCAGGCCGCGCACATGGTTTCCTTGTATAGGATCAAGCGGCCCATGAAGGCGCTGGTGTAGCCGCTGGCATAACCCAGCAGCGTCCAGCAGGCCGGGTCGGTATCCAGCCCGTACTTTTGCCGGTGCGCATAGGCCTCCCAGGAATGCTCCCAATTGAACTCGCCGTAAAACTGGCCGGCCTGGAT
>Ga0073936_10008668_pt1 | contig 12844 bp, 8 predicted proteins | sample AliMusrvi5mmetaG_FD_87041 | JGI IMG/M metagenome (GOLD analysis project Ga0073936, IMG submission 87041) | Freshwater lake bacterial and archeal communities from Alinen Mustajarvi, Finland, to study Microbial Dark Matter (Phase II) - Alinen... | ecosystem: Environmental > Aquatic > Freshwater >... | reverse complement strand
CTCTTTCACTGTATATTTTTCTTTTCCTGGCCTTATCCCTTCTTTTTATTGTTTATATCGGGAGAAGGATTCAAACCCGTCAGCAAATTGTCATTCAGCTTCAGAACCGGATTTTCGGGATGCTGATCCAGTTTTTATCAAGTATCTCCAAGATCAGGATAGCCGGGGCCGAAGTTCATGCCTTCTCGCAATGGGCCTGGAAATTCTCCCTGAATAAAAGGCAGACCTATGAAGTAAGAAAGCTTTTTCTGATAGTCACCCTGCTTTCGACGGTGCTGCCTCCTGTAATTACACTGTTTGTTTTTGCCGTTATTGCCGGGCAACTGCCAAATACCCTTTCAACCGGTCAGTTTATGGCATTTTATACTGCATTGACTATGACCATTGTATCCTTCCTACAGCTTGGCATGGCAGTCATCTCATTTTTTATGGCTATTCCTATGCTCGAAAGTATCCGGCCGATTTTGGAAGCTTTGCCCGAGAATATTGCTCTAAAGGAAGATATCAGAGATCTTTCAGGCGAAATTGAGGTGGCCAATGTCAGCTTCAGATACCTGCCCGATGGCCCCTTCGTACTTCAGGATGTTTCTTTACAGATCCGGCCCGGAGAATTTGTAGCTATTGTCGGTGCTTCAGGTTCAGGGAAATCAACCTTGCTGAGACTGTTGCTTGGTTTTGAATCGCCCGAAAGCGGCTCGGTATATTATGACCACCAGGATATTTCAGCATTTGATCCTGCTTCAATAAGGAGGCAGGCAGGAACAGTGCTTCAGCAGTCACAGCTTTCGGTGGGGACCATACTCTCAAACATCGCCGGCATGAGCAACGCAACGTTTGAAGACGCATGGGAAGCTGCCCGGAATGTGGGGCTTGATGAAGACATCAAACAAATGCCCATGGGGATGAATACCATCATTACAGGAGGACTCAGTACTATTTCGGGTGGCCAGCGCCAGCGCATCATGATCGCCCGGGCTATAGTGAACAAGCCCCGCATCCTTTTCTTCGATGAAGCAACCAGCGCACTCGATAACAGGACCCAGCATATCGTCAGTAAAAGCCTTGAAACGCTCCAGGCTACAAGGATCGTCATCGCTCATCGCCTTACCACGGTTCAGAATGCCGACCGGATTTACCTGATGGACCACGGAAGGATAGAAGAATCGGGAACCTATGAGGACCTGCTCAGGAAAAGCGGAAAATTCGCCGAACTGGTGAAACGGCAGATAGTGTAATAATTTTCCAACTGTACGGGAAACCTTTCCAAATAGTCTGACCCTGCAAGAGTCCTTATAGCATTATTTCAGCGCACCGGATTTGGATTTAAACATTGACCAGGTCATAATTGTTGATTCCTTCCGGGATATTACGAAGCCTGGTCCCGGATTTCTCATATTCATTCTGTTGGTGGCTTTTCGCTGGAACTACCACGTATATGGTCTGAGGTTCCTCTTCCAGTAATTTTATTTTTAAGGACAGGGGAATGTATACACCTGTCTCAAGTTCAATGGCCAGCCTGGGATTATTATGGAGTAACCTTCTGAAAGTATCGTCCTTCAGCGCTTTTCCAACAAGCTTTCTTTCGATTTGTTTTTTTAACCTGGACTTTTCCAAGTGTATATTCGCATGGCCGCTGAGAAAATCCAATTTGCTTTTTATGAATCGGAATACCATGGGTTCAAGTTTTCAGCCGATCCTAGCCCTAGTTGGTTTGCTGTTCGCAAGAATCACTGCCCGAGATCTTTGAGGTACTTGAGCCTGTTGTAACTTCGCCGGCATAGGAAATTTTCAGGCTGCCGTTTTTTGTTGTCCCGGTAGCAGATATGGTCACATTGGTGCCCGAAAGCACGGATATCGATATAGTCCACGGCAGTGTGGGATTTGAAACAGTCACCGTTCCTGCATTAGTTTCATAGCTTAGCGATGAAATGGTCCCGTCACCTGTTTGCGCAGCGGTGTAAACCACTGTCATGGCAACAGCTGGCTGACTGGGTGCCGCATACAGGCTGCATGTGATCTCTTTGACTTTCTTGCATCCGCTTAAACCTATTCCAAGGAGGAGCAAAATAATCATTGATACGTTAACGATTTTTTTCATGGAGGTTGTTTTATAAATGAACATTATTTTTATAAACCCGAATATTATTTTCTGGTTTGCAGGATAAAATTATTGCCTTCATTAACTTTAATCAACAAAAGCAGGTAAGATTCTATAAAAAGGAGTAAGAAATTGTAAAAAGCCAGGAATTGCAGAGGCATTATTCAATGCGGGAATTCTTATTTCTTTGAATTGAATTACGGAAATAAAATGGAGTAATCCCGATCTGCCTTTTAAAGATTGCGTGAAAGGTAACTTTCGTACTGAATCCTGCCATAGCTCCTATGCCTTCAATCGAGAGATGGTCATATTTTGAATCTGCCAGAAGCCTTCTTGCTTCTTTGATCCTCAGTTCATTGATAAACCCGTTAAAATTCAGGTTGAAATTATCATTGATCATTTGCGAGAGGTAGGAGCGATTGGTATTGATCTTTCTGCAGACATCATCGACGGTGAGACCCGCTTCAAGGTATAGCTTTTCATTTTCCATCAAGCGGTTAAACTTAACCAGCAGGCCCAGTGTTGTATTTTCAATTTCATTGTCAGGGGGAAGGTCAACAGCATGATCACGATGGCGGCTCATGTTTCTCGTGTCTTCAATGTGTTTTTCAGCGTTTACGATCTCCTGGTTTTTTCTTACGATCTGCCTGAATGCCCTGCTCTTTTGACGGTATAAAGTGAAAATGGCGATTCCCAGGATAGATAGTAATATGGCAATACCAATCAGAAACTTGATCATTGATATTTGAAAACCATTGGTTTTCTGCAATAAAAGATTCTCCTGCTCTTTCTTTTCTGTTTGAAAGCGGGTCTGCATTTCAAGAATGACTTTTGTTTTATTCTCACTGAAGAGGCTGTCACCAGCAACCCGGTAAGAGGAAAAATATTCCTTTGCCCTTGCCTTATCGCCCGTAAGTATGCTTATTTCGGTAAGATAGCGGCTGCATTTCTGTATCAGTTCCAGTGAATTTTCCTGGCTGGCATAGTCGAACGCCTGCCTGAACATTGCGTGTGCTTCAGCCAGCTTTCCTTTCCTGAACATGATCTCGCCAAGGCTTAGGTTCAGGTTGGCAATCTCCGATCCTGATCCTATACTGCCGGCGAGGGATAGGGCTTGCGCATAGTATTCCATGGCCCTGGCTTCGTTTGTCATCAGACCGGCATACAAATCTCCCAGCGAGTGAAGTGAAATTACCATCCCGTATTTGTTGCCCATTTCCGTTTTAAGCTCAAGCGATTTCTTATAATAAAATAAAGCTGTATCGGCTTGCTTCAGGTCCACACTGAGGTCTCCCATGGCGGTATAATTGGTGGCCAGGTACTTTTTGTTTTTCCTTTTCAGGTTTATGGAGATGGCTTTCTCTAAAAAATAGCGGGTCATTTTATTATTATCCCAGTCAAAATACACCAGGCCCAGGTTGTTATAGGTAGCAGCAAGGCCGTCCGAATCGGCAAGTTCTTCCTTCAGCCTGGCCGACTCGAGTAAGTACTTGGTGGCTTTTTCATAGTAGGATATCAGTATATAAGTGGAAGCCATATTGTTGTATATTTTAGCCATCTGGGGTTTGTCATTTACTGACTCCAGGATCTCTCTTGCCTTTTCATAATAATCCAGGGCATCGGAGGATTTACCCATGTAATAACTTGTGGTGCCCAGATCAGTATAGATCTTCCCGGCATAAAGTGGATCGTTCAGGGAACGGGCAAGGCCGAGAGCGTTATTGTAAAAGAACAGGGAGCTGTCGTATTCCCCAAGATTCTGGTAAACGCCTGCAAGGCTACGCTGGATGATCATACCGGAAAATGTACTTCTGTAATCAGGCTTTTTACTGTACTGCAGAAGCTTTTCTTTTGCTTTCCGGTTATTTCCCTGTTTGACATACGTAAGACTGAGGTTATTGAAGACTTCTGCCTCAAGGTCCCTGAGCTGCCGGCTGGACGGATCTTTCTTAAGGTACAGGTTGCAATCGCTGAACGCCTGAATGAAAATCTTTTCGGCCATATCGGTATTGCTTTGGTTCAGGAAAGCCAGCCCGGTTTTATTCAAGGCTTTGATCATGCCGGCAGGGTTTCCGGTCACTCTGAAAAGATCAAGTGATCTCTGAGCAAAAACCAGAGCGCTGTCGGGTTTGGATGCATCAAGATAGGCGCCCGAAAGTAAGAAACAAGCCTCGGCCGATTTCTTCCGGTCCTTCAACTCAATGGCAAGTTCGTTGGCCATTTTCGCATAAAAGATGATCTTACCAGGTTGCATGCCGGTTCCGGATGCCGCCTGTAAAAGCAGGTCCAGCTTTTGTTCGCCTTTAAGGGCGCTGAGCCTAATATCAATTGAGCTGACAGATTCCCTGGAAGATACTGTGAACGTGCATAGTGCAAGAATAAAGGCAAATGATACAGTCTTCATTTATTAGTATAAGGTTAGTTTATTCCTGTAATATGTGTCGGCGGCTTGATCAGTTTTTTATACGGCAGAAAATCAGCCCCTGCAGTCCTGGTATAGATCCGGTTTATGATATCGATCAGCAAGGTGTTTCCAAAACACAGTATCAGGTACTTACGGATAGTGTATTGCTCCTTGTTGAATATGCCTGGCGAGAAGAGGGGTAAGATAAAAAGCCAGGTTGATATGATAAAAGTAGTTGAAACACCGTACACCGAGATAAACAAAGTCTTGTTGACAGGAATGCTTCCAAGGCCGAAAGGAAGGAAAATCCTGAGGAAAAGGAAAACGAAAATCCCGAAACTGAAGGAGATCAGGAATCGGGCAAGGGCAGAGGAAGTGAACATGAACGGCTGGTTCAGCCATGAGGCAAAAAGACCGATCAGGCCCGTAGATCTTCGTGGAATCTGCCTTTTGTTTTGGTCCGTAATCATATTTACCTGAAGACTGGCTCTCGTATTCTTCATGTCAATCAGCAAAAAATAACCCCATAGGATTATATCTGGCCTGTATGCGACTCTAAATTTACTAAAAATATCCATACATATATGAAATCTGGCTATACTTTTTTTTATCCATACGGATTTTCCTTGTTTTTCAATAATTCATCCTGTATCTATCCTATATCTATCCTATAAGAATATTTTTCTTATCTTTGGACAACCTTTTGACTTCTTACCATGTCATCCACATAAAACATTAACCATGGCATTTTCAAAAACCAATTTACTGACCAAAACATACAGGGGAAAGGTCGGCAACCAGTTTGTGTTAAAGAATTACTCAGGGAAATCGGTCATGTCTAAGATCCCGGTCTTCACCAAGCCCTGGTCCGAAAAACAGAATGAACACAGGCTCAAATTCAGGCTGGCCTGTAAAAAAGCCAAAACCCTTGCCGCAAGACCGGAAATCAGGGAATTATACTCTGAAAGGATAAGAGCCGACCAGTCAATTTACAACCTGGTACTCAGGGATGTGATGAAGGGTGTGTTCATGTAAAATCAATGCCGCCAACAATCTCCTGTTCAGGATAAATCTTTTTTCGAGGTGTTTATCTTCTCATCCTTCAAGTTTCAGCGCCTCAAAAAAAGATTTATCCTGCAATCGTGATATTATCCCATAACCGTCCTTCCTTTTGGTATAATGTTTGTGCTTTAGAGGCGTTTGTATTATATTGGTCAAAATTTCACGTATGAACCTGAGAGTTTTTGCGAGTGCTATCGTACTTGTTGCCGGCTTGCTTCCGGTGTTAGTTTTCAGCCAGAATAAACCCAGGCCGGCTTCGGCTGCCGTATCCCGGGATAAGGAATGGAAACAGGTTGATTCCCTGTCGGATACAGGACTTCCCAAATCGGCCCTTGAGATTGTTGACAGGATATATAAGGATGCAAGGTCCAAAAACGATAATCCTGAATGGATCAAAGCGGTCATTTACAGGATCAAGCTTTACAGTATGTTCAGGGAAGACTTCATGATGGGGACCATCCATGACCTGGACCGGGAGATAAGCACTTCAAAAGAGCCTGTGAAACAGATCCTTCAATCCATTCAGGCTGAGGTATATCTTAAGTATTACCAGAACAACCTTTACCGTTTCAGGGGAAGGTCTTCGCTTGGCAGGGTTATCCCCGACAGCATACAGACATGGGACCTGGATGCCATAACCCATGCCATTTTTTCGACCTACCTGGCTTCGATAGGGAACGAAGCCCTGCTGAAATCCACACCCATCGGTAGTTTCAGGGCCATCATCGAGATCCCGGGATCCGAAGGGGGCATTCGCCCGTATGGAAGACGGACGGCGAATAATACCGCTGGTCCATCCACGGTCGTAACAAAAGAAACTGGAAAAGCCATGCAGCTAAGGCCAACTCTGTATGATTTCCTTGCAAACCGCGCCTTGGAATTTTTCACTTCTTCCAAAGGAAATAAAACCTCCAATGCCAAAGGGTTCCTGATCGATAATGCTTCATATTTCTCCCTCCCGGCGGCATTTGCCGTTATCGGGCTTCCGGAAGGCGATGGCATATCTCCTGCACCTGAAGCTCTGAGGATCTATCAGAAACTGGCTGCATTTCACCTGGGCGACAAGGATCCTGCAGCTTTGATCGATGCTGAGCTTGCCCGCCTGGATTATGTGCGGCGTGAGGCAGCCCTCGAAAACCGGGATTCGCTCTGGATGGAAACCATGAAAAAGTTCGAAACATTGTATATTGATTCGCCTTCAGGTACGGGCATTTCCTTTGCCATGGCTCAGTTTTACCAGCAGGAACCCGGTTCGGGGTACAATGATCTGCAGGGCAAAAGAATGGTAAAAGCTCTCGCAGTTTGTGAACAGGCAGTGAAACGCTTCCCTGATTCCGACGGGGCAAAGAACTGCAGCCTGCTGGCAGCGAGCATACGGAACCCTGAATTCCTTGTACAGTGTGAAGATGAGCTGATGCCCGGGAAACCTTCCCTGGCCCTGATCAGCTACAGGAACTTGAACCGGGTTTACCTGAAGCTTTTCAAAGCCGACCCTGAGGAATGGAAGTCAAAAAGAGGAACTGTCGGCGAGAAGGAGCTTAAGGAATATCTTGTGAAACAGCAGGTTGTCCGCAGCTGGGATCAGTCCCTTGCGGTATATACCGATTACCTGAAGCACAGCCAGGAAATCAGCCTGGCTGCCGTGAAACCTGGTTTTTACCTCCTGGCTGCTTCCGCGGATTCTTCCTTCACTCCTTCCTCCGCTTTGTTCGCGTTCTGCGGTTTTACATCCACTTCTTTCAATTACACCAGCCATAAAAATGACGACGGCAGCCTTACCGTCTTTATCTTTTCACGTGACGAGGGAAGGGCGGCGAAGGAGATCACCGCCGAAGCCTGGGTCCGTTCATGGAACTCCAGGAACAGGAACTGGGACAGCCGTAAGCTCGCCTCTTATCTTACCGACGCAGACGGGATGGTAAACCTTCCTGCTCCATCTGCCGGGACCCGCTCTTCGGATATCAGCCTGAAAGTCATCTCAGGGGAGGATGTGTTCTTCACCCGCAGTTTTTACCAGTATGCGCCCCAGCCTTACGTTGACCGTCCTGCAAAGCAGACTGACTTTTTTACCGACCGGGGGATTTACCGGCCGGGGCAGACAGTTTGGTTCAAGGGCATACTTACGGAACGCAAAGGGAATGACACCCGCCTTCTCAGCGGGGAGAAAACCAGGGTGGTTTTCAACGATGCCAACGGACGCATGATCGCTGAACAAACGTTTACGACCAGTGATTTCGGATCATTCAACGGTTCCTTTATCGCACCCTCCGGTGTACTTCCAGGGATGATGAGCATTTCGAATGAAACGGGTTCGGTACAGGTTTCGGTTGAGGAGTATAAACGTCCGACTTTCGAGCTGAGCTTCGATGAGATGAAAGAGAACTACCGCCTGAACCAGGCTGTTGCCATAAACGGAAAAGCCATGGCCTATGCCGGGAATGCTGTTCCAGGGGCAACGGTGAAGTACAGGGTCGTGCGCAAAGCCCGTTTCCCGTTCCGGGAACGCTGGTTCATCCCCATGCCGGTTTCGGATGAAGCGGAGATCGCTTCTGGTTCGGTTGCGACAGCTGCTGACGGGAGCTTTGCCTTTTCCTTCCAGGCGCTCGCCGATCCTTCATTCCCCAAAGCTACAAAGCCTGTATTTGATTTTGAGGTCACTGCGGATGTGACCGATGCTTCGGGCGAAACGCGCACGGCAGAACAAACGGTCATGGCCGGGTACCAGAGCCTTGTCCTGGGAAGTAATGCTCCCTCCCTGCTGAATTTGCAAACCGACAGCCTGGTGAAAATATCTGCTTCAAACATTAACGGGAAAGCCACTCCAATAAATGTTTCAGTTGAAGTATTCAGGCTGAAGACTCCTTCGGTTCCTTTCGTTAAAAAGTACTGGGGATATGCCGATACTACCCTGATCAGGGAGGCTGAATACAGGAAATTATACCCTCAGTTTGCTTTTGGTTCAGAGGACGATACGGCTGCCTGGAAGCCTTCCATGACTGTCATGCTTGAAACTGTATACACCGGAAAGGATTCCATGATTAACCTGAAGCGTTATACCAACCAGGCCGGGAAGTCCTTCGTTACCGAGCCAGGAGTTTATATGATGAAGCTTTCGGCTGACGATCCTTTCGGCACAAAGGTTGAGATGAAGAAGTATTTTACAATGTTCGATCCTCTTTCGAAAGGCCTGGCCGGGAACCCTGTAAATTTCTTTGTTCCCCTGAAAACCAAGGCTCAGCCCGGTGAATCGGCAAGGCTTCTTTTGGGCTCGGCCGAAAAAGACCTCAGGGTTTTATACGAGATTCGTTTCCACGACAGCCTGGTTTCAAGAAAATGGCTGGACTTTAGTAATTCTCAAATGCTTCTCGAGATACCCGTTCTTGAAAAATACCGGGGGAATTTCTCGGTGAACTTCCTTTTTGGCAGGAACGGAAGGATATACCAGGATGCTGTCCTTGTGAGTGTGCCTTACCCGGATAAAAAGCTGGACATCCGTTTTGAAACGTTCAGGTCAAAGATCATGCCGGGAGAGAAAGAGGAATGGAAGATCAGGATCATGAAGGATGTACAAAGTACAATGTACAATGTACAAATGGCAAAAGGAAGTCAACCGGCGGGAGGTATACCGGTTGAGGCTGAATTCCTGGCGACGATGTACGATGCATCACTGGATGCTTTCAGGCCGAATACCTGGTCGTTCGCATTCTACCACAGGTTTTTCGGAGCAAGTTTGTGGGACCTTGGTTACGGTTCACAACTGAGTTTGGCTTCGGCTGCAGGGATGCTCGATGAAAGCGCCTACACTGAATCAGTATACCCCCGGCTTAACTGGTTCGGCATGAATTATTTCGGGGGAAGGCAGCCTGTAATGTTCATGAAGAGTTCTGCAGATGCGGTGGCTGTAAATGTAGGGAGTGCAGCCCCTGAAAATTCAGCCAGGAGTACCCAACCGGGAGAAGCCCAACAGATAGAGAAAACAGCAGACCTGATTGCAGCAGCATCCGTATCGGAAAAAGTGGGAGGCTCGTCTGCACCGCCCAAAATACAGGTCAGGAGGGATTTCAGGGAAACAGCCTTTTTCTATCCCGACCTCCGAACCGATTCTACCGGAGCCCTGGTTCTTAGCTTCACAGCTCCTGAGGCGTTGACCCGTTGGAACATCCTGGGTTTTGCCCATTCAAGGAACCTTGACTATGCACTGATACAGAAGGAATTATATACGCAGAAAGAGATCATGGTGGTTCCGAACACCCCAAGGTTTATCCGGCAGGGAGATGAAGCCTGGTTCAGCACGAGGGTGGTGAACATGAATAATGAAGACATCAACGCTTCGGTGAAACTTTCGCTAATTGACGGCATCAGCATGAAGCCTGCCGACAGCCTTGTTGCAGGCGTTTTGCAGCAGGATATCGCCATCGCGAAGGGGGGAACAGGGGTCGTTTCCTGGATGATCAGGGTACCTGTGGATCCTTCCTTTTCCTTATTGCAATACAGGATCACCGCTACTGCCGGGGCACATACCGACGGGGAGGAGAAAATAATCCCCGTGCTTGCAAACCGCATGATGGTGACTGAAGCTCTGCCGCTTCCGATGAAGGGGAAAGGCATAGCGGAATTCAGCCTTGACAAACTGTTCACCTCATCCACAGGCAAAACATTAAACAATTACAGGCTGACGCTTGAATTTGCTTCCAACCCCGCCTGGTATGCAGTGCAGGCCCTGCCGTCACTTAACGAGAAGCAGTACGATGATGCGTATTCTGTTTTCGGGGCTTTTTATTCGAATAGCATTGCTGCGCATATCATGAATTCCGACAGTAAGATCAAGGCGGTGTTTCAGAGCTGGAAAACCCTGACGCCAGATGCCCTCGTATCGAACCTGGAAAAGAACGAGCAATTGAAGACGGTTCTGCTGCAGCAGACTCCATGGGTGAATGAGGCAGCCTCCGAGACAAGTAACCGGCTCAGGCTGGGGATGTATTTTGACCCCCAGAACCTCACTTCAAACCTTCAAAAGAACCTTGCGAAACTGCATAAGCTGCAGGCCCCTAACGGCGGCTGGACCTGGTTTGACGGTATGCCCGAGAACAGGTCGGTAACGCAGGGAATTATTACGGGACTCGGCAGGTTATCGGTTATGGGTTATGGGCTATCGGTGGATGAGGTACCGGGTATGGCCTACCGTGAGAGCAGTGATGAATTGAAAGAAATGGCCGGGAAAGGCGTAAGGTTCATGGATGATGCCTTTGCAATGGATTATGCGGAGATGCTGCGCCGTTATCCGGGGAAAATGGATGAGAACCATCTTGACGCAACTGAGATCGATTACCTTTATGCACGTTCCTTTTTCGTGAAGACGCTTCCCTCCCCTGCAAACACCCTGGCTCCGCTAAAATATTACCTCGGGCAGGCCGAGAAATACTGGACAAAATGCGGTTTGTCGCAGCAGGCCAGCCTGGCTATAGCCCTTCAGCGCTTCGGTCGCAAGGAAACTGCAGCTCTCATCATGAAGTCTTTGAATGAAAGGGCCCTGCATTCACCTGAAATGGGGATGTACTGGGCTGAGGATCCGGGCATGTATTGGAGACAATCAAATATCGGGACCCAGGCCCTGCTTATCGAGGCTTTTGATGAAGTTGCCGGTGATGCGAAGTCGGTGGAAGATATGAAAGTATGGCTGCTTAAGCAAAAACAAACCAGGATGTGGGAATCTTCACGTGCCACGATTGACGCATGTTACGCCCTGCTGATGCGCGGGACCGGAATGCTTACCGAAGATCCCAAAGTGAAGATCTCCCTGGGGCCTGTGAAAGTGGATCCTTCAAAGATGGCAGACCTTAAGCAGGAAGCGGGCACGGGTTATTTCCAGGTAAGCTGGAGCGGGAAAGAGTTCAGCCCTGACATGGGGAAGATCAAGGTCAGTAAAGGTTCCGATGGCGTGGCCTGGGGCGCCTTATACTGGCAGTATTTTGAAGACCTCGACAAGATCACACCTGCATCCACTCCTCTGAAACTTGAGAAGAAACTGTTTATTGAACGGAATACCCCCAACGGACCTGTGCTTGAGGCAGTGACAGATGGCGCTTTACATATTGGCGATAAACTGAAAGTCCGGATTGTTCTCACCGTCGACCGCGACCTTGAATTTGTTCATATGAGGGATATGCGGGCATCGGGTTTAGAACCATACTTCGTTTCTTCACAGGGCGCTACCGGTGATTTGTACATGGTACATGGTACATCGTACATCAGCTCGGGCTACCGTTACCAGGACGGCCTCGGTTATTACCAGAGCACAACCGACGCTTCGACCGATTTCTTCTTCGACTATATCGGAAAGGGTACGTATGTATTTGAATACGCACTTATCGTGAACGCCCCCGGCGATTACTCGAACGGCATTACCAGCGTGCAATGTATGTATGCCCCGGAGTTTTCGGCGCATAGCGAAGGGATAAGGGTGAAAGTGGGGAAATAACGTAATAGGCCAAATCAAAGCCGCGTTTGATTTACGATTTGACGATCTTAAGAGATTTACGATTGGACCATTAACGATTTCAGATTGAATATTTGGATTTACGAGTTTCGAGTTTAATATTGTAATCGTCAATCCTCAATCATAAAATTCAATCGTAATTCTAAACTCGTCCAATCGTAAATCAATAATTCGTCCTGTATCCATCCTGTATCTATCCTGTAAGTATCTTTTTACTATCTTTGGACAACCTTATGCCTTCAAACCATGTCATCCATATAAACATAAGCCATGGCATTCTCAAACACCAATATGCTGACTAAAACCTATAGGGGCAAGGTCGGCGACCAGTTTGTATTAAAGAATTACTCAGGGAAATCGGTCATTTCGAAGATCCCGGTCTTCACCAAGCCCTGGTCAGAAAAGCAGAATGAACACAGGCTCAGATTCAGGCTGGCCTGTAAAAAAGCCAAAGCCCTTGCCGCAAGGCCGGAAATCAGGGAATTATACTCTGAAAACATCAGAGCCGACCAGTCAATTTATAACCTGGTGCTCAGGGATGTGATGAAGGGGGTGTTCGCATAAAATCAAAGCTGCATTTAAACTCCGGTTTCTGTTTTATTATTTAGACTTTGGATGATAATCGGGTGGTGCCTGATTGAATTTAAATACAATATTTAGTTAGGGTCTGCTGATTATGTCAACTGGTTTTCAAGTCTAAATTTTCCACGAAAAATACCTGGAATAGTTTTCTTGGAGAGAATTCCGCCAACCATTCTGCTGAAAAAGTTACTGCTGATAAAAT
>Ga0073936_10008661_pt1 | contig 12852 bp, 8 predicted proteins | sample AliMusrvi5mmetaG_FD_87041 | JGI IMG/M metagenome (GOLD analysis project Ga0073936, IMG submission 87041) | Freshwater lake bacterial and archeal communities from Alinen Mustajarvi, Finland, to study Microbial Dark Matter (Phase II) - Alinen... | ecosystem: Environmental > Aquatic > Freshwater >... | reverse complement strand
GATGATCAGGGGAGGGCGGGGGCTCTCTTCCTGTTAAGGAAAAACAGGTACAGGGCAACCATCGCCAGCAGGAAATTGCTGATTCCCATGAGTCCCGATTCCATAATGGTATGGGAGAGGGATTTGCCCAGCAGATCATCTGAATTTGCGCCATAAACCAGCAGGAGGATCACCAGAACCGGGATAAACCGGTATTGCTTCCGGGAGGAAATATAAAAAATCATAAATATAATGACCGGCGAGGCAAACATCATCAGCACCCAGTCGGTCCTGATCAGATTCGGCAGCAGCGCGAGAATCAGGAACCATTCGAAGGTAAAGTCCAGGCCGGCCATCCCGGCTGTCGCCCCTTCCTGTTTTTCCAGTCGTATGCTGCGGAAGATAAACAGGATCATCAGGATGAGAAAGAGTGAAAATATAATAAGGGCTCCCCATGCAGGCCATGATGGAAGGAGATTATGCAGGAAATAATCGATGGAGGTCTTGCCAGGGTATTCCCCGCCATGCGTCATGACTGAGTTAATCCAGTCGCTGTACAGCTGAATGCTTTTCACCGGACCGGAAAAGACAAATGGCAGCAGGATCCCCCCTGATCCGGTCAGACATAGCCAGCCCAGCGCCCGCCATCGCCTCCTGAGAACAAGCGGGATCGCCAGGAGCAGCAGGTAGGGTTTTGCCAGGACCGCGAGCCCCAGCAGGATCCCTCCCCGAAGATCCCTGGCAGTGAGCATATCCCGCAGGGCCAGGCAACTCAGCATCAGCAGGAGGATGTTGATGTTCCCCAGGTACAGCTCACGGTTGACATGCATCATGATACAGCCGAACGCGAGGGCGAGAAGCCATAGCCTGTGTTTTACCCTGTTTCCCAGGAGGTAACGGGTGACCAGCCCTGAAAGGAGGAGCATGGTATACCCGTAGGCCGTTCCCAGAATCAGAAAATGAACCGTTGCAGCGACTTTATAGGGCAGCAGCGTGTAGGGTATGAAAAAAAAGAGGGTGGCCGGACTGTATTTGTAAAATCCTGATCCACTGTAAAAAGAGACCAGGTAAACAGGGCTGCCGGTAATATAATGGGCAGCAGCCGTATAATAAACCCTGAAGTCGCCCAGCAGGAACCGGTTGTTGATCATATTCAATATCAGGGTGAGCAGACAGATTACCGCTACCAAAAGTGTAAACCCGTTAAACCAGCCTGTTTTTTTCATATTGAATAACCAACCTTATTTTGTTCTGAGCTCGTAAACATACCAGAAACTGGTGCGATCCATCCAATGGTTAATATTGAAGCGGCGTATCCACTGCGGGTAGGTGGCATAAACCAGCAAATGACTGAATCTCGTATCTTCAGCAGGCAATGGTTTTTTGGTAACCACCAGGCTGACCGTATCCTTCAATGGAACGATCTGCTGCAGCGAATCCACATGGGTTAACAGCAGGGTATTCCTCTTGTAGAAATGTACGTCGACCTTGGCCCTGTGATAGGGATTGTCGTCGGTGAAATAAAATTTCACAGGGGTTGTGTAGGTATCCCAAAGCTGCCGGTACAAGGCAATCTGATCGTCGGCCGGCCTGAAGATCAGGATCACCAGCATGACCATGTTGAGATACCAGAATAGCTTTATGCAAACCGTTGCAGCCCGTTTATACAGCAGGGCCTCCCCCGGTTTCTTCAACACAGCCTCAACCGACCTGATGATCAGTACCGGCAGGAAACCGATCATGGGGAACAGAAACCTGATCTCCTTGTGCGGGATCAGGAAATGGGCGGCCAGAAAGGGGACGATGGTCCAGGTAAGGATATCCTTCGGGTAGTAGAGGATATAGAGGAAAACAGCCAGGATATAGACCAGGCTCAGCGGGGGGAAGGCATTCAGGAAAGTTTGTTCAATATAGTACCACCATGGACTCACCCCAAAGCCGGCCGCCTTGTCAAAGAGTATGTTTTGCTGGAAATAATTCCACGAAGTCAGCACCCATTCTTCGTAATACCACCGGTCGATCAGCACCCCCAGGGCAGCCGCAAGGAGGATGCCGGTACAGAACAGGAGCAGGGGCCTGAACCCTGCTTTGCGGATAAAGGCAAGCCAAGCGGCAAAGCCGACGATCATAAAGGCCACCTGATAGCGGGTGATAAAGGCAATGCCAAGGATTATCCCGGTTACCAGGAAATCGAACTGTTTTAGCTTCTGCCTCAGGAGAAACCAGGCTACCCCGATCAGGAATATCCTGCCGGCAAAGGTTTCAGAGGAAAACCTGACACTGTTGTAGGGTACGAACCAGAGGAAGAAAGAGAGCAGCAGGAAACCGGTCAATAATTTCCTGTTCGCAATGCCGGGTGCATAGGCGCGGATGACCATGTGAATGCTTGCCAGGGTGAGCGACATCGAAAACAACCGGATGAAAAAGGCAATCACGAAGGGATTGGTAACTCCTGTCCAGGAGACGGACTTGTAGATCATGGTGACCAGCAGGGGTTGCAGGGCCGGCCTCATCATACATTTATATTCCCACGGGAGATTTGCCTTTTCGGTCAACCCGAGTTTCAGACCGGCAAATTCTATTACCTGGAAATGTTCGTCAAAATGGTTGTAACCTGCAGAAAACCAAGCTGTCAATAAAAATACCAGTGTCGCAAGAAGGTAAATCCGTTTTATATTGATGTCATGTTCATTCAACATACGCCGTTTTTTGAATAGGTTTCCGCCTCCGTCGGTTATGCAAAGATAGTTTTTATGTTTTTGTGGCAACTGTGTTTGGTTGCCGGGGTGTTTTTTTTGCTGCAGTGTAATGCTGGTACGGATCAATCTGTTCAGGTAATCCTGCCGGGTAGCTGTTTTTCTTACCTTGAAAAAACCGGCAGGCTTCCGATAAGTTTACGCGTTTTTACGTAAATACGCGATTTTTTTTACGGATAAACCAATAACCCAAAGGGTATGTTAAATTAATTTACAGTTTTTATTGTGGGACGATAAATTTATTTATTTGATACTTAACCTTCTACAGTGTATTGCCGGGTAATGGCCGGTTTTGGCCTGACTTTTGCATTAAGCAGGAAGCAGGCAGGATTCAATCCTTGTGGAGATTTACCAAACAGAGCCGGAAATAGTTTGATCACATTGATCCAGCATCCACTATGACCCTGTTCATATTTTATTATGAAGGTAACAAACGGAATCGGCGACACCATATTTATCATTTCCGGAATTTCCAGGGACCCTTCCGGATGGATTTACACAGATTTGGCTATTAATAAATCCTTCTGCCCTTTCCGGAATTTTCTTTTTATCTCCTTCCCTGGGATTATCGTCTTTTTGGTTGTGTTGTTGCAAAGTGCCAGTGGCCAGTCATTTGATGATAATAATGGCGGAAGCCACCTTACCTTCTCCGGTTTGCTGGCGAACATGACCGATGGCACAACTGCCGTTCAGACCAGCAATTATACCTGGGAGACTGGTTCATCCATGAATCTGAGCATGACCCTTGACCTGGATGGTTACACCTTGTCGAACCCCGATGGGTACGTATGTATGATTGGTGACGGTAAATGGTTTGCGTTGAAAAGCACCGCCACCGGAGGGCATTTTTCAGGGATCATTGGATTTGGCGGGATAACAACGGTACTAAAAGTATGGGGGAATGAGGTGCTTGGAGCCGGGTTTTCAATCGATGCCGGCGGGTCGCAGGGCACCATCGAAATCGGGGATGGCGTAACACCTGTCACACAAACGCTTTCATTTGCACAGACCAGTGCCGTGCAGGTCAGAATAGTGGTCAGACCGGGGGCTACGCATATTGTAAATCCCGGCTGAAGAAATCATACAGTTTCCTGAACCTTAAAAACATACGGATATGCAATTGACAACCGAAAAATACAGCAGACATACCAGTTTTCTGAAACCCTGGGCAAGGTATATTTCGTTGCCGCCATAGAGGGTTTTCTACTTCTATCCTTTAAAATTCAATTATTTAATATAAATCAATTTCAAAATAATTTAAAAGCGGAGGTTAAAATGAAAAAATTTACTCAATCGGTCCTGGGCATTGCAATTGTATTTGCCATGTTATTATTCTCCAATGGCACGATCGCCCAGAATGCAAATGATTACCAGATCGACGATGGCGGATCTGTCATTTTTAACGCGGGAACCTATACCGGGGCAGTTACCAGCACCACAGGAAGCAGTTCTTCCACTGCCCAGTTGCAGACAAATGGTATCGTGACCCTGTCGGGAGTTTATTCCGGTTTTTACGGGTTGCTGAAATTGCAGGATGCAGGCTCTGCTTCGTTGAATGCAGGAACTTTTGCTTCCAAATTTGAAGTAGGAGGAAGCAGTAACACCGGCGCTACAAAGTTATCTGTTGATTATGCAAGTGGTGTCACCCTGACCAGCAGTGCAACGAATGTCATTACCATGGATAAATATGGCGTCCTTGATATGATCAAGGGTTTATCAGCAGGTACTAATATCCTGCTGAACAGCTATAATAATGCCAATGCTCCGCTGATCAAGTTCTACATCAGTGGCTCAACACCCAAAATTGACATTACCGGAACAGGGAAGACCCTCCTTACCGATGATGGTACCAATGGCCAGATCAATGCTTCCAAACATCTTGCTTTTGATATATCGAATGCTCCTGTCAGCGCTACGGGGGTTCAGCATTTTATCATTGCCAGTTTTATCGATACTGATCCATTTGTTACAGGAACTCCTTCAACCAATGTTACCGGCGACCCTGACGGAGTTTGGGGATCCTATTCAGTGGATGTGAATTCACATGATTTAAGGTTCAATGCCTCCTACAGCCCGCCGTTTCAGCTTGATAATGCCGCATATGCGAACAACTGGACTGCGATGAATACCGGGGCAAGCTCATCCGGAACAGAACTTTTGCTGAAAAACTATGCACTTACCACGAGTCAGTCGTCGACCAAGAGTTTTACCATAGATCTTTCATCCTATAATCTTTCAGGCAGCAACACAATTTCGGTTTCAGCCGGCAAGATCCTTGGTTTTAAAAGTTCAGGAGGTAATCTTGACAACTCGATCGCCTTTGGCGATATGACTTCCGCACTGCAACTGATCGGCTCTGTTTCGGGGTATCTCGGATCAAACTTTGCCATAAGTGCATCTTCCACCTCGACGGGAGCTTTGATACTGGGCGACGGAACAGTCGCTTCCACGCTTACCCTGGATGGAGCCCTGAACACCAAATTCAACAGTAAAGTCAGCAAAGTGGTGGTATCAGCGAATGCAACCCTGACGGTTACTCCGTAATTCAGATTGAACACGGCTGGGCAGGTTGCTGCCCTTGAAACAGCAACCTGCCTTCCCGGTTTCACAATCCTGTTACAACGGCAGTTTAATTATTCAATATACGATTCAATGTATATTAACCGGAGGGCACGATGAAGATTACTTACAGGTTTTTCAGATACTTTTCAATCATCATTCTCTTTTTATCGATCCCTGGCTTTTCCGTATCCCAGGAGATAAATATTGCAAATGGCGGGAAAGTGATCGTTTCATCCGGTACCTGTACAAATGGTATTACCAGCGCTGTTTCCGCAAATTCTTCCACGGCCGTGATCCAGAGCGGCTCCGCCATATCAGACAATGTATCGTTTACCGGAGATTTCTCCGGTTATTATGGTTTTGTAAACCTGTATAATGGTTCATTACTCAATTTCAATCCGTCTGTTCTCAATACGCCGGCAAAATTTGTTATCGGAGGAACCAGTGCGGCAACCACATTTGTCAAGAAAGGCGGAGCCTTAAGCCTTACGGCGGATGACGGAACGAAGACGACGGAGTTGCAGCCATATGGTGTGCTGGATTTTGGGGATGCCGGCAATTCGGGAAACCTGACGCTGGCAAACAGTTTGTACCTGCCCGGGTATGATGACCCGAATCCGGGAAGGATCCTGTTTAAAATTGGGAGTGTCACCCCCAATAAAATCATCTGTTCCGTGGGCACGCTCTACACGGATAATCCTGTAAATGGGCAAATCGATGTTTCGAAACAGTTCTGGTTCGATATGCAGGGCGCCACTGGAACCTCTGGCGTTACCTCTGATTTTATTTTCGCGCACACCCTGGCGGAGCCCTTTATTACAGGGACCCCAAATGTAGTGAATTACGGACAATGGTCGAATATCAGTGTTACCAAGGCCGCTGCAGGCGGAGGCTGGGATATCAGGCTTACGGCTACTTACTTCGCCCCGGTGAAGGTCAGGGTTGAAACCCTTGCCGATGGTACCGGCATGCTCGTTCCTGAACAGGATGTTACCGCGGGGAATACGGTTACGGTATACGCCATCCGGCGTGATGCTTCTGATAACTTCGTGGATAATGTGGCTGCCACCGACTGGACACTTGAAAATAAAACTGGCGGAATCGCTGACGGCGACCTGGTTGCGGCAGGGGATAACAAAAGCGCCGTATTTACCGGTCATCACACAGGAACAACCACTATCAAGGCAGCTTCACTGTCGCTGACTCCGGTACCATCAGGTCTGCTTACGGTCATCCCGGCCGGCATGAATCAATTTGCACTGAACCTGGCTGGGTGCCAGAATACCGGCGCCAGTTTTACCGGAACGAACACCCTGACCGCACAGGATATATACGGAAATACTATTGCTTCGTATAATGCCGCCACAAACCATGTTACCATTACCTCTTCCCCTTCAAACGGAACCATTACCGGGCTGGGGGCATCCTCAAACAATGTGCTTGACCAGCTGACTGATTTCACCAGTGGCACCGCGAACCTTTCAGGTACACTGCTGTTTACCGGGACCACCGGAAAACATACCTTTATGGCAACCTCCTCCAGTGGCGGTTTTACCGGAACATCGGATAGTGTTACCGTGAATGGCCCGCCAACGGGAACTGCTTCCCAGTCGTTCTGTCACGCAGCCACCGTAGCTGATCTCACGGCAACGGGGAACGGCATCAAATGGTATGCCGCCTCATCGGGTGGAACAGCCTTAATCTCCTCGACGGTTTTATCTGACGGTATACACTATTATGCAAGCCAGACCGTAGGCAGTTGCGAAAGTGTGATACGCCTCGATGTCACTGTAACCATAAACCAGTACAGCGCCGGTGGTACGGTTGGGGGCGGGACCACTGTCTGCTATGCCAACAACAGCACTTTGCTTACCTTGTCGGGAAACACAGGAAGTGTCATTAAATGGCAATTGTCAACCAACGGGAGCACCTGGAATGATATTGCCAGCACGGAGGTGACGCAAACAGCAGCCAGCCTGACGGCTACAACCCAGTACAGGGCGGTTGTGCAAAACGGAGTGTGCCCGCAGGCCAATTCAGCCTCCGGCACGGTGGTTGTGAATCCGCTGGAATCAATCGTTTATGTCGATCCCTCCTACAGCTCCTCTACGCCGGGATGGCATTGCGACCGGTTTAACACCATCCAGCCCGCGGTTGACCGTTTGGAACTTGGCAACGGGGGAACTGTGAATGTGGCTGCAGGAACCTATGCCGAACATGTGACCATAAACAAAACCATAACACTCAACGGCGCAGGTAAATTAACCACCATCATCACCGGCGGAGGGATGGGCCAGGTGCTGTCGGTTGTCTCCCCGGCCGACAGTGTGATCGTAAACGGATTTACGATCAGCAACTCAGGAAGTGATCTTTCGGCTGACTTTGGCATCGGTATGGTCGGTGTGAACCATTGCACCATCGAAAACAATTTAATTACCGGCAATGCAAACGGCCTCTTCCTTTCGGCTCATGCACATGATAATACCATCCTGAACAATACCGTCAGCAATACGGGCTATCACGGGATTTTCCTCTACAACTCCACAAATGCCAACCCTGACAACAGCAGTAATGTGATACAGGGCAACGCCATCAGTGGCTGTGGGGGCTCAGCTATTTATGCCGACCAGAACAGTAACGCCAATACCATATCATGGAATACGATCTCCGCATCGGCGAAAACTGCTTTTGGCGGTACCAAAGATGCAAGCGGGATATTTTTCTATAAATCGAACGATAATACAGTATCGTCCAATTCGATATCAAACAATGCCGAGTACGGGATCGATTTGCACGAGGGATCTCATGGGAACAGCATAACACAAAATGAGGTTACCGGTAACCAGTTTGGTGGCGTGTTCATGCACGCAGGAACTTCCGGTGTAACCCTTCCAAATACCCTTTCCTATAACAAAATTTCTGGAAATACCGGTTTTGGTGCGAACGGCGAGTGGTTTAATTCAGCCATCAATAATTATTGGAGTGGCCCAGGCGTCTGCCCGGCAGTAACCGGTCCGGTCAGCTATTACCCATATTACACCTCTGTTTCAGGAACCCCGGGTTACTACCTTTTCGGAGCAGGCATAAACAACCTGACTGCCACGGCAACCGTGAATCCGGTCTGTACAGGTTCGTCAACCACCCTTTATGCAACAGGTTGCACTGATTATTTCTGGGATAACGGACTGGGTTCCGGAGCCAGCAAGGTAGTGAGCCCCACAACAAGCACGACTTATCATGTTACGGCAAAGGATGCCAATGGCTGTTCAAGTGCAAACGGTTCGGTTGCCGTTGCCGTCAACCCGGCACCGGTCGTGCTTATTGCGGCAGGGGCGGGACCGGGCTCAGCCAGCGGGGGAAGCGTTATCAATCCCGGTAGTTCTGAAAATCTTACGGCAAGCGGGGCAACAACCTATGTATGGAATACGGGTTCTACATCCCAAACGATCTCTGTTGCCCCCGTTGCCAATACAGTCTACTCTGTCAGCGGTTCGGTCACAGGGTGTGCCGGCACCGCCACCCATACGGTAACAGTGGCATCGGTAACTGCGGGTCCCAACAAGTTCATTTGTGCCGGAAGTTCTGCAACGCTGAGTGTGACTACCCAGGGTTTCACCGCGACAGGATACCTGTGGGCGCCGGGGGGCATGACCACCCAGTCGGTTACAGTATCCCCGCTGAGTACGACACAATATAATGTCACGGTTACGGGGAGTTCCGGATTCCAGGTGACGGCTCTGACGTCAGTTTTTGTGAATCCGCGCCCGGTGGCCAATGCCGGTCCCGACATCACCATTGCCCCGGCTGGCAGCGGAACCCTTACCGGCAGCGCTTCGGCGGCAACAGCGCCCTATGTCTATGCATGGACTACCACGGGAGGCAGCTTCGTTAGCGGGAACAGTACCGCTGCTCCGGTGGTGAACGAAGCCGGTACCTATACCCTGATGGTAACGGATGCCTTCGGGTGCATAAGCCCGACCGACGATGCCGTGGTTACCGTGGTCTCATCCGGGACAACCGTTTCTGGAAATGTGGCCTATGCCTTCAACACAGTAAACAACCAGATGCATGATGTTGCGATAGCCCTGAAATTGGGAGGATCAACCATTTATTCCACTTCGACAGCCGCTGGCGGCCAGGGGAATTACCAGTTCCTGGGGGTTGCCAATGGAACCTATACCGTAAGCCTGTCATCAACGAAGCCATGGGGCGGGGTTACAGCGACCGATATTGTATTGATCCAGAACCATTATAAAACTCCTCCGACACCGCTGATAGGGATCAAACGGCTTGCAGCCGACGTGGTCGACAACAGCCCGGCAGCCATTGTCCAGGCCGATGACCGTGACCTGATCAATAATAAAAGGTTAACCCCCACCATCAACTTCCCAACAGGTAACTGGGTATTTACCCGGGCGGAGGATATCTCGGCCGCCAACAGTTATCCATCGGGTGGTGCGATCAAGTATGCCAATTCAAACGGCTATTCCGACATTACCATCACCGTTGCCGGGACCCCGGTGGTTCAGGATTTCAGGGCATTATGCTATGGCGACGTGGATGCCTCCTACACTGGGCTGAAGGATAACGAAAATTCGGTAGTCAACCTGACCACGATCAATGGGCTCGACCTGGCCAACTATCCCAATCCATTCCCCGAAACAACCACGATCAGGTTTACCGTTCCGGTGATGGGGTCAGTCGTGGTGGTTGTACATGATATGCTGGGAATGCCCGTTGCCATCATCAGGGATCCGGATGATTATGACGGGGTTCATACGCTGACCTTCTACAGGCATGGACTGGCCCCGGGTATCTACCTTTACACCGTCCGGGTCAAAACAAGTGATGATATATTCATTCAAACAGGGAAGTTGCTGATCGTCGACTGATAAAGACTGAACCAGGTACTTTTGCATCATCCGGGGAGCCATTCCCCTCCTGCACGGTTAACACCGGTCAGTGGGAATGGTTTCATTTTTATTTGCCGGCGAATCAGAGTCCGAAAATTCTTACGTATGCCCCGGCGACCAGTTGATCAAGCGTATCATAAAACAACTGCAGTTCCCGGGAATCGGGGGCTTCTTTTCGCCATGATTTCATCCTGGCATTTGTTTCCGTGAATACCTGCGTCTCGACAGGCGCAAGCTGCTGCATTATGCCCGTTCCACGACTGTTATACAGAACCGGCAGGTTGAGGTAATTGTCGCCATGGCCGCGTTTGACGGGAAAACAATCCTCCTTTAATTTTAATGCCTTGTCGCACAGCGGTGCATTGCCATTGCTGCCGGACTTCAGGAGCACTGGCAGCAGGTGACTGTCATTAAACCAAACCGGGTAGGCCACCGAGCACAACGGGAACCCAAGCAAGCTCCACATGGTCATCAGCGCAGGGGACTCTCCTTTTTTTATCCCCTGAACCACCACCGAAGCTGCAGTGGAGTTCCTGGGGATGAAATCGGTAAACCAGACAAATTTATCCTTTGCCGTTGTCTGGATTTGTTTGAGATCGGTGTCGGTCAGCGAATGGCAGAGGCTTCGGGCGGCATCCTGCAGGATAAATTCAGGGGTGAGATTACCCGATGCAGATGCCTGGTAAAATAACTTTTCGGCAGTCAGGTAACGGATGTATCCCTGTCCCTGGTCTGGCTGCCCGGTGAATGAATAGTTGGTCCGGATCAGGTATCCCATGGGGGCTGCGACGGGATCATTCACATCGATTTTGAAATATCCGCGGTTCGAGGTTTCGAAATAGGCGCCGTTCCCTTCGGCGTCAATCACCCCGAAGTTGGCCTCCAGCCCGTAAGGCTTGGAGAGATGCTTCAGCAACTCCTCGAAATCTGCTACCGTGGCACATTGCTGCAATGCCTTTTTCATCACCTTCCCCTCGTTGACGCCGGCATCCGACTCCTCCTTCGGGTTGAGATTGTATGATACTGAATTCATGATGGCAAAACCGGCCCTGTTCATCCCGACCCAGACCTCACTGCCAACGGTATCCTTCGAATTTACAAGGCCAATGTAATCAAATTTCCCATCGGTAAAATACATCAGCTTGTTGTCCAGGTCCTGCGTGTCGCGGTTTTTCCATAAGAGCGGACGCCCGTCAGGAGTGAATTTCCCGGAGATAATGGCTGTAGTACAAGCGGGTGCATGAAGGATGATCAATACCAAAACACTACCCAACAGAATCTTCTTTTTCATAGGATGATGATTATTTTTTGCGAGCCACCGGGAATCATGATAAATCGTCATCCACGGGTTGCCGTCAGTATCCAAACGGTCAATACTGGTGAAGTTGACATGTCACAACGAAGACCGGGGCGAAATTAATTATAATTGAACTTGATTCTCAATTTTTCAACAGCCTGTCGCCCCGCCTATTTTCCAGCCCCCGGGGAATAAAACGAACTGAAAGATGCGCATTATCGGGACGTTTAACAATATTAGCGTAATATGGCTAATTATATTAATATTAGTATAAAAAAGCTAATTTATTTAATATAACTTAAAATCCACCACCTTTGGTGGTGGTTATGTATAAATGTAGGGGCTTTTGCAAGTCCACCTTCTTAGAAGGTGGATTCTTTAATATTAGCATAAAAAGGCTAATAATATTACAATTAGCATAAAACAGCTAATAGTGTGGGACTCGGGAAATTTTTTTTATACGGGTATTTTCAACACAAGAACGGCTGTTGCGGCAGCAAGTGCTACGCTGATCAGGGTTCCGACAAGCAGGTATTCGGTTTTCTCTTCCGGTCGTTCTTTTTCATTGAAGCGGAGCAGCGATTTTGCGGCGATGAGCAAACCGATGGCTTCGAATTTTCCGTTGAGGACAAAGAAAAATATCAGCAACCGTTCAATAATTCCGATCAGCATGCCGGCTTTATCCAGGCTGGAAGAGCCGGCTTTAAGTCCTGAAAGTTGTTTTCGCCACCGCTCGGTAAGCAGGGCTACGAGCATGCCGGAAGGCGTTGTCAGCAACAGCAGCGCGGTGATATACAGCCACACCCGGGGATCATGGTAGAGGCTGACGATAACGGGAAAGTCCCACGACAACCGGGAGAACACCGACCAGCACAGTGTCAGAACCAAAAGATGCATCAACTGGTCGGCAACAAAAACGGGTGTGGCCTGTTTAAAATATGATTTGGACCCGTCAAGAAGAACATGGCTGAATGCAATGATTATTCCCACGAACCACAGGCTGGTGCCGCAAATCACCACCACCGTCAGGCCGGTGATCAACCCGTGAAGGTATAACTGCCAGGCACCGAAATGGTTGCGATTCCGGGAGTTGACCCATCCTCCCGGCTGGAAGAAAAAATCGCTAAGCAGGTGTGCTGCAACAAGTTTTAATAATAAATCAAATTGCATAGTATTCGTAACGAAATAATATGTACATTTGTAGAAATACAAAATGTATGCAAACAGATAATCTTATTCAGCTGAAGTACAAAAAAATACTTCCTTTTTTAAATGACAGACTGATCAGAATCGTATTAGATGCTGATGCATAAAGTATGGGGAGGGGGGGGCGTAGTAAAGTTTC
>Ga0073936_10008659_pt1 | contig 12855 bp, 5 predicted proteins | sample AliMusrvi5mmetaG_FD_87041 | JGI IMG/M metagenome (GOLD analysis project Ga0073936, IMG submission 87041) | Freshwater lake bacterial and archeal communities from Alinen Mustajarvi, Finland, to study Microbial Dark Matter (Phase II) - Alinen... | ecosystem: Environmental > Aquatic > Freshwater >... | reverse complement strand
CCCGATCCTGGCAGCTAACAAACCGACACTTAACAGGGTCGAGCCCCCTTTCTGGTGGACAGGATTTAAGAATTCATCATTGCAACTGATGGTTTACGGAGACCATATTTCTTCAACCAAACCTGAGATCAATTATGAAGGTGTTGAGCTGATTGCAACAACAACTGTAGAGAACCAGAATTATCTTTTTCTGGATCTTCGTTTATCTCCATCAGTGAAACCCGGAAAATTCGAAATCGCTTTCAAACAAAACGGAAAAACGGTCGTGGCCTCAACCTATGAGTTAAAAGCCAGGGAACAAGGTTCATCACAAAGGATAGGATTCAATAACTCCGATGTGATGTATCTGATTATGCCAGATCGTTTTGCCAACGGAGATCCTTCGAATGATTCACGTCCCGATCAGCTTGAAAAAGCCAACCGTAACGACCCGGATGGAAGGCATGGCGGCGATCTGAAAGGTATTCAGGATCATCTTGATTATATTAAGGATAACGGTTATACAGCTATCTGGGTTAATCCTGTACTGGAAAACAATATGCCAGGGGTATCCTATCATGGCTATTCGACCACAGACTTTTATAAAGTTGACAGCAGGTTAGGTTCCAATGATGACTACAGGCAATTAAGTTCAGAAGCAAAAAAGAAGGGGATCAAGATGGTGATGGATATGATCTTTAACCATTGCGGTTTAAGTCACTGGTGGATGAAGGATATGCCGATGAAAGACTGGATCAACGAATATCCCAACTTCCGGATCACCAATCACAAAAAATCTACGGTACAGGATCCTTATGGGGCGGCTGTTGATGCGAAAGAATTTACTGACGGATGGTTTGTTCCCAGCATGCCAGATCTGAATCAACGTAATCCCTATCTTGCCAATTACTTAATACAAAACTCGATTTGGTGGATAGAGTATGTCGGACTCGATGGAATCAGAATGGATACCTATCCCTATCCCGACAGACAGATGATGGCAAACTGGACACAAAGAGTTATGGAAGAGTATCCTAATTTCAATATTGTGGGTGAAGAGTGGAATACCAATCCGGCTGCAGTAGCTTTCTGGCAAAAAGGTAAAACCAATCCAAACGGATATACCTCATATCTCCCAAGCCTTATGGATTTTCCGATGCAGAATGCTATTGTCAAATCGATGACTGAAGGTTGGGGATTGAATCATCTTTATGAAACATTGTCGCTGGATTACCTGTATCCCAAAGCTGACAATCTCGTTATTTTTGCCGAAAATCACGATACTGAACGATTTTTTACGGCAATTGGGGATGATATTTCCAAATTAAAGACTGCAATGACCTTTCTGATGACTACCCGCGGGATACCTCAGGTCTATTATGGCGGAGAAATTCTGATGAAAGGATTCAAAAAAGATGGAGATGGCTTACTAAGGAAAGATTTCCCGGGAGGCTGGCAAGGCGATCAGATTGATGGTTTCAAAGGCACTGGGCTAACGGCTGATCAATTGGCTACTCAGCAATTCATGAAGAAACTGGTCAACTGGAGAAAAGAGAAAAGTGTAATTCATAACGGATTGCTCAAACACTATTATCCCAGGGATAATTTCTATGTCTATTTCAGGTATAACGATAAAGAAACAGTTATGGTGATTCTGAATACTAACACTGAAACCAAAATACTGAATACCGGGCGGTTTGCTGAATCGCTTCAGGGATTTTCCAGTGCTAAGGAAGTGATTTCAGGGAGTTCTTTAAATGATCTGAGCAACATCAGTGTTCCGGCCAAAACTTCGATAATCCTGGAATTAAAATAAATGGACTAAACCTGAGTATTACAGAATTCTGAATCTGTCACACTCAGGTTTAATACCGCTGAATATTTTATATATATCTATTTATTAGTAGGTTATACAAACACCAAGTACAAGTGATCGGGTTCTGGGATAGGAGTTGTTATCAATCCCGGGTACTGGAACTCCATTAATATTGGTATAAATCACCTCCGGGTCTGTACCTTTATATTTTGTGACAGTCAGTAAGTTTTGCAGTGTCAGACTCAGACGTATTTTGAAATGTTCGTAAACATCATCAAAATTATAGGAGGCACTAATATTGTCTAATTTAAAAAAAGAGGCATTCTGAACAAAATAATCACTTGTAACCTGACGTTTTACAAATTTAGTGTCATTAAGATAGGTCGGTAAATTCCTCCAGTAACCATTCTGATACATCTGATCATAAGAGGCTCCCGCTGCCACCTGATTGTAAACATAGTTTCCGACACTATTGCGGGCAGATGCAAAAAGGTCGAATTTTTTGTAGTTAAACCGAGCAGAGAAACCCATCAGATAATCGGGTGCAGGATTCTTATAAATATATTTATCCGAAGAATTTAAATATTGTCCTTCAGCAGGAGTACCATCAGCATTATAAACCTGTTTATTCATAAAGTAGGAGAATGCAGGGTAACCGGCCTTTGCAACCTGTTGCGAACTATTGGTACCATCTCCATAGGCAATATAATAATTTGAATCACCTGAGAGATTCAATCTGGTAATTTTATTCCTGTTGCTGCTGATGTTGAATCCAAGGATAAGCGAAAGGTCCTTAGTTGAGACTGGTATAACATTTAAATTAAATTCAACCCCTTTATTCTCAAGACTTCCCACATTTGTTAATAATGAATTGTTGATAGTTGTCGTACCGGAGAGCGTCATAGCGTTTAACAGATTATCGGTGACGCGGTGATAGAAGTCAAAAGTACCTGTAATGCGCTCTTTCAGGAAACCAAAATCAATACCCAGATCAGAGGAAGAGGTTTGTTCCCATTTGATGTTAGAAGCATAATCAGCTGAACCAAATGTCGCAGAAAGGGCGTTTCCGCCCGGATAATAATTACTGATGTCGCGCTGACTCGTAATCCCGTAACCAAATCTTAATTTTAGATCAGATATTACATTAATCTCTTTTAGAAACGATTCCTCCCTGATCTTCCATGCAAAAGCCAAGGATGGGAATAGTCCCCCCTGACTACTGTTTGCAAAACGGGAAGATGCGTCATTTCGAACAGTAACAGCAAACAAATACCTCTCCAGGAAGGTATAATTCAACCTGCCAAAGAATGATGACAGAGAATTATCTGTTGTAAATGATTCATTATCCGGATTTTGGTAAGGATGGTCTATATCTGTATATCCGGTTGTCATACTACTATGCTGCCATTTGAATTGTTGCCATGAATAACCTCCGGTTACATCTATTTTGCTCCTGATTTGTTGAAGTTCCCTGGTATAGTTTAAATAGAAGTCAAAAAGGTTGTTGTTATTCATCCCTTTATAAGTATTTATCTGACCCCATTTTGCACCCGTAAGCGTAGATGGTGAAGTTATCGGCCGGTTGTTGTGCCCTTTACTTTCGGTATAGTCTGTTGCAGCATTCAAATTGACTTTCAGATCAGGGATAAATGGGATTTTATACTCCGCCTGAAAATTAGCAATCCCCTTTAACACATTCGATCTGTTGTCTGCATTAATCAACTGCTCAACAGGGTTAGGAGTCCCGGGATTTGATCCGTATGTACTAAACTGAAAGTAACCGCCTGACTTAGCCTTACCAATTGTACTATTGTCATATATTGCCTGGGTAGGATCCATATTGATTGCAGATACCAATGCCCCTGCATCTCCAAAATTATTATCGGTATTCATCCCTTTGGCATTTATATTCAATCTCAGATTCCCGTTTAGAAGCACAGGATTAAGGTTAACAGATCCTGTATACCTTTTCATTTCAGTACTCCTCAAACTTCCATTCTGATCGGTATATCCTATAGAAACTCTGTAAGGTACAGATTTATAGGCACCAGAAAGATTTAAGTGAAGATTCTGAGAAACGGCCGGTCGAAAAATTTCCTTTTGCCAGTCTGTGCTGGATGTCCCAAAACTCTTATAGCTATCACTGCCGTATAAATCTTTATGATCTGATGCGATCTGCCGCATCTGATCGCCCGTAAATACATTGACAAAATCAGTTGCATTACCGATTGAAGTATTGGCGTTAAATGTAATCTTAAAGGGGCTGCCGACTGTGCTTCTTTTGGTATTAATCAGGATCACACCATTCGAACCTCTTGAACCGTAGATCGCGGTTGAAGATCCATCTTTCAGGATAGTAAAAGTCTCAATATCGTTAGGATTGACAAATGCGAGGAAATTAGCACCGCCCGACACATTATTGTTATCAATTGGAACTCCATCAACAATAATTAAAGGATCATTTGACGTATTCAGGGATGAACCACCCCGAATGAGGATCGTTGAAGTGCTTCCCGGAGCGCCACTACCAGGGGCAATCGCAACGCCCGCGCTTTTGCCAACTATCATTTCCTGGGGAGACATTATTATCCCCTTATTGAACTCACCTGAACTTATGACACTTAGAGAACCTGTTGCATCGGTCTTCTTTACAGTTCCATAACCGGTTACAACAACTTCATCACCAACATTTTCCTCAACCTGCAGGGATATGTTCATCGTTGATCGCTGACCCACTGTTACAACCTGATCCAGATAACCGATGAATGAAAAACCCAACTTCTTTCCTGGTGATACCTTTAAAGAAAAGTTTCCTCCATTATCTGTTACAGTGCCGAAATTGGTCCCTTCAATCTTAACACTAACCCCAATCAGCGCCATATTTGTGGCTGTATCGGTCACTTTACCGGTAATTGATTTTTCCTGTGCCGATACTGACGGGGTGAGTATCACACAAAGAAAAACCCAAAATATTTTGATTCTTGCAATTTCCACTTTCATCTGTTTCTGATAAATCGTTCCTAAATAGGATCCAAATTTTTACTATTAAAAACCCTTTTAATATATATGCCTGAAAATCTACTTATTATCTGCCCATTTTCGATTAAATGCCAATTAAAACCCCACAAAGTAAGCTACTTTTAGTATCATAATACACGATTTAACCTTTTTAAATTATAATATTATTAAATACACCTGAAGTTTAACTGATAATATACCTTGTAGCAATTTAGAGATTTGATTCACTAATTATTTAGATATCAGACTAAATAACTAAGCTATCAAGAGATGATTCCAAAGGCAACAACCACTTCTGCCGACCTCAAACGATTTCTTAATTTCCTAAGTAAGTCATTAACTTCTATTAAAAATTGACATGCGAATTTCCCCTTGTCACGATTAAGCATCCAATCTAATATCTGAAGTTGGATGACATGAACAGGGGAGGCAATTTCCTTTGGCAACCTTTGCTGCAGTGGTGAAATTATAATCCACACTTCCGTCAACTATTTTTGTACTGCATGCACCACATTCACCAAACGTGCACCCCGATTCCAGACTGATATCATTAGACTCAGCAAACTCAAGTATATTTTTGTAATCATGATCCCACTCCACTGTTTTGTTTGATTTTAAAAAATGGACCTGAATTACTTTTTTGTCGTCAAATTGATTCATACCGACTTTACCAGTGCCAAAAGTTTCAGTATGAATGGGGCTATGTTTACCTTTCCAAATACTAATTTCATTAACCAATGTTTCTGTCATCGCTTCCGGTCCGCAAATGTAAAAGTTAAAGTTTTTCTTGCTTTGGAGGATCGATTTCAGGGATTGGATGTCGACCCGTTTGTTATGATATTTCCATGATCCGTAGATATTTATCTGATCTATTGCAACCTCCTGACTGAGAAACACATGAACTTCGATATTTGGATTTTCGGTACATAATTGATTAATTTCTTCTTTGAAACACATAAGATTATTTTCTTTCGCTGCAAGAATCAAACAGATCTCTTCTTTGGTTTTGCTGAGGGACTTTAACATTGACAAAATTGGAGTAATGCCTATCCCGGCTGCAATGAAAACACTTGGCTTTCCCTTGATTTGCTGATGCACAAAAGAACCTTTAGGGCCTTTTGCCTCCAGAATGTCACCAGGCTTTAAAGAACTGTGCAGCGCTGATGATACCTGACCCCTGGATTCTTTTTTTACAGATATCCGGTACTGATTATTCTCTTTAATTGTTGAAATAGTATAAGATCGCAGCGAATATTTTATTTGTGAGCGGTCGGTATTGCTGCCATCGAGACACAATTTCTTTTCAACAAGCGGTATTCTAAAAGTCAAATGTTGGCCGGGGATATTTTGCCCGAGATCAGAATTATCAGCACTGCTAAAATAAAATGACTTTACTTCGGGGCTTTCATCTATGACTTTGGTGACAATTAATTTTTGATACGCCGAAGCAGCCATTTGTTTTTCCCAAGGGGTTTGTGAGCCATCTTCGAAAATTCCAAACCATTTATCCATAGGTATGGTTGATTCTCCATAATTGCATTCAAATAACCGATGATGCAGATAATGAAAGTAGGAACCAAAAGTTAAATACCGAAATACTTTTCCTTCAAAGCCTGAGTGACCTGGTGCGGGAGTTAATGCAGTGTGCTGAGAATTAAACAGAAAATGCAAAGGGTGTGAAGGGACCACATAATGAATCAACACAACGCTAAAATAGAGCAGATGTTCAACAGGATGCATGGCCAAACCTGACCACGGACCTGGGTTAATATTGTAATGGTGCAGATAATGAACCTTGTTATATAAAGGTTTCCAGTGTATTAATCTATGAATCAAATAAAAATGAAATTCTCTCCAGAATGGGACAAGCAAAAAGAGTAGTACAAAATAAACAGGGTGCTCTTTAAAGTCGAGGTATGGAAGTTTTTGATTGGCATATAACCAGAAAGTAAGGACCTCATAAGCAGTCCAAATTGGTACAGCGCTTACACAGGACCAGAATACATTGTCATAAACCTGGTCATTCCAAAGAAAGGTTGATCCTGAGGAATTTTGCCATCTGGAGCAATATTTTGCCTCACTCCCCCTGGATTTAAATTTGTACAAATACAGGTGCCATCCACCATAGACAATCCAAACCAGAGCCATATTTCTTAAGAATATCGTTGAGATCCACGATATTTTGAAAGTTCTCATCTGTTCAAGTGAGGGTTGCAGAAAGTAGTAGCTCAGGATGACTACAGTCAGATAGACCAGATTCCAGGTAAATAAATAGTTGAATAACCAAATGAGGAATTTTTTCAGATTTGGCGGCCAAACAAAGATTGGGGCAAATGAAACCGGATTTTTGGGTCGCCATTCTCCGCGACTATCGGTGTAACCTCCAATTGTTGCATTTTGCTTTTTAAATTCTTCCCGGGTATTTTCCATGTTTTCTTCTTTTAAGTGTTTAGTCCTGAATTATTGATAACACTTATATCTCTGAATTGTTTTTTATCGACCAGGGATATTCGTGGTCGAGGGCAAGACAAAAGAAGCTAATAAACACTTTTCACCTGACCGGAAGATTCATTTCCGGGTGAGCATCGGATATGGGCAATCGTAGCCTTTTACAGAATGCCAGATAATCTGGTTAAACGTATCTTCATCAATGCGGTCATAATCGTCGAGGTCTTGTTCAAGAGATTTTTTCGCCCACGAAAGTTGTTTGCCGGTTAATCCTTTTAGTGGAGGATTCAATTCATCAGGTGAAATATTACTGCGTTCGGCTTTATAAGGTGTGAAATCGGGTGTCGCCTTAAAACAATCCGACATCGGCTCGGCCCCACTATCCAGTTGATTCATTGGCGGAATACCAAGAATATTTTCCATTGCACGAACCATATTTATCTGTGAATAGTAAGTCGAAACTACCTCCCTGCGTTTGGTATAGGGGCTGATCACCAACCCAACTGTCCGATGGCCATCCACATGGTCCAGCCCATCCTGTGGATCATCCTCTGTAACGAAAATACAGCTCTCTTTCCAGAATTTACTGTTTGATATTGCCTCAACAATCTGCCCAAGGGCAAGGTCATTATCGGCAACTGCTGCACGCGGAGTAGGCTGACCTGGTCTGGTCCCTGATGTATGGTCGCCAGGTAACAGCATAATGGTAAAATTGGGAAAATTACCGGCTTTTTCGAATTCATGCAACTCCTTAATAAATTCAGCCGCACGATACGCATCAGGGACATTAATAGGAAAACCTATATAAGTAGGACAAGTGTAAGGTATAATCTGTTCAAGATTTGCTTTTGCCTTGATACTAACATTCTTCGTCCCTTTCTGAAAATCAGAAAGAACAGCCGAATAGGTAGCTGTTTTGGGAATTATCTCGGCATCAACAAATTCTCCGTAATTACGAAATGTCAACCCGTTTCTCAATACGTTATCCCAGATAAATCCTGAGCTGGCGTATGCGAGGGCATCATCCCCATCATAGGGGTAGCTGCGCGTAAAATTACCAAACGACTTTTCGAGATAATCGGTTACATACGCTTCATCAGTCCATTGATGTCCGTCGGCGCTTAACACCCCACTGCAATTAAAATTGTCCATCAGAACGAAAGTCTCTGCAAGTTTGTGATGATTCGGTGTGATCTTGCGACCGAAAAGGACGAGGGTAGTATCTCCGTTTCCCTGCTTCATATCACCAAAAACCTGGTCGTACGTTCTGTTCTCCTTAATGATATATACCACATGTTTGATAGGACATGTTTGATCAGGTAGCCGTGGAAGTGCTGCTTTTGCCAGTAGGGTCTCTTTCTGAGGTTGATTTCTCAATTGTTTTAAAAGGGAGTTATTCTGCATAACGATAGCTGTCATCTTAGAAAGCTCCGTGATTTTAGGTACAGCAATAATTGAAACGCTTCCCATGTGGTCGCGAGAATTGTGTCCTGCCTTTTCTGAACTTTTGTTTCTTGAACCAGTACCTTTTACATTTGCAACATACAATTGGGTTCCTGATTTATTCAGGATTACAGAACCCGGATACCAACCAGTGGGAATGAATCCGGTTACCCTGTTAGTCGGGCCGGTCTCAATGACGCAAATGGCGTTTTGAGTACCATTTGCGGCGTAGAGATATTTCCCGTCAGGCGAAATTGCCAATGCATTGGGGGCACTGCCAAACAGAACTTCCTTATTCATATGAACAGAGATCTCGCTCTTGACTTCATCTTTTTTGGTGTCTATTACGCAGATCTTATCGCTGTTGGCACAAGCCACATATAACAAAGTGCGGTCAGGACTAAATACCATTCCGGAAGGGTGCAATCCTACACTTATCTCTTTGACGGATTTATTCTGTTGCAGATCGATGACCGAAACCGAACCGTTATTGGCTATCCCCGTTTTAGGATCAACCAAAACCTGGCTTCCGGAAGAATTATAAGTTTGCTCCCCTGCAACTGATTTTCTCCCTCCCCAATTTGTTACATATGCTTTTGATTCAGTGCATAATAAAACATCATAAGGGGCAATTCCAACAGGGATCTCACTAATGGAGTGATCAGTCAGATTTACGATAGCCAATGAATTATTCCGGCTTAGTGTAACCAGGAGTTTGTCTTCCTTAGCATTTAGAATCAGACCGCCTGGCATAGGACTTCCCCCGATTGCCGGTACAGGCATGATGATGGGTGAGCCCCAGCTTAAAGTATTATTTTTATCAAAACGGGCGACCAGGACCTTATTGGCAGCCTCCGAAACATATATAGTACGATCATCCTTTGTGGTACAGATACCTGTGAAAGATGCTCCACTCTTCTCATATGGAAGTGTTTGCAAAACAGTTCTGTCGGTCAACCTGATCAAATCCAGAGATTTCATGTTTTTGACGAGAAGAAAACTCCCTTTTGAAATCAAAGAGATATCAACGGGGCGTCCTGGCAGATATACCTGAAAACCTGCAGGACGCAGTATCTGGTTAGAAGGGACAAGTGTGCTCCCGTCGGGTTGCGGACCAACTTTCATATTTTGCGCCTGGATAGTTGCAAAGGCAAATATCAGAATAGCTGCAAACAGGCCATAAATTAAAGAATGTCTTGTGTTCATCTGTAAATGTTTTGTGTCTGGCAAGTTTTCTCCCAGGTGTAGTGGATTGATTTTATAAAAGGACTTTATAAACAAAATTACCTGAAAAATTCCGGAAAACATGAGAACGGCTCTTCCTGTATTTCAAAGTAAGGCCAGTATTCGAACTCACTGTTTCCGTCAATTGAGAAATGCAAAGGTTTTCCTGATACAGGCTTTAACATCTTCTTAATGCTATCCTCTGATGCTTTCACACCAATGTCAAATTTCTTTGCTTTCACCCCAACCATTGCCATAAGAATCGGTCCGTATTCGACAGCATAGTGGTTTTCTTCAAACCCTTTTTCAAGTCCCGTGTATTTTGTTACCCTGAAATCCATCGGCAGATTAAAAGTAATGACATCTCCATTTGCCCATTTCCTGTCAATCTCAAAATAAGAACCTGGCTTTCCGTTGCCTGCCTCGCTTCCATTGATTTTAATCGTCATCTTCTGTGATGCCCAGGATGGTACTCTTATCCTGATCTTATTTTTGACAGGCTGTTCATTCCCAACTACTATTTGTACATTGGAATCGTGAGGAAACTGAGTAGTCATTTTAAGGCTCATGGGATGATTTTGTGTCTGGTATTTTATTTCAGAGGCAGCATATAAATCCACATATATACCATCTTCTGCGATAGAATAGATGTATTCAGGGAGAGAACCAAATATCCGGGTTCCCTGCCCTTCGCAACAGGTATTCATGCAATGGTGAGTGTTAGGAGAGTGGTCGCCATATTTACGGTCAACAAGTTTTGCAAAATAACGTATTCCCTCAGGTCCATACTGGTTGGCTATTGCTACGTTATAGATTGATTTCTCAATTTCGCTGACATATTTTTCTTCAAAGGGGTAGAGCAAATGAAAACGTTGATTTAGCTTGATCCAAAAGGAATTTCCGCATAACTCTCCGGTCTCGCGTCTCAAATAGTATGATTTTGGCTCATACAGGAATGTCCCTTCGTTGATGGCCAATGACCCCCCGATATGTTCCCAGTTGTCGTGATATAAATCCCAGGCTCCCATTGCAGCATCCAGGTATTTCTTAGCTCCTGTTGCCCGGTACAAATCAAGGTAGGGTTCGATTCCTGTAACCAGATAGTTATGGGGACGGTCGTAGGGATATAACCAGATGGCTTTGGGATCACGGTTTGCCATCTGTTCCATCCAAAAGTTCTCCTGGAAGTACTGTTGCACAACCTGAATATCTTTAGGTTTTCCCACCGGGGTAAAATAAGTTCTTGTGATAGGGATTATTCCCTGTGTACCCTGTCTGGCGCGGCGCAACATCTCGGGAAGATATTCGCAGTTATCGAACCAGTCGTAAAATCCGCGCAACAACGGAAATGCTTTTTTGTTTCCGGCATATCCGGCTTCTATCAACCCTTGAGATACCCAGGATCTGGTATAGGCACCATTCTCATGGTCGAACATGGTGTGTTTGGGAAATGCCATCAGATAGCCATCGGGCTCTTTGCAATGGTCAATCACATCAACTATATCATTCATTTCTTTCCGCAAACCGGCATTTTCTGTCCATCGTAAGGTATTTCCGGCGCCTGTAAGAAAACGGGCAGCCTCTGAGCCAGGAAGAGCCTGGAACCACATATTTTTAAACCGATCCTCAAGGGGTTCGACAGGAAATCCACCCTTGACACGAAAATTGCGTACCAGCTGATCGAAGGTAAACGAGTTCATCAGGTAGCTAATGTTGTTATCCATGGTTGTTTTAAACAACCCTTCACCAAGCTGAACTCCTCCCATTGGCGTCTGAGCTTTAAAATGAACAGGTTTCCATGTTTTCTCAGGCATAACATTTCCTGGATTATTGGTCACAACATATTCCCCCTGCGGACGTGGAGCCCTGGTCAGCAATTCGATGTGAGATTCTTTGCCTGGATTTGATTCTGTTGCCGGGCATCCCTCGGCAATATCCTTCCCGTCCGAGAGGACAATGATTTTGGTCATTGCCAGCTTATTGTCCCTAAGACTGGTTGCTGTTAACCGGACATATCGCCCGTTGACCTCTTTTGATGTAAAGGTAATAACCATATCATCCGGATTGGGAAATTCCTCCTTGAGCGTCCAGTCTTCATACATGATGGAGTGCTTGAAATCCACATCATTTGAAACTTCAAGTTTAAAATGCGAAGGAAATCCTCCCGATGCAGGTCCCCATCCCTGGGCACCTGGTAATAATTTAATTCCGTCAATTTTTTTTGATTGTCCCAGGTCGATTTGCACCCATCGTACTTCGTTGTTACTTCCTGCCCTTGAAGCATAAGCCGGAGTATAATACCTTGCCACCCGCTCAATACCCATCCTGGCCTCGCGAAGCTCGTTGGCAGCATTATATTTTACCTGGGCATTCACCGAATGGATGATCAGAATAAGAGATAGAGAAACGACCATGCATGCCAGCTTAACTCTTCTGATGAAAATGTTGGTTGCTGAATTCATTTTGGAATTTGTTTTGGGAACGATTACAGGAAAAACAAAAATACAGAATTATAATGTTAAATAATCCTGTTGGCAAACAACCTGACGAAAATATTACAAATAGCAACTAATTCAATGATTTAAGGTTTTCCAACGCATCAGGAACGAATTTGTGAATATTTCCTACAATCGGGCAACTTTCCATTTCGTCGCAATCGGCACAGGTTTTATACTCTTTCGATTTCACGCAATTCCTTATTTCACACTGGGAACAATGTTCAAATTTAACTCCAGCCTCTCTGCATCCTGTACAATTAATCATTTCAGTTGAAATGGTTGGTGCATTGAATTGAACGCGCCATGCTTCGGCTGTTTTGGCACGCAATTCATTGTCATCCATTACTGTGGCTATTCTTGCATCGCAAGTGGCACAATCCAAACCACAACAAGCAATTAGTTTTTCCATACTAATTTAATCATTAGGGT
>Ga0073936_10008654_pt1 | contig 12863 bp, 9 predicted proteins | sample AliMusrvi5mmetaG_FD_87041 | JGI IMG/M metagenome (GOLD analysis project Ga0073936, IMG submission 87041) | Freshwater lake bacterial and archeal communities from Alinen Mustajarvi, Finland, to study Microbial Dark Matter (Phase II) - Alinen... | ecosystem: Environmental > Aquatic > Freshwater >... | reverse complement strand
GTTGGCGCACAGTGCGGCGTGATGACGGCTCAGGCCAAGTTGGGGTTCGATCTCTTCTTCCCAGGCGTCAAGGTTCTCCTGGACTTCGCGGATGAGGATCTTGCCGAACTCAGCGTAGACGCGGCTGATGTAGGAGGCCAGGGTTTCGACCGCCGCCAGCAGGAACAGCAAGGAGATGACGAGCGGGGTCATGGGCGCTTCACCTTAGCCTTGGGGGGCGAAACCGCACCTCGTTTTGATGACTTGAAGGGGCGCGGCTTTAGCTGCGCCGACAGATCTGCTGTCTGAATTCTGGGCTTTAGCCCCCGAGGGAATGCCTTCGTCAGTGTCTGCTGTGTCGAAACCTCGGCCCGCTCGATCAGCCCAAGCGGCAGCCGGAGCCGGTCTCGAAGCAGCCGCTCACGCCGAGCCATCCTGCCTGTGTCGCTTTCATGGTCGTAGCCCGCGAGATGCAGTAGACCGTGCAGAATCAGCACCTTCAACTCGCAGGTCAGCGCGTGACCCTGCTCCGCGGCCTGGCGGAGGGCAGTTTCCACGCTGATGGCCAGATCCCCTGCCATCCCCTGCGCGCTTAATCCCTCGGCCGGAAACGATAGGACATCGGTCGCTTTGTTTTTGCCCCGGAATTGGCGGTTCAGCCGGCGGATGGCCAGGTCGGTCGTCAACAGGACCGTTACCTCGCCGCGCAGCCGCACCGCCGTTTGCGCGGCCGTCAAGAAGCGATTCAGTGTCTGTTTGGTTGGAATCCTAAGCGGCCAGGGCACCGTTGTTCGCGTTCGAACATCAAGAAGCGCCACCACGTTGTTGCGCGGTGCGGGGTCGGAGTCCAGATCTGGATCTAAGATGATCATCGTGCTCAGGGCCGCTTTTCACGGCCCTGATTCACTTTCAATTCTACGCGATACGCAGGATTATTGTGGCTTTGCCGGGTGGACTGCCTGCGTCGCGGGCCGGTTCTCGCGGGTTTGCGTTCCCACTTCGATGGCTTCACCGAGGGCCAGTGGCAGCTCCTGCTGCTGCGACTTGACGGACTCATAGGCGCGGACGATGCGCTGGACCAGCGCGTGGCGCACCACGTCCACGTCTTCGAAGTGGCAGAAGTGGATCCCCTCGACGCCGTCCAGAATATTGATCGCGTCCAGCAGCCCCGACTTGCGCGGATTGGGCAGGTCGATCTGCGTGATGTCGCCGGTGATGACCGCCTTGGAGTTGTTGCCCATGCGCGTCAGGAACATCTTCATCTGCTCGATGGTGGTGTTCTGGGCCTCGTCCATGATGATGAACGCGTCGTTGAGGGTCCGGCCGCGCATGAAGGCCAGCGGAGCGACTTCGATGATGTTCTTTTCGAGCATCTTGTCGACCTTCTCGGGTTCGAGCAGGTCATAGAGCGCATCGTAAAGTGGGCGCAGGTAGGGGTCGACCTTATCCTGCAAGGTGCCGGGCAGGAAGCCAAGCCGCTCGCCGGCCTCCACCGCGGGACGCACCAGAACGATGCGGCTGACCTTCTTGGCGTTGATGGCGGCCACGGCCATGGCGACGGCGAGATAGGTTTTGCCGGTGCCCGCGGGGCCGACGCCGAAGACCATGTCGTTCTGCTCGATGGCTTCAACGTATTTGCGCTGATTGATCGAGCGGGGCTGGACAGTGCGCTTTACTCCCGCTGACCGCTGCTTGCCGGAATCGGCCAGGGCGCGCAGGGTTATGGCGGGATCGGCCACGACTAGGCGCAGCAATCCATTGAGTTCGCCATTGTGGGGATTGACGCCCTGACGGCGGAGAGCCTCGAAGTCCTGAAAGATGCGCTGAACTCGAGTTACAGCCGCTTCCGGTCCTTCTACGTGCACGGCGTCGGAACGCAGATCGATGCGGACGCCGAGAGAGTCTTCCATAAGCCTGAGGTTTTCATCGCGGGTCCCGAACAGGGGCTCGAGGTTGGGCGTGATCTCCAGAGCGATCTTCAATGGGTTCGCTGGCCTCCAGAATTGCGTTGCAAGAGTGACGTTGAATGCGTGACCGCAACTCCTGAAGAATATATCTCCGGGGCTAAAGTCCGCGTTGATTTTGAGCAATTTGTGGCAGAAAGAACGGCGGGAGACGAGGCAACTGGCTTGGGGAGGGTTTGGGAGGCATGGGACAGAGACGAGCATAAGCTCTGGGCTGCCTCAAGGGACCGCGGGTTGGCGTAGGCTACCAAATCCGTTATCTGGGCTTGAGAGTAGCGCGACTGGAGCGGGCCGTCAATCGGCAGGCCAAGAAATTCCGTGCAGGCGTGTGCCTTGGAAGGCACCTCCCGATTAGCTTTCTCGCCGGCCCAGCGGCCAAGGAGCACTGTTCGATCTTCTTCTTTACCCTTGACAAGCAGAACAAGCGGGGCCAAAATCTCCGCAGGATTAATTGAAAGTAAGTAAACCCCCAGATTCTCAGATATAGCAGTGGAACGGCATTGATCATTCCATGCGGATAGACGAGACGCACCAATAAGGAATTTCAGGTGCAGCCCCGCTGGCGCAAATACGAATGGCACGTTTCCAACTCCACTTAACGAAGACCCGATTGGGCAGCAATCCGCTCGTCGTTTGCTGCTGAAGAACCTTTAGACAAGCCTCGGTTCATCTGTCCCCTGCGTGGGTTCCAAATCCTCGCGGGCGGGCTCTCTGTTGGCTGGCAGACCCACTTGCTGCGTCTGCAAAGGGCTTGCTGCGTCTGCAAAGGGCTTGCTGCGCCAACTTGAATTGGTCTTTTAAACCCGGAGTCGTGTGCCGACTGTCGCTTTTGGCAGGCCATTCGACTCGATCAGTCGGGAGGATCTGAGTGAAATGCATGCGATTATTGTTCGCTTTCGCGCTCCTGGTGCCCAGCGGCTTCTGGACACCTTTGGTGCATGGTCAAGATGGGGGTAATCCTCTAACCTTTTCGCCCACTTCGATTTCGCTTGCCGCCACGACGGGAAGCACGACGTCAGTCCACAGTTCTCTGGCTGTCAGCACAGCCAGAACGACCACCTTTTCGGTCAGCGCGTCTGGGACCAGCGGAGGGCGCATCTGGCTCACAGTCTCACCCTCTGGAACCCTCACAACACCCCGCACCCTGACTGTTTATGCGAATCCTACCGGTCTGACGGTGGGGACCTACAGTGGCTCCATTCGATTCCGGGTTAACGAAAGTACCTATAGCGTCCCCGTGACATTCACGGTTTCTGCTCCAATCAGGACGTTGACCCTGAGTCCGACTTCTCTGTCGTTCTCGGCCACGGCGGGCGGCGCTTCTCCTGCCTCTCAAAATGTCTCAGTCAGTACAACTCCAAACTCCACGTTTACAGCAAGCGCCAGCGGAGGTTCCTGGCTCACAGTCTCGCCCGGCACCGGCACCACACCTGCAACGCTGTCAGTAAATGCCAACGTTACCGGGTTGGCGGCGGGGACATACAGCGGCACGGTTACAGTAACCGGCAACGGCCTTTCGCGCTCCGTGACGGTGACCTTTACGGTCTCCGCTGCAGTCAGGACACTAACCGTGAGTCCCACTTCGCTGTCGCTTTCGGCCACGGCGGGCGGCGCCTCTCCTGCCTCCCAAAGTGTCTCAGTCAGCGCAACTCCCAACACCACATTTACAGCAAGTGCGAGCGGAGGTTCCTGGCTCACAGTCTCGCCCGGTACCGGCACCACTCCTGCCACGCTGTCAGTTTCCGCCAACGTAACAGGGCTTGCGGCGGGGACATACAGCGGGACTGTAACAGTAACCGGCAACAGTCTTTCGCGTTCCGTGACGGTGACCTTTACGGTCTCCGCTGCAATCAGGACACTAACCGTGAGTCCGACTTCGCTGTCACTTTCGGCCACGGCGGGCGGCGCTTCTCCTGCCTCCCAAAGTGTGGCTGTCAGCGCTAGTCCCAACACCGCATTTCAAGCAAGTGCGAGCGGAGGTTCCTGGCTCACAGTCTCGCCCGGCACCGGCACCACTCCTGCCACGCTGTCAGTAACAGCAAACGTCACCGGGCTGGCGGCGGGTACTTACAGTGGCACGGTTACAGTAACCGGCAACAGCCTTTCGCGCTCCGTGACCGTGAGCTTCACGGTAGGTTCCGCGAATACAGGCGGTCCATTCAAACTGGTTGGCTGGAACGATCTTGGAATGCACTGCGACGATGGCAAGGACTTTAGCGTAGCGGCGTTCCTGCCTCCGTTCAATGACATTCACGCGCACCTGATTGACACTTCAGGCGCATTGGTAACGACGCCTGGCGGCTATACGGTCACGTATGAGGCCATCTCCGATCCACTGACCAACACACTCAATACAACGTCGGCCAGCAAGACGAATTTCTGGGACTACGTCGGGCTGCTGAACTTCTACACGCTTCCGGTGGTCAACCCGCCTCCCGATGAGGGGCTCGCCGGGAGCTTGATGCCGGGTCCGGCTAATACTCCGCGGACGATGACCTTTAGTACGAGCGACAACACCTGGGCTGCGATTGGTGTTCCGATGACGAACTACGCGGACAACGGAACAAACAACTACTTCCCGATGATGCGGCTCACAGCTAAGAACTCGTCGGGCGCGGTGCTTGCCACCACCGACATCGTACTGCCAATCTCAGACGAAGTCGGCTGCGGAACCTGCCATGCCTCAGGGTCGGTGGCGGCGGCCAAACCGGCGGCTGGATGGGTCTTCAACTCCGATCCCGGGAAAGACATGAAGTTGAACATTCTGCGCCAGCACGACGATGCATTTGCAGCCCTTGCCCTCTTCAAGTCGGCCGCAAGCCAGGTCGGCTATAACCCCGCAGGCCTTGAGGCGACGGTGGCCACGCGGCCGGTGCTCTGCTACCAATGCCATGCAAATGCTTTCACGGGCATGGCTGGGGTGACAGGTGTTCCGGCGTTCACTACGGTCATCCACGGTTTCCACGCTCATGTGATCGACCCGGCGACCGGCGCCACAATGGATAGCGATACAACGCGTGCCGGCTGCTACAACTGCCACCCTGGGCCAAAGACGCAATGCCTGCGCGGCGCCATGGGCACGCTCCTCACCTCAACTGGTGTCAATGCGATCGAGTGCCAAAGTTGCCACGGTAACCTCACAGCACTCGGTGCCGCCACCCGAACCGGCTGGTTCGACGAACCGAACTGCCAGTCCTGCCATACGGGAGTGGCTAGTGCAACCAACACCACGCTCGCCTACACCTCGGCATTCTCAAGCGGCACTACCCTGAGGACTCCGGCAGATAACACCTTTGCCACTAACCCGAATACTCCCAGCAACGGCAAGTCACTGTTCCGTTTATCGAGCGGTCACGGCGGCTTGCAGTGCGAGTCCTGCCACGGCTCAACACACGCGGAGTTCCCCACTCCGATCTCGAACGACAACGTGCAGAGCATCGCGTTCCAGGGCCATTCCGGCGCACTGGCGGAGTGCTCCAGCTGCCACTCCAATGTTCCTACCGCTACGACCGGCGGCCCTCACGGGTTGCACCCTATCGGTACTTCGTGGGTAACCATGCATCAGGGCGTGGCGGATGGAGGAGGTACAACTTCATGCCAGGCCTGCCACGGCACCGACTATCGAGGCACGATTCTGTCGCGGGTCCAGACCAACCGTACTCTCGCGGGACATACGTTCGCGGCGGGGACCATGATCGGTTGCTATAGCTGCCACAACGGGCCAGGAGGTGGATAACCCCAAGCGGTCTGCGAAACCTTATCATCCATAACTCACCCCAGAAGCAAAGCCGGTCTGAAGTACAGTCCGGCTTTGCTTTGTCGGGCAAATCAATGATTGCCATGCGCGGGCTGACCGCCGATCAGGACTTGCTCAGAAATCGCCACCGATGGGAGGTTTCTCAGCGTTGTGTTCGGGCAGTTGATCGAGGAGGACTACATTGAGCAGCGACTTATGCACCTGGATGCGGCCGTCGTAACTGATAAAGCCGAGGGCGCGAAAGCGATTCATGAAGAAGCTGACGCGGGACCGCGTGGTGCCGATCATCTCCGCAAGAGTCTCCTGCGTGATGGGAGGAATAGAGGTCTCCGGTTCGCCGGGCTTGCCAAACTCGGCCATCAACAGGAGGATTCGCGCGAGGCGCTTCTCGCTGGAATTGAAGAGCTGATCGACAAGATCGGCCTGAGTGCGCATGCTGCGGTTAAGCAGAAACTTCAAGAACAGGTCAGAGAACTCATGCTCTTGATGCATGACGCGGATCATCTCTTCCCGGCTGATCTTGAGTGCCGTGCATGCGTTGATTGCGGTGGCCGTGGACAATCGCTTTCCAGCCACTGCCGCGAGCGCCGCCTCGCCTACAAATTCGCCTGCGGAGATCAGGGTGATCGTGGCCTCTTTACCCTGCTGCGAAACAACGGTGAGCTTTGCCCGGCCGCGTTGAAGATAGTAGATGGCGTCCGCCGGATCTCCCTGGGTAAAGAAGTTCTCTTTCTCCTTGATTTCAACGATTCTTCGGCCGAGGCCGGCGTTTGCGAGAAATGAAGCAAGGTCAAATGTGGAGTGGTTCTTCTCGGTCGTCAATATGGAACCTCCTGCGAGGCGAACTGGATGCGCGATGTAGCCTGCGGTAAACAGATCAGAGGAAGTGGTTCAGAGATGCAAATATAGGGCACTCCGCGCAGACTAACTACCGAGGCAGGTCCCGAGTCGCTTACCAGGAAATACCAACAGCGGAGCGGCGGAGTCTTTCAACTCTCGCGTCCGACTACACTCAAGTCCTTTCTATATTCAACCAAATTCAAAATTGCTTCTGCTCAATTTTGCTCTAGTTGTGTTTCGCTCTCAATTCGGACTGATAAGTTGCTAAGCGCAACGCTAAACGATTGAAAATTACGCAACTTGTAAATTGGCCATATTCCTCTGAATTTTCTCGGTAGGGCGCTTGGTTCAAAGCGACAGGCGAGTTGAAGCCAGTTTTCAAGCGATTTCATGGCTCTCTTTCAAGGTACCCAACCCGGAGGTGGTTGGCCTTGAACGGCGTTCAGACGGAATTGGCGTGTGCGAATTGACCGCAGGGGCCGGATTCCCGTAGACTAGGAGACTGCGAGGGGTGCGGCTCGAGTTGCATTCTTACCCGCACTATCCAAGAGATTAAGGAAGAGCAATGGCAAATCATGTATCGGCGCTGAAGCGCGCCCGCCAGACCGTTACCCGCACCGAAGTGAACCGCGCCAACCGCAGCCGCGTACGCACCAGCCTGCGGGCTCTGCGCGAGGCCCTGACCAAGGGCGATGTACCCGCTGCCCAGGCGCAATACCGGGAGACCGTTTCTACGCTGGACAAGAGCGTTCAGAAGGGTATTCTGCACGACAATACCGTATCGCGCTACAAGAGCCGCCTGAACGCGCGGCTGAAGGCCTTGGTCCTGTCGAAGGCATAGCTGCATGGAGCCGCGACAGCTCCCCTGAAAGATCAAAAAGCACGAACGGCTGAGGGTTGACCTTGGCCGTTCGTGCTTTATTGTCTGGATGATCCGGCAGTTCCAACCTATAAAGGGGCCCAGGGAACCTCTGAATATTGCTTATTCCACGCCGGGCATTCCCTCAGGCGCCGAAGCCCACGCTGATTTTGCGGAATTTGCCCGCCGCTGAGATCGTACCCTTTCAGCACGTCAACTGAATCAGAGGTCCCCTAGGTCAATGCACCGCATTCCACAAAGGTAACCAAATCCTCAGTGATTGCGGACTATGTCAAAAATATTGACAGACAGATTCAAATAGAAGGCCCTTCCAGGTTCGGGGATCCGGACACCAAGCCTGTCCGGATCACGAACGAAGGAAAGGTGCTCGTAATAGAAGCGATTTGTTAGGTTGTCCGCCCCGGCTGACAGATTCCAGTTCTTGGCGTGAAGCCCGCCCTTCACACCGATAATCCCGTATCCGGGAGTCGGTTGCTCATTAAGCGGCACATCGATCTTGTCCTGACGGCCTCCGGCAAGTCCGTTGATCTCGCCAAAGAACAAGCCAGTGCCATAGCGTAAGGATGCCCGTGATTTAAGCGGCGGAACTTCCGCCATATTGCCAGCAGGCATCCCGGCCAATGGCTTTGCTGACTGGGTGCCACGCGTGTATGACAGACCGCCCGAGAGAAGAAGTGAACGTGTGAATTCCAGGCTGTAGGAAAGTTCGCCCCCGTAGATCCTCGCATCGACACCTTGATAGGAAAGAGCCGAGGAATTCATGATTCCCGGCGTCATTTTCACTTTCAATTCCTTGGTCACGGCGACAAAGTTCGACAAGGCACAGTAAAAGGCAGTCGGTCGCAGAGAAAAATTGCGCGAGCGGAACGTGAACCCAAGGTCCCCCTCGTTATTACGCGTCGGTACTAGCAACGGGTTGCCCACCCAGTCTCTGCCCATCGATTTCAGCCCGTAATACCGCTCTTCCGGGTCAGGCAAGCGCACATTGCTTCCCACACCGGCAAACAGTTCTATTCCCTTCGGCAACAGGTAGGCCACCTTCACGTTGCCGGAAGGATTCACGTCGAATGCGCTTGTAGAGCGGGTGCTGTTGTAGGCCCAATAAAGGTCGGAGTTGACACTCTTGCTCAGCGCGTCACTGGCGCCGGTGTCCAGCCGGCCGCCCGTCGTAATGAACGCCTTGCCAACAATGTGGCTATATTGCGAGTAAATACCGGCGACGATCATACGGACATCGGGAAGCGACTTCTGGCCATTGTAAGAGCTTGTAGCCATCTGGAATTGAGAGTTGTAGCCGCTCCAACCGCGATCGTAGAGTTCAACTCCCACGATCATGTTTGGCATTTCAGCCTCAACTCGGCCGCCCAATGCTCGTGTGCCGGCTAACGTGCCCATGCTGTAGCCGGACGTGCCGCTCCCGGCGGTTGTGCGAAGTTGGTCTGTCATCCACTGAACTACCTGCGAAAAATAAGCTTGAGCGTAGACTGACTTCACAACGCCTTTCAGTTGGCTAAGACTCCAGTTTCCATTGATACGGTGGGTGGTGTTGTAAAGCGCATCCATTTTCAATGTGGGATAGAGGGTCAAACCGTCTGCCTGATTTCCATAGGACAATGTCAGGCTCTGGTTGCGAGCAATGTCGATAGTGTTGCGTGTCCATACGGTCCTGCTGTCGAATGAGGGGTTTTTCGCGCCGGCCGGCGTGAAGTTGGCGTAGTAAGTGAAATCATGGCCGGAGCCGGTAATGAATGGATCTCCGCGTCTGTACGAATACCCGCCGAGACTGTGCATGAATCGCTTTGACCCCGAAGTAACGAAAGACGGATTATAGAAACCAAAAGAGCCAGTGGCGAAGTTCGGAGTGATGAGTGTGCCAGATCCGGGCAGCCGGCTGATCACGTTGACGGTGCCTCCCAGGCTTCCCTGGTTGCGCGTATCGAAGGGACCCTTGGTTACGTCGACCTTGTCAATTTCTGCAAAGTCGACGTGGTATGCGGCGGGATCCATCTGGCTGGGACAGGCCTCATATATTCGCATTCCGTCGATCAGAACGTCGATGTTGCTTTGCTGGAATCCTCGAATGACCACATCGTTGGCGATACCGGCCTTGCGCACCTTCCAAACGCCCTCGAGGTTTGAGATTGCCTCTCCCATGTCTTTGGCTGAACTCTCGCGCACTTCCCGGATTTCAAGCACTTCGTGTGAATTAGTCGGGCTCGTCTCTAAGGCGCCTTCGCCTGCCGGGGCCTTCGCAGTTACGGTCGCCTGCTCGTTCACCGCCGAGAGTTGGAATACGAAATCTACGACCAGCGATTGTTGGGGAAGCAATGTGACCGCGGTCTTCAAAAGCGGAGTGAAACCTGGGTAACTCGCGACAATGTTGTAACTGCCCGGCGAAAGGTTCAGGGCGCTGAATTCGCCGCTGTCTCCCGAGGTGATGGAGATAACTTCGCCGTTGCTGCGGTTGATCACCTTTATGATGGCTCCGGAAACAACGGCGCCCGATGGGTCTGAGACCTTTCCTCTGAGCGAAACGCGAATAGGGGGCTCAGAGCGGGCGGCTTTGAGCTCCCTCGCCTGATCGCCTTGCCTTTCAGCGGAAGGAGAGATTTGGGCGGACCCGCACATGACAAGCCCTAAGGCAATAAGGGAAGACAAAAGCAGAATTCGTGAATGCATTCCGACCTCTCATTTTGATGCGGAAGATAAGGAGCATTAAAGTGGCGCCCGCAATCTCGATCTCAAGAACGAAGTCATATGCATCTCAAGGGGAAAATGCAAGCATATCGTCGAGATCAGGAACGCGCCGGAGGGCCTCTTTCGAGCCAGGGCGAAGACGCGGACTCGGTCGGCGCTTCTGGCGATGGTGCGCCCAGAGAAGATCGCTCCGCAATACTGGGAATCAAACCCAATCGCCCAGTTTGAAGGCCGGGAAGGTTTGGAGCAATGAATGCCCCAACTCGAAGAGGGCAGTCGGCGAGGATTGGCCAGAAACCGGGTGTCAGAACTATGCTGCAAAGACAAATTTTGTGTTTTCGCAGGCAACAGGGATGGGGACCGCTCGGCGCTGGGCGTTGGGCAAGTTGCAGGGATGATGGAAGCACCAGAAAAACGATGAGGAGAGTCCCTATCATGCGCGGCTGAATGCGCATTAGTGCGCTATGTTCTGAATGGTAATAACCCTCGTGCATCGCTGGTTCGTCTCTTCGGAGTGGGCGGCCGCCAACCACTGCGCGCCCCATCCGTAGTCTCTATATGGCCAGTTAGATGCTGGCAAAATCCAGGGGCTTGTGACGCGCGTCACAGTATGTTGTGACAATCCACAAGGGATCGTGTAAACACACTGCCCAAGCGGCTGAAAACTACGGCGTGCAACTGAAAGTGGTCAAACACACAGAGGCAAAGCGAGGTTTCGTGCAGTTGCATCGCCCCCGGATCGTGGAGCGGAGCTTTGCCTGGGCGGCACACTTCGCAGGCCGGCAAGGAGATTCGAACGGCCCTCCCAATCCCTCGCCGTCCCAATCTGGCCAGAATGCTCAAGCTATGTTCATAACAAGCCCTATACTTCGATGGCTCCACCCAATAACTGCTTGAGCGCCCGCACGTATTCGGTGAGCGCGGCGCGACCGGCTTCGGTCATGCGGTAGAGTGTTTGCGGTTTGCGCAGCACAAACTTCTTCTCCACCACTACATATCCGGCTTCTTCCAGCTTGGCCAACTGCGCTCCCAGGTTTCCGTCCGTCGCCCCGGTCCTGTTGCGCAGCCAGGTGAACTCCGCTTCTTCAACTCCGGCCAGGAGCGAGAGCAGGGCCAGCCGCAGCTTGCCGTGAATCACAGGATTCAGTTCAGGCAATTCATCAGGCATGGGCGGCACCTTGATTGCTTCCCCGCGGGTTGTCTCCCTGGCGACTGCGCTTGTGCGACTCCACAACCATTCCGTAGATGCCGAAGACGATCTGGCAAACGAAGATGGCCGCCAAAAAGGCAATCGAACTCTGGCTTTCCGTGCCAAAACAGGCGGCAACGGCCGCGGCCCACCAGACCAGCGCGCATCCGAACTGCATCTTCCACTTCAGAATCATGCTCGACGCCGCATTGGTCATGCCCAGCATTGCCCCGATGATCGCTACAAAGGTATGCGACTCGTAGTGGCCGCTCCAGGCCAGGCTCATGAGCAGCAGGAAAATCGAAATGCCCATCGCGCCCCACAGCGAACCGATGGCGCGTCCCATGGTGGTTTCCGGCTGCCTGCCCGAGCGCACCGAAACGACCACGCCGGTCAGAACCGAGGCCGCAATCATGGTGACCGGCCAGGCCAGCCTCGCGTGTCCACAGGAGGACCAGGCAATGGCGACATAGTAGGCCACCCCCCACAGAACAAAAGTCCATCCCCAGCTTTCGGTTTTGCGCCGGCCTTCGGCGATCATGGTTTCAATCAGGTTGAGCCTGTCTTTCAACTCCTGTTCGGGCATTTTTTCAGTCATATTGGATCTCCTTGGGCAAGTAGGATCGCCGTAGAGCGTTCCTTTATGTAGAGAACTCTATAAAAGAGAGCAATGGAAGTCAAGAGATATTTTCAATTTTTCTGCTGCTGGTTTTTTGCCGAAGTTCATTTGGACGGGGGCTGGATGGTGATTGTGGAAGATTTTCGGGATGTAGAACCACACCCATAGATCAATTTGCGTTCGGCACCGTATCACAGACGAGTTCAGGTTACGAGCGTAATATGTTAGTTGGTGACTAATGGGTCAAATGGCCTAATATCCTCTACAGTAGTTTGCGGAGGCAATCGCCTGCGGCAGGGCACGCGCCAGTGGCGATGCCCGACCACTCGAGTGAGCTCTATCGTTGCTCCCTCGCGAGCAAGTGCGTTTTGGAATTAAAGGGGGATTAATCGCGGCGGCGGTGCTGAGTTTTCCCCGTGCGCCAATTACTGAATCAAGCAAGCCGCCCGGTGGGTAGTTCGGTTGCGGCGCAGGTTTCTGAAGCAAGGGTATTTACTGTCGCTGGCACCTACTGGATTGAGGTAAATGCTCTCAATTATGGGCTCGAATCCGCGATAAATCTCTCGACCTATTCGCCGCCCGAAACACAGACCTTGCGCAAGGAAGCGCAGAGCACCGGGAATGACGAAAGGTATAGTTCCAATGCGATCGATACAAGGCCTCTTCCTTTCTCTTACAGCCGCCGCTCTTTTTTTGAGCGGGTGCGACCACGTCAAAGCGCCCACATCGCTCAGCTACTCGAGCCCCACGGCGATCTACATAAAGGGAGTACAGATAACGCCGAACACCCCGACCAGCACCGGAGGAACGGTGACCGCGTATGGCGTGAGTCCATCGCTACCCGCGGGGCTGAGCCTGAGCGCGACGACAGGCGTGATCAGCGGAACGCCGACAACGGTTACCGCGGCGGGCAGCTACACGGTCACAGCATCCGACTC
>Ga0073936_10008652_pt1 | contig 12865 bp, 8 predicted proteins | sample AliMusrvi5mmetaG_FD_87041 | JGI IMG/M metagenome (GOLD analysis project Ga0073936, IMG submission 87041) | Freshwater lake bacterial and archeal communities from Alinen Mustajarvi, Finland, to study Microbial Dark Matter (Phase II) - Alinen... | ecosystem: Environmental > Aquatic > Freshwater >... | reverse complement strand
TAGTAAGATAATCTCGCTGATTAGAATCCAGATCAATATATGCAATATAGATTTTCGATTTGCTATCTGTAGTAATTGACGGTGAAGAAAGATTGTTAGAACTACTCATGCAGAATGAGAGGTCATTACCCCGCTGAAATTGACCGCCCGCGTTGTTTGAATAATATATGTAGGCTGAACCATAGGGAAGAGGATATTGTGCTGGAACTAATGTAATGCCAGCTAAATGCACGGTGTCATTATTATCCACAGCGATAGACACCCATGCAACAGTTTCATACCATGAATGATCTCCCATCACAGAGCCTGTTATCGTCCATGTACCATTTATATCTCTGACAGCTACATTAGCCATATACGAGCTGTTGGTATAGGCTATATATACTTTGCCTTTTGAGTCAGTTGCAATAGAGGTGTTATGAAAATGGTTATTGAGAGTAGTTATTGTGGATGTAATCCACTCTCCCGAAGAGTTGGTTGCGTACTTGAGATTTCCAGTGGAGTCCAAATAACTAATGTGGACATTATCGCTCTTGTCAACTGCGATCGATGTGTAATATCCACCGGCATAATCAATTACCAGTTTATGCCAATCTGTCTGTGTTGCTAATACGGGAGCGGCACGAGCCATAAAAGTATCTTTCCCTACCAGCAGTGTTAAAGCAAGACCGCCTAGTATCATTGCGAGTTTTAGTATTGGCTTGTACATAATTCCGGCACATCTCCTTGATGTAATCACTAACACTAACGTTAAAAAAGCTGCTCGGTTCCCATTATTTTTCCGTTACTACTCAGGCTGATTTACCGCCACATATGGGTGAACCATACCTGATGTGCCCACCTGTAGCTATTATTGGACAAAAGGAACCTCCGTACGTATGCGAATTGACGTCGAAATGACTACCAAAACAGCACATGTGGGGGTAGTCACATGTGAAAACGCCACATGTATGGCTGAGTAGTTACATTTTTCCTTAAATAAAGTAGATGTAAAATGATATGTGGTGGGATTTCCCGCCTCGCAGCCTATAGACAATCACCGATGTGACTATTGGTCTTAGCATCCCTCCTTTGCCACAGGCGTCGCGACCCGGCTGATGAGTTGTTGGGTGTTAATTGTAGACATCATCTCGATACCAGCTTCTGTTGGTATAGCGTCGTGTTGGCGATATTTCCGACAGACGATCGGAGAATGACCTGAGTTACTTGTATATGAGATGTGAGAGTCGCCACCCAACTACTGGTTGGGTGGCGATTTTCCATAGCGATAGCAAGCGCTACAGCATCAACGGCCTGTATTGATCATAGGCATATAAACGCGCACCTGGAGCGGCTTCATGCCTGGGATGCCAGGATCAGGCAAGGGATCTGATGACGCCAAGTGCGACATGGAGAAGTATTTTAGAAGAAAGTTATGCCAATCCGTCGCCTGTGTGAAACGCCACTGGCTGCCCTCGACGTAGTTCGCGTAGTCCCCATTGATGTTACTGTCTTTGACCGTTGGATAGTAGATGGCGACGCCGTGCGCCTTGTCCAGGTTAATATAGTATCTGCTCGATATATCTATCGCTGACCAGTGGTGTTCGTCGATGATCATTGCGCCCACGGCGTCAATGACGCTCTGCGCTGCGTTGTCCACTGCTGTATCACCGATGTTGAACTTCACTTTCTGGGCATAGTCATACAAATCGATGTACTCATCATTACTGTCTATCACCCCGTAAACGCGTGAATCAAAAGCTTGCACGACGTCCCGGATGCTCATCAGTCGGGAAATGCTGGCGTTTGTTGTATAAGTAATAAGCGCATGCGAAAGCCCATATACCGCAGCGCCTACCGCTTCTGTTTTGGACAGGTCCATCGCACTTACTGTGCCGGGGTTGCCGACAATCGCACTGAAGTAGTTGTCAGCAATGGCAGCGGCCAACTCGCGCGGCGTGGTCAGATCACCAACGCTACTCACATAGCGCTCATATGCAAAGACGCTCCACCCCAGATTTTCGGAAGCTACTAGGTAATTGACATAGTCCTTGACCTCGTAAGCGTCTTCCATCATGCCCATCAAACAGGCGTCCAGGTACAGGATATCGATCTTATTATTGCCATTCGAAGTAATCGCGCTCAATGCGCTTCTGAGTTCCGAATATGAGGACAGGTAATCGCCGCCGTTCGTGTCGTCAACTGCAATCCCGGTAGTGCCTCGCCCATGACCGGCGATCGACAGCAGGTAATGGTCAGCCGGGTAGGTCTCGCGCGCCCAGGTGACAAAGTTGATCAGTGTTGATGTGTCGCCTGTGTCCAACTCGCCCGTATTCCACGACACCGGCACAACTGGCGAGGTGATTCTGGAAGCCGTATCATACTGGACGTGATATATGCGCGTGTCGTTGTTCAACTTACCATCGTACAGTACAACGATGTTCACGTTGGTCCGGTATGCGACGCGCTGCAGTCGCACGATGGCATCGCGCAGATATTCTGACAAGTCGTTATCCCCGGCAAAATACAGGATGAAGGTCCAGGTTGTGGCATTCGAGATCACAGAAATGGTGCTGGGTCTGCTGCGCGTGTCAGCGCCTGCCGGGCCGGCGACCGTGAGCGAAACGCCGAAAGTTCCCGTTAATTCGTAGACGTTCGCAGGATTTCGGGCGCCGCTAACGTTGCCATCGCCAAAGTCCCAATCCCAGGATGCGATATCACCGCTAGACTGATCGATAAAGCTCACAGGCAAAGGCGCTACACCCGTCAAAGGTGTGGCGGTGAAGGCCGCTGTGGGGGCGATAAACCCTCCGGATGTGACTGTGATGGTGTAATTCTGTTGTCCGGCGAGGTTGTGAGCATCACGAGCCTGTACGGTAAACGAATAAGTGCCGGTGAGGGTCGGTATGCCGTTCAGAGATCCAGACCAGTCATCAAGAATCAGCCCCAGCGGTAGTGCGCCCGAGATCACGGTAAAGCGATAAGGTATCCACAAACCCATGTCGTACGTGACCGCAAGCGTCTGTCCGTAAGTCTGGCTGATCACCGCGTTAGGCAGTATCGCTGGTGTAATGCTCATGGTAGGGGCCTGTCCAGAGTCATTCATGCCCCAACAGACGTAAGTGCCGTCCGACTTTGTGGCACACGTGAAACCGTTCGCTGCCTTCACCTGGGTGAAACCACTGTTGGGATTTGGCACATTCGTTCCGCTGGGGAAAAGGCCGGCCCAGCAGGTTATCGTCGAGTCACTCCGCAATGCACAGATATGACTCCCTCCAACGCTGACCTGCGCGAAGCCGCTGTTTGGGAGCGGCACGTTGATGTCGCCAAACACACCGAATCCCCAGCAGGTGATGCTGCGATCCTCGCGTAGCCCACATGCATTGGACTGGCCCATACTCACCTGCACAAATCCCGTGTTAAACGCAGGCGCGTCAAGGTATCCATATCCTTGTGGATCACTACCCCAGCAGGCGACCGACCCATCTCCGCGCACAGCGCACGCTCCATGCCAACCCGCGTCAACCTGAATGTAGTTGCGGTTCGGTGCAGGCACATTCAACTGGTTTTCACTGTTGTCGCCCCAGCACACAATGGTTCCGTCACTCTTCAGACCGCACACATGCCGTCGTCCGACGCTGACTTGGATGAAATTATTGTTTGGCGCCGGAATATCCGTTTCACCGTAGGCGTTATTACCCCAGCACGCCACTATGCCATCATTGCGCAATCCGCATGTCGCATATTGACCAGCACTTACCTGAACAAAGTTGTTATTGGGGGCTGGAACACTCATAATGCCACTATTGTTTGTTCCCCAACAGGTAATCGCACCGTCCGCCTTCAGCCCACACGAGTGCCATCCACCCGAGGCAACGGCGGGCGGGTTGTACCAGACAGAGATTGCGAGCACACTATTGTTATCCACATTCAGTTCGGAGCCATAAGCACTGATGAATGCCTTGTTAATAAGTTTTACGACAGAACCACTCAGCCCAGGACTGACAATACCAGTCACCGTAATCATCCCACCAGCGCCAGGCGGCAAGTCTTCTGCCTGCCAGCTATAACCTGTTGCTTTGCTGGACCCAGTCAGCGCTACCCCGCTACTCAGGATGGTGGTGCTCAGTATCCGTCCTACCGGGATAACATCGCTGATGAGCACACCAGTTGCCGTGAAGCTACCGGCGTTTGAGAAAATCATCGTGTAGGTGATTGCCTGACCGGGCGCGGCAATTGCTGGTGTAACGTCTGCACTGATGGACAAGTCGGGATACTGATCATAACCGGACACATAGAAGCCATCAACGTTGACGTTGACATCGCCAGCCGTATCTTCTGAGGAATAAAAACCTGCCTTCACATTGTTGTAAAGAGGAGCAGTCACAGTAATACTTTTGCTAGCAAGCGTGTCCAAACGCGTGACCGAGGCAATCAATTGATTACCGTCTCGCACAACTTCGATGCGATTGTTAAGAGACATGATATCGGCGTCGCCCCAAAGCGCGACAGACCCGGCTACACCACCCTGCGAGTAGCCGATGTAGAGCGTATTGTCATAGGCATACTTGATGATGTAGTAGTGCTGATCGTCCTGGTACTCGAACACCAGGTGATTCCAACCCATGGATGGGTTCGTTCGATAGAATGACACACCGGCCTTGCTCAATCTGGAGAATTGGCGCTTGTAGATTTTTGCGCCGGCATCCATGTGCGCGTTGGGACTGGCATGCGTAAATTGAAGCACCTTGTTCGCGCCGATTTGACCAACCTGGTACGAGTCGGGGAAGGTAAGAGGCGAATAACTCGTCCAGTCACCCAGAGGTTGGTAACTATAAACATCGGATGGGTTCGCACCCAAGGCATACGACTCAAAGTTGTCACTGAATTCCAATGGCGACGCATTAAGTGAGGCCCGTTGCGGCGATCGTGTGTCAGACAGCGGGATCGAGACGTTACCCGTGCTACTCGTCGTTGTTGTGTTAACGGGCGCATTAGCCGAGTTGGGCTGTGCAACAGCAACTGGCGCTGCCAATCCTGGTTGCGCTAATGGGCGATTCGGACCACCGGATGTGTTCACTGGCTGTTGGGCCCGGTAACCGGCGATCAACCCCATGTCCACGTGCTGACCACCGCCCTGTACGATCCAGGTGCGAATGCTGAGCATATAGCTGTATGATACGGTGATGGTGATCACATCTCCCGGTGAGACCGCCAACGGCGCCGAACTCAGGTCAGCCTGGTAATACGGCGCACTGTGCGCGCCTCGCAAGTAGGTCGTGAGATCTATGGCGCCACTTGCGCTATCGATGTGCACGGCGGCGCCGTCCACCGGCGAATTCTCGTAATAGACGTAGCCAAATATGCAGCAAGCTGGTGTGTTGCCGCCGATTGGCGTTACGGCATCGCAATTCCTCGGCAGCGGAATTGGTGGGGTGGCAATAGCGGCCGCTACACTTTGAGGGGCGGCGAAAGAGATCGCGCTCATGAACAGCACAAAGACGAGCGCCAGGTTTGTTGTTCTGCGTAGTAGGGTCATAAGATCTTCTCCTTATTTCCGGGCAGGGACTGTTTATCCAATATCCACGATCACCACCCTGTTAACACATATATCGTGTGTTCCCCGGAATTTCCGACACTCTCCCCGGTTGCTTAACAAAACACGCTTAATCCATCTCAATCCCGCCATCGACGTTCATGCACTGCCCGGTGATGTAGTCGCTGTCTGGCGAGCACAGGAAAGCCACCGCCGCGGCTACGTCTTCCGGCATCGCGGGACGCTTGAGCGGGATGGTCTCGACAAAGTTCGCGAATGCTTCGCCAGGTTTGGAGCCAAACAGCGCGCCCCGCTCACGGTCGATCTGATCCCACATCTGGGTGGGCGCGACGCCGGGCGCGACGGCATTGACGTTGATGTTGTAGCGCGCCAGCCCCAGTGCCGCTGACCGCGTAATGCTGATGACCGCTGCCTTGGCTGCCGCATAATGCGCGCTAAAAGGTCGTCCACCTCGTCCCGAGATGGATGAGAAGTTGACGATTTTGCCGAAGCTGCGCGGGGCGCGATCGGCATTGCGGATGTCTTCCGGAAGCTGCGCGATCATCTGCCGCGCCACCGCCTGAAGGGTGAAGAACAGCCCGCGCTGATTGGTATCCACCACGCGATCCCAGTCAGCCGGCGTCAGGTCGAGCATCCCCTTGGTCTGGGTGCGCCCCGCATTGTTGATGAGGATGTCGATGTGCCCGAACTCTGCGACAACGCGCTCGACCATGGTTGGTATCTTTGCGGCGTCGGAGAGGTCGACTGCAACCGCCAGCGCACGGCGTCCCAGCGCGCGAATCTCCTCGGCAGCCTGTGCGCCCGTTTCTGCGTTGTACTCGGCGACGACGATGTCGGCGCCCTCGCGGGCCAACCGGAGGGCGACAGCCTTGCCCAGTCCCTGGCCAGAGCCTGTGACGATCGCGACTTTATTAAGAATCCGTTGTTCCATTTCGTTTCACACTCCTGAATTTGAGGAAGGCGCGCGCACTGCGCGCCGCTACCGATGCGTCTATCAGCGCGGCCACGGCAAGAAAGTGCCATTGTCACGGTCGCTGACGCCATTATGCCTTTCTTTCGCCTAACCGTGATAAGGCGATAAGGCACGCGGCCGGTATTGGGCGGCCCGACGAGCGGCACTGACGCGCAATTCATGTACACTGAACACGTGGTAAGCTCATTCCACTACACTACACTGGCTCTTCCGCAAACATATCGCGGGAGCAGCGAATGGAACGTGTGCTATAGGAGGCACTCGATGAAGATGCTGATGGCGATTGTTCAGGCAGAGGATGTGTCAAAAATCACCAGGGCCCTGGTTGAGGCAGGCCACCGTGTCACGCAGATATCGACCACGGGCGCGTGGCTACGGCGCGACAATGCCACGCTGTTGCTGGGCGTTGAGGACGAGCGGATAGACGATGCTCTGAATGCCTTTAGGAGCCTGGGGCAGCACCGGGAAGCCGATAGCGGAACACCAGGCGCTGCAACCAGCGATCCAAAACCACAAAAATCAAAGATCGTGATCGGCAGCGCAACCATCTTCATCCTCAATGTGGATCAGTTTGAGCGCTTTTGATTTCGCGAGGGGTTGGGATGGCAAAAGTAAGAATCAGCAAGGGGAAGTTTGCTGGGATCAACGCGGTCGCGGATCAGCGCGGGGTGATCGCTGCACTGGCAATCGATCAGCGTAGCTCGCTTAAGAAAGCGATCGCCAAAGCCAGAGGCGGCGAGGCAAGTGACGCGGAGTTGAGCGAGTTCAAGACGCTTGTGGCAGAGGAGTTGACTCCCTACACCAGCGCGATCCTGCTGGATCCCGAGTTCGGGCTTGAGGCCAGCCAACGCCGCGCCAAAAACGCCGGGCTTTTGCTGGCCTACGAGAAAACCGGCTACGACGCCAACCTGAAAGGGCGGCTGCCCGACCTGCTGTCAGAATGGTCGGTGCTGCGGCTGATCGAGGCGGGCGCAGACGTGATCAAAATTCTGCTGTACTACGATGCGGATGATGCTGCGGAAATCAACACCATCAAGCACGCGTTTATCGAGCGAGTCGGGGCGGAGTGCCGCGCATACGACGCGCCGTTCTTCCTCGAACCCATCAGTTACTGCGATGCCGTTGGCAACGAGCAAAGCCTGGCCTATGCGCGGGTAAAGCCCGACAAGGTCGCGAAGTACATGGCGGAGTTTTCGAAGCCGCGCTATGGGATCGACATCCTCAAGGTCGAGGTTCCGATCAACATGCGCTATGTGGAGGGCTCGCGCGCGAACACGGACGGCCAGGTTGCCTACACACGTGAGGAAGCAAAGGCCTTCTTCCATACCGCTGCGGCTGCGGCGAAGTTGCCGTTCATCTACCTCAGTGCAGGCGTGGCCGACGACGTTTTCCGCGAGACGCTTGAACTGGCCGCGGAGGCAGGGACGCCATTCTCAGGCGTTCTGTGCGGGCGCGCTACCTGGCTACCCGGCGTGGCTGAGTATGGCAAGGGCGGGGCTGTGGGGGCACGGGCGTGGTTAAGGGAAAGCGGTGTGGAGAGTATTCAGGCGCTGAACGCGGTGCTGGCGAAAGGCGCCAAACCGTGGTGGGACTTCTACGGCGGTCGTGAGAATATCGAGGTGTTCTGAAAATAAATTGGCTTGAACAGGAATACCCATGAATATGAAACTTGCGAGCAGCATCCGGTTGAGTGATTACAGTCTTGTCGGGAAAGATTCGACGCTGGCGGTTGAGAAGGGTCTGGCTGAAGCGAAGTGGTATACCTCGCCCGTCCCTAAACAGAAGATGCGCGAGTTGCTGGAGCGCCGTGATGGACCGGGCATCCGCAACACGCTGATCTGGTTTGCCTTGATTGGCGCTGCGGGTCTGTGCGGGTACCTGCTGTGGGGCACGCCAGGGGCACCGTGGGCGATCATCCCGTTTCTGATCTATGCCGTGTTGTACGCCTCGACATCCGACGCGCGTTGGCATGAGTCCAGCCATGGCACAATGTTCAAGACCGACTGGATGAACAACGCGCTGTATGAGATTGCATCATTCATGGTGCTGCGCGAATCGGTCGTGTGGCGGTGGAGCCACACGCGCCACCATAGCGACACGATCATCGTGGGGCGCGATCCGGAAATCGCGGTGCCGCGCCCGGCGAACCTCAAGCTCTTCATCGGCGCCTTCTTCAACCTTCCATCAGTCCGCAAGTACGTGACGACCGTCGCACTGCATTGCATCGGCAGGATGACGCCGGAAGAACGCACCTTCATCCCTGAGAGCGCATTCAACACGATCTTCTGGCGCGCGCGCCTGTATGCGCTGATCTACCTGTGCGTGATCACACTCGCTATCGTGACCAGAAGCATTCTGCCGCTGCTCTACATCGGGCTGCCCACCTTTTACGGCGCGTGGCTGATGGTGATCTACGGCTACACCCAGCACGTGGGGCTGGCGGAGAACGTCCTCGACCACCGCCTGAACTGCCGCACGGTGTACATGAACCCGATCAACCGCTTCCTGTACCTCAACATGAACTATCACGTCGAGCACCACATGTTCCCGCTCGTGCCATTTCACGCCCTGCCGAAGCTGCACGACCTGGTGAAGGCCGACATGCCCACGCCCTATAACGGGATCATCGAAGCGTATCGCGAGATCGTCCCGGCTGTTTTGCGCATGGCGAAAGACCCCGGCTTCTATATCAGGCGCAAGCTGCCCACCGCGTCTAACCCCGCGGAAGCGCCCTCGACCGCGATGATTTTCACGGCCACGGGCGCCATGGCCGCAGCAGATGGGTGGATCGAGGTGTGCGTGAGCGACGCGTTGAAGCGTGAGGACGTCATCCGCTTTGACCACGCGGGCAACTCGTACGCGATCTACCGGACGGCGGATAACCGGCTGTACGCCAGCGACGGCCTGTGCACGCACGGCAACACCCACCTGGCCGATGGCTTTGTGAAGGGGACGCTGATCGAGTGCCCGAAGCACAACGGCCGCTACGACATCCGGGATGGATCGCCGCAACGTCCGCCCGTGTGCGTCGCGCTGAAGACGTATCAGGTGCGCGAGCAGGAGGGTAAGCTGTTCTTCAACCTGAAGTCCGCTGGCGGGCTGGGGGTGATCAAGCCGCCCACGACCTACACCTTCCGCGTCGTCAGCAATGACAACGTCGCGACATTCATCAAGGAGTTGGTGCTCGCCCCCGAAGGCGATGCGCTGAAGCTGGACTATAAACCCGGCCAGTACCTGCAGTTCGACATCCCGGCCTATCCAGAGCGCACGCTGAAAGACGCCGATGTCCAGAAGCCGTATGCCGATGTCTGGCAGGCGCACCACGTGTTCGACTACGCGGCGGCCAATCGCGTCGCCTGCCGGCGCAACTACTCGTTCGCGACCAACCCGTCTGCCGATAAGGATGTGCGCTTTAACGTGCGCATCGCGACCCCGCCGCGCGGCCAGGACTGCTACGCGGGCGTCGGGTCGTCGTATGTGTTCTGGCTGAAGCCGGGCGACCGGGTCAGCGTGATCGGGCCGTTTGGCGACTTCCTGATCAAGAACACGCAACGCGAGATGGTGTACCTGGGCGGCGGCGCCGGGATGGCTCCGTTGCGGTCGCACCTGGCAAGCCTGTTCGAGACCCAGCAGACGGAGCGCCGGGTGAGCTATTGGTACGGGGCGCGCTCGCTGCAGGAGCTGTTCTACCAGGACTACTTCGAGAGACTGGCGCGCGAGAACCCCAACTTCTCGTTCCACGTCGCCTTGTCGGAGCCGCAGCCGGAGGATCGGTGGACGGGGAGCACGGGCTTCATCCACGAGGTGCTGCAACGCGAGTATCTGAATACCCACCCCGACCCGACGGCAATCGAGTATTACCTGTGCGGGCCGCCGCTGATGATCCGGGCGGCCACGGACATGCTCAAGGAGCTTGGCGTGCCGCCGGCGCAGATCGCCTACGACGAGTTCTGATCCGCAGGGGCGAAAAACGCAAAGACGAGGGCCACCTGGCTCTCGTCTTTGTTGCGGCATGCCGCATGCGGCGCCCGCGAAGTGCGGGTCAGCGACTCACTGGTTGACCGGCGTCTGGAAGTCCCATTCGATGGTGAGATTGACCAGCCGCTCGTCCTGCGGGCATTCGGCATCCACCTCGCACACTCGCACGGGTTTGGTCACCCAGCCCAGCTTGTGTTGGATACGCAGCATGTGATTCTCCACGGCGTACTCGCGCATGAGCACATCGATGGGCTGGTCGTCGCGATAGGTGCGCATGGCAAGCTCAAGAACGAGACAGCCGCTTTGGAAGGTGTTGTCGCGCACACGCACGGTCACGACGCGGCGATAGGCGTGGTTTACGATTTCCATCTCTTGCGATATGCCAGAATAGCCTGCACCAAAAACGCAATCACCAGGGCGCCCCAGGCAATCTGCTCGTACCAGGCGGACGAGGTGCCCAGCATCCCCAGGCCGAACAGGATGGCTGCGCCTAAAAGCGCGATCTGGGCGCGCGGACGCGCCAACACGTCGCGCAAGCGCAGCGGGGGGGATGCGCTTGCGCTTGCGCGACGCGTCTGCCATTGGCTGATGCTGAGGACGGCTAACGCGAGCATGCAGCCGGCGATCCATATGGCGTTTAGCGCAAGGGAGAGCCAGTCGATCATTGGAGAGATTTGGGATTAGAGATTGGAGATTGGAGATCAGGTGTCGTCATCGCCAAAGTGGGAGGCGGATGACGGGTGGGTGAGACGGTGGATGGTGAGCACGATGAGACCGGTTGCCAGGAGTGCGGTGCCGATGAGCAGAATATCGATCAGGTTGAGGCCCGGTCGAGTGAACCCATACGGGTCGTCGGGGTCGAACGCGGGTGTAGGCACGGATGTCGCGGTGGGCGAGGGCGTCGGTGATGGCGTAGGGGTGGGGACGCGCGTCGGCACACGCGTGGCCGTGGGTGACGGTGTTTGAGTCGGCGGAGGCGTTGCCGTGGGCAGGGGAGTCGCTGTCGCTACGGGTGTGAGTGTCGGGGTCGGTGTGTCGGTTGCTGAGGTGATCTGCGCAAGCGGCTGGGTCGATCGCACAACCCAGATGTCGCCGCTGCTGTTGCAGCCCACGACGACTGTGAGTGCGCTATTCAAGGCGATGTCTCGACAATCCGGGATATCGGTCGAACTATCCAACTCCGGGCTGGCGGGTAGAACCGCGCTGGGTAATGCGAACCAGGCGGTGCGATCCCATAGCGCTAACGCCGTGCCGAGGGCGCCTGGGGCGCTGTCCCTGTTGCGAAGAGGCGTTCCCAGCAGCCAGAGTCGATTCTGGTCATCGGACGTGAGCGACAGGCTGAGCGAGCACCACGCAGCGCCGGTTAATGCCGTTTGGGGCGCGTCCCACGTCTCGCCGCCGTCGCTGGAGCGGCGCTGTGTCAATGCACAACTGGACGCATCCGCACTACGCCACAACATCACGAATTCGCCAGCGCTGAAGGCGGCGGCGATGGGCAACTGCGCCTGGCTGGGCTGATCTGCGTTGAGGGACGGGATGGTCTGCCAACTGACGCCGCGATCGATCGAGCGGGCATAGCCTACGATGACGCCATTCACCTGCCAGGCCACTACCAGGCGCCCCGACGCATCACCGGCGATGCTGATGTCAGTATCCGTCATCACCGCGGTGAGGAAAAGGGGTGAGGACAATATCACCTGCTGGGGCGTCCAGCCCGCTTCGGTCGATGCGCGGTAGTACACGCCGGCCGGACTGCCCGGTCGATCCACGGTGCGCACATAGGCGAGGTGGACCGTGCCGCTGATATCGCTGTAGGCGTCCATGTCCGCCGCCGCCGCCGCGATCATCTCCAGGGGGCCCCATGCGTTGTTTCTGTAGGTCACCGCATTGAGTTCCTGGCCGGCGGTGTACCAGAATGCATGCACGATGTCCGTGGCGCCGGCGACCAGGCGCGTGCCGAGTGGAGGCGCCACAGCCGGTTTGCCGGCCGCGATGGCTGGGATGGGGGCGGGCGTGAGCCAACGCGGGTTGGCGCCGCCGCGCGTGTGCGAGTACATCTCGCCGATTTTGGCATCCCACCAGATGGCGTGGATCGTGCCGTCGGGGCTAATGGCGACGCTGGGGCGCGAGGCGGTGTCAGAGGAGGTGATGAGCGCGGGGGCGCTCCAAGCGATGCCGGCGGCTTGACCGGGGTGCGCTGGGAAGAGCACCGCGAGTAATAGGATTGCAAAAACACCTAGCGCCCGCAGATGGGATGGGTGTTTGATATCGATGCCGTCTGTCATGCCTTAGTTATACCGTGAGTTTGATGTTTAGGGCAACCGCGTAAGAGAGCAACCGCGTAAGAGAGCAACCGCGTAGGAGGGCAACCGCGTAGG
>Ga0073936_10008649_pt1 | contig 12871 bp, 10 predicted proteins | sample AliMusrvi5mmetaG_FD_87041 | JGI IMG/M metagenome (GOLD analysis project Ga0073936, IMG submission 87041) | Freshwater lake bacterial and archeal communities from Alinen Mustajarvi, Finland, to study Microbial Dark Matter (Phase II) - Alinen... | ecosystem: Environmental > Aquatic > Freshwater >... | reverse complement strand
GTATGCTATACAGAACTGGGTCATCAGTTCCTTTTTCGAATCGTGCGCTATAAGTGCTATATTCAATATATTTACCTCCTTAAAGGCTTTATTAGCAGGTTGGTCTATTATCATAACAGAAAGTGTATGGATTGGCAAGCTTTTTCGCATTAAGCACCATAAAATCCGGTATTATTCCTCGGCTGTATCCGCCGTATCTTCCGTTTCGCTTTGAACGTCATCCTCGTCTTCCGCCTCGGCTGCGGCTGTTCCGGTATCAGTCTCCGCCGGCAAAACTTCCTCAGGCTCCGGTTCTTCCGCAGCCGCGGCCGTAACGGTGACAAGCCGCTCGCCTGCCGTGACTTTCATCACACGGACACCCTTGGACGGCCTTGCGAAAACGCTGATGTCTTTGGCGGGGATTCTGATAACAATACCGTCGGACGAGATGAGAATCAAATCATCGTCATTGTTGATAACAATGCTTGAGGCAACATCGCCGTAGGTTTTAATTTTGTAGTTGATAACGCCCTTGCCGCCTCTTGACTGCAGGCGGAAATCGTCGATTTCGCTGCGCCGGCCGTAACCGGTTTCGCTCACGGTCAGCACGGTTTTTCCTTCCTGCAAAACATCCATGCCGACTACTTCGTCGCCGGCGCGCAGTGTGATAGCCTTGACACCTCTTGCGGTTCTGCCCAGCGGGCGCGCGTCGTTTTCGTTGAAGCGGATGCACATGCCCTTGCGGGTTGCTATAATTAAATCGTCGTTGCCGCCGGTCAGCCTTACCCACGCGAGCTCGTCGTCATCGTCCAGGTTGACGGCGATAACACCGCTCTTCCTGACATTTTTATAGGCTTCCAGCGCGGTGCGTTTGATGATGCCCTTGCGGGTAACCATGACGAGATACTGGCCTTCCTCAACCCTCGGCGCCCTGATTAGAGCCGAAATCTTTTCTTCGCCCTCAACCGGGAGCAGGTTCACAATGTTCATGCCCTTGCTTGTGCGTGAGCCCTCCGGAATTTCATAGCCCTTGATGCGGTAAGTTCTGCCCTTCGTGGTGAAGAACATGACATAGTCATGCGTGGAGCAGGTGAACATGGTCTGTACAACATCTTCTTCGCGGCGTGTCATCCCCATTATGCCGCGGCCGCCCCTGCGCTGAATGCGGTAGGTATCCATCGGCAGGCGCTTGATATAGCCCAGGTCAGTCATGGTGATAACGCTGGTTTCCTCCGGTATCAAATCCTCAATATCAACCTCGCCGCTGACATTGACGATTTCCGTGCGGCGGTCGTCGCCGAACTTATCTTTGATAACATTCGCTTCCGATTTGATGATTTGAAGCACTCTGCTTTCGTCGCCGAGGATTTCGATATACTCGGCGATTTTAAGTTTGAGCGCTGCCATTTCTTCTTCAATTTTGATTCTCTCAAGGCCGGTTAACTGCCCCAAACGCATCTGTACAATCGCCTGCGCCTGCAAATCGTCAAGCCCGAAGCGCTCCATCAGCACCGCTTTGCCTTCCGGAATGCTCTTAGAAGCCCTCAGCAAGGCTATAACCTCGTCAATAAAGTCAAGGGCTATCATCAGGCCTTCCAGAATGTGCGCCCGCTCCTGCGCCTTTCTCAAGTCAAATTGCGTGCGGCGGGTAATGACTTCGCACTGGAATTTTATGTAATGCTGCAGCACTTCTTTTAACGTCAGAACCTTCGGTTCGCCGTTTACAAGCGCAATCATAATCACGCCGAAAGTGGTTTGCAGCTGTGTAAACGAATAAAGCTGGTTCAGCACGACCTGCGGGTTCGCGTCCCTTTTCAGATCGACGACCATGTTCATGCCCTCTCTGGAGGAATAGTCGTTGACATCGGAAATACCTTCGATGCGTTTATCCTTGACAAGCTCGGCTATGCTTTCAATTAGTCTTGCTTTGTTTACCTGATACGGAAGTTCAGAAACGGTTATGGCGTAACGGCCGTTTTTATTTTCGATTATTTCGGCTTTGGCGCGGACAAGTATCTTGCCCCTGCCTGTGCCGTAAGCCGAGCGGATGCCCGCCTTGCCCATGATGATGCCCGCCGTCGGGAAATCCGGCCCTTTAATATGCTCCATCAAATCTTCCAGCCCTGCGTCGGGGTTGTCTATCAGGCAGCACATGCCGTCAATCACCTCGCGCATGTTGTGCGGGGGGATGTTGGTGGCCATGCCGACGGCGATGCCTGTTGAGCCGTTTACTAAAAGATTCGGAAAACGGGACGGCAGCACAACCGGTTCTTTCAGCCTGTCATCATAGTTTGTGGTAAATGCTACGGTTTCTTTTTCGATATCCGTGAGCATCTCGAGCGAAATCTTGCTCATCCTGGACTCTGTATAACGGTAAGCGGCGGGCGGGTCTCCGTCCACCGAGCCGAAGTTGCCGTGGCCGTCCACAAGCATATAGCGCATCGAAAAATCCTGCGCCAAACGGACCATGGCGTCGTAAACGGACGCGTCGCCGTGCGGGTGGTAGCGTCCCAAAACCGAACCGACCGTATCCGCGCATTTGCGGTAGGCTTTGTCCGGCATCAGATTATTTTCGAACATTGTGTAGAGGATACGCCTGTGCACGGGCTTTAAGCCGTCCCGCACATCCGGCAGCGCGCGCGCCACGATAACGGACATCGAGTAATCCAGGAATGACTTGCGCATCTCCCTGTTGATGTCAACCTCAATTATTTTTTGATCTGCAAATGTCAGGTCATCAAAACTCATATATTTATGCCCCTTTTTTGTGTAGGGCGGGTGCTTGCCCCCGCCTTACTTCAATCAAACAAAGATTTCGGCGGGAGCAAGCGACCCGCCCAACAATATTAAATATCCAGGTTCTGGACATACTTCGCATTCTTTTCAATGAATTCTCTGCGGGGTTCCACCTTGTCGCCCATTAAAATCGAGAAGGTTTCATCGGCCTGAACAGCATCCTCCAGGGTTACCCGGAGCATAATGCGGAACTCGGGGTCCATGGTTGTTTCCCAAAGCTGCTGCGCGTCCATTTCGCCCAAGCCTTTGTAGCGCTGGATTTCGCAGCCTCCGCCCATTTCCGCCATAAAGGTATCCCGCTCTTCATCCGAAAAAGCATATTGGTGTTTTTTGCCCTTGCTCACTTTAAAAAGGGGCGGCTGCGCGATATAAATATGGTTGAACTCAAGAAGAGGAAACATATAACGGAAGAAGAAGGTCAAAAGCAGCGTGCGGATATGCGCGCCGTCAACGTCGGCATCGGCCATGATGACAATTTTATCATAGCGCAGTTTTGTAATGTCAAAGTCGTCGTCAATGCCCGTGCCGAGCGCCGTGACAACGGGCATCAGCTTTTCATTGCCGATGACTTTATCCAGCCTCGCCTTTTCGACATTGAGCATTTTGCCCCAAAGCGGCAGAATCGCCTGATAGCGCCTGTCTCTCCCCGCTTTCGCGGAGCCGCCGGCGGAATCTCCCTCAACGATGTAAAGTTCGGTGACAGAAGGGTCTCTTTCTGTGCAGTCAGCCAGTTTGCCGGGCAGGGAGTTGTTTTCCAGCGCAGACTTGCGGCGGGCTAAATCCCTTGCCTTGCGCGCAGCCTCTCTTGCCCTTGAAGCGTCAAGCGCTTTGCTGAAAATAGCCTTGGCAATGGACGGATTTTCTTCAAAATAGGTCATCAGTTTATCGTAAAGGGTGGAGGAAACAAGCTGTGTAATATCCGTATTGCCCAGTTTGCCCTTTGTCTGCCCTTCAAACTGCGCGTCGGTTAATTTAACGCTGACAACCGCGGTCAAACCTTCCCTGACATCGTCGCCGGAAAGGTTTTTGTCGGCATCTTTCAATATCGCGTATTTGCGGCCGTAGTCGTTAAACACCCTTGTCAGCGCGTTTTTAAAGCCCGTTTCGTGCGTGCCGCCGTCGGCGGTATGGACATTGTTTGCGTATGAAAGGATTATTTCGTTGTAACTGTCATTATACATCATGGCGATTTCCGCGCAGCGGTCGCCGTTTACCGTGCAAAAATGGATAGGCGGCGTATGCAGCGGAATTAAGCCTCTGCTTTGGTTCAGATATTCGACAAAGCTGGAAATACCGCCCTCGTAGCAGTAGATTTCGTCAACAATATTTTCACTGTCCCGCAAATCGGTGAGCCTGATGCTCAAGCCGGCGTTGAGGAAAGCCGATTCCCTGAGATGCCGTTCGAGCGTTTCAAACTCATATTCTATGGTTTCCGTAAATATTTCGGGGTCCGCTTTAAATTTTATGAAAGTCCCGCATTCGTTTGTATCGCCTATCAAGACGAGCTCGGTGTCAACATTGCCGCGGACAAAGCGCTGGTGATGGGTGTGCCCCTCCTGGGAAACCTCAACCTCCAGCCACTCCGAAAGGGCGTTCACCACCGAGGAGCCGACGCCGTGCAGGCCGCCGGAAACCTTGTAGCCGCTGCCGCCGAACTTGCCGCCCGCGTGCAGAACCGTGAGAACAACCGTAACGGACGGAATCCCGAGCTTTTCGTTGATGCCGACAGGAATGCCTCTGCCGTTATCTCTGACAGAAATAATGTTCCCCGGCAGGATTTCCACCTCTATATGGGTGCAAAAACCCGCCAAGGCTTCGTCAATGGAGTTGTCCACTATCTCATAAACAAGATGGTGCAACCCTCTCGGCCCTGTGGAGCCGATATACATGCCCGGCCTTTTGCGGACAGCTTCGAGCCCTTCCAGCACCTGAATTTGGCTTGCGTCGTATTTTTCGGTAACAGCGGTATCCATCGTTTCGAGTTCATCATTGTTTGTTGTGTTTATAATGTTATCTGTGTTATCCAAACCGGAACCTCCTGTATCTTTTTGTATTCGTTAAAAGTTTACTTTTTTTACATACCGAGCGCGGAAGTTATCGGGTTTTTCTTTTTCGCTTTTTTAGGCTTGTACGGCGGCGGGTTTTCAAGCCTCAGTTTCGCGCCCTTGCCGGCGTTTGACGCAAGGTATTTGTTGACCTGCATAACCGGGCCGAACAGATCCTTGCACATGTAGTCCACGCAGTTCGCAAGCAGCTCCGCGTCGTTGTCAAGCGAGCCCAGAATCGAAACCGCGATTAAACTCTGAATTTCGTTTGTGCCGTCCTCATATATTTCGTTAAACAGCCCGAACATCTTTTTCATCTTTGTTTTGTCGTTCTGCCGGATTGTCTCGATAACAACAGGGGTGCCGAAATTTGTGAAGAAGTCCTCCGCGAGGAATTCGCCGTACCGGTCAACATTTGCCTTGTACGCTGCGCGCAGCTCCGGGAACATCACCGTGAACCTGCTGCCGAGCGTATTGGCATCGTATGAAGCCAGGCCGCTTTTTGCAGCGTTCTTTGAAACGGGCGCGATTGTCCTTGACGCTCCGCCGCCTTTTACCTTGCTGCCGCAGCGCTTGGTAATGGATTCCGAAAAATCATCCGCGACATACTTCGCGTCTTTTTCATCCGCGCCTCTTGCGTCAAGCAGAGAAAGCGAAAGCTGGCCGAAATCCGCTTCGGTCAAATCGTCTCCGCTCTTATCCGAATAGAGCAAAGCGATTTTATCGTCGAAATGCTCTATGCGCAGCGCGCCTTTATCGCCTCTGAAATCAATTGTTATTTTACCGCCCTCGGTGACAGCGGGAAGCTCATTTCTTTTAACCCCTTCCGGATAAACAGCCGCAAACCCGGTTGTTTTCAGCGTTTCCTCCATGCCCTTCAAAACTGCCGCAAGGGATGTGTAAATGTCAGCCATAATCAGTCTCCTCATCTGTGATATATATTTAAAATATTATATCATACTATATATATGTATTTGTTCCGTATTGCAAAATACGGCTTTAAACATGGATATTTATTTCATTATTTTCAGTATTTTCAGCCATTGTTTTATGTTTCGTGGATAGTGCGTTGTGGTAATAAAAAGGCTGCCTGCGGCAGCCTTTTTATGTTCGCGACGATCTCTTTTCACCGCGCAGGTTAGCCATATTTAGTCTGTATAGTATATCAGCTATTGAATTCTTTCGAGTTTAACTCAAGTCTTATATACAAAACACAGCATAAAGTGGAACAGCCTTGACATTGTTCGTAAAACCGAAATTTTTAGCCGAAATGCGCATGGCGTACGCAGGTTTGTATTTTTGAATAAACACATTCAGGCTTTTGGAGTTTGTCTGCGTTCCCGCCTTGACCTCAACCGGTATAATATCGTTGCCTTTCTGCAGCACGAAATCGACCTCAGCGGTGTTTTCGCTCGCCCAGTAAAAAAGCCCGTATTTTTTGCTTGCAAATTGAGTTGCGACATAGTTTTCCGTAACAGCGCCTAAATAAATGTTGTCGATTTCCGCGGTTGAGAGGATTGTCTGCTGTGATATGCCGGACTTCATCGTTAAAAGTCCGACATCGCCCATGTAGAGCTTAAAACTCGATAAATCGCTGTAAACGGATATCGGCATGAATCCCTGTTCGATTTTTTGACATTTTAAGACAACACCCGAAAAATCAAGCCAATCAATAGCGCTGCCGAAAATTGTTGCCGTGCCGCCCTTTTGCGCTAATTTGTATTGAAATTTTTTGTTGTCTTTGGCTAACTGAACAGGAATTGAATTGTATGCGGCCCGAATTTTGACACTTTCGGAATTTGAGGAATACTTTGCCATGTCAGCAATGTAGTCGTTTATGATATTACCCTGCACATTCGGCACGGTCAGCAGGCTCTTTTTCCCTGTATATTCAAGAATACTTTTCGGCATACCGCCAATAATCAAATATAGTCTATATAAGTCCAAAGCCTCAAGATGCAAAGCCTGGGGCAGCGGTTCATTGTTGTCAAAGCTTTTTTTAATCTCTTCACAGAGAAAATTCTTACCGGCAGCCCACAAAAACTCCTCAAAATCAAAAGGATAAAGCGTAATTGAATGCACGTTGCCCACAGGGAAAGAATGCTGCTCGCGGTTGATTGCCACACCCAAAAGGCTGCCTGCACAAGCAATATGATATTCGGGCGCTTCCTCATGAAAATATTTGAGCGATGTCAATGCCCTTTCGCTGGACTGAATCTCGTCCAAAATGACAAGCGTTTCCCCGGGGACAATTTTAACACCGGTGCTTGATTCCAAATAGAGAAGGATTCTCGCAGGGGTTATATCCTCGGCAAAATAAGAGCGGACTGCTTGATTTGTTTCCAAATTGACATAGGCAACATTTTTATAACATTGTTCCCCGAATTCACGCAGCAAATGCGTTTTACCCACCTGCCTCGCCCCGTACAAAAGCAATGGCATTCTGTCTGTTTTATCGCTTTTCCATTCAATTAATTTATCCATAATTTTCCGCCGCATACTGATCACCTCGGTTGTATTGTAGTCCATTTTGACTTTTATGTCAATAAAAATCAAAATATTTTGATTTTTTCCCACTTGTTTGTCAATTTGTTGTATAAAATGTCATCCTGAGCAAAGCGAAGGATCTTTCTTGTGAATTGAAAACTCTTTGCCATGCGCTGCTCGGAGAGAGCGTAACCTGTTTTTCAACAGCAATAAATCGCACTTCAATGTTATAACCCGAAAAACTCCTGTATTTCCGGTTATCTTTCGGGGTATAACCTGAAAAACTTTTTGATTTTTAAAGAATAACGGGGTATAAAGACAGAGATATATACGGTGTTTTGGAAAATATAGTGTTTTTTGAGTTAAAGCGCAGAGGTTATCAAATATATACGCAACTTTTAGTGACACGAACGACGGACGCAATATGTTGGCTCCCATCAGTGAAACGAAAAGACAATGGCTGCCTCAATTGATGAAAAAATCGTTTGAGGCAGCCCGAAATAGTTGTTTGGTTTAATATGTTTTCGTCGAGACAGCGGCGGAAGCGGAGACCTTAAAAAAACCGGTTGGAACCATGGAAACAACCATTATAATCGCCAGCAGAACACCGAAAAGCCGTTTAGAAATCTGTTTCATCTTTTTGACCTCCAGTTTGCAATTATTCTAATTTTTGTGACCATTTCAAAATTCGTTTTAGGCAGCCGTCATTTTAACAACTTGATTAAAGCGTTGCAGACGCAATGGCTGAGGAAGCGCTGACATACAATGTGCTTCCGATTAATTTATATGCCTTGACTTTATAGTGATATGTTTTGCTTTTTGCCAGACCTGCGTTAATGTATGAACTGCCTGCAATCGTTTTGATTTTTGAGTAAGCACCTGCGCCTGCTGCGCGGTATATATAATAACCTGTGGTACTGCTGATTGCTGGCCAACTGACCTTGATGCTCGTGGCTGATGCCTTCACCGCTTTCACGTTTGCCGGCACGGGAGGCACTACGGTTATTGCGCAGGCCGCCCTTTTGCCGCTGCCGTCTTTTGTTATGCAGGTTATTGTTGCTTTGCCGACTGCTTTCGCCGTTACAAGGCCGGTTGCGGAAACCGTAGCAACTGCCGAACTTAAGCTTTTCCATGCGACCGCTTTATTGGTGGCGTTTGAGGGTTTGACTATTGCGGTCAACTGAAGGGTTTTACCCTTTGACAGGGATGCCGATGTTTTTGAAAGAGTGACAGACGATGTTTTGACGGATGACAGCTTTAACTTAAAAGCTGGACGAACCCCGATATAAGTACAGTCAACAGATGCGTCGTAGGCGATGTTGCCCTCATTGTAAACGTTGTCTGCAGTTGCCGGGAGATCACCATGCGACCGCAGCCACCAGTAATTTGCAGTTGGACTAGTTGTATCTACAAAAAGCCCTTGGCTTTTTGAATAATCGGTTCCCTTTGCTTGGCGCGATGTATCGATGCCGTCACGTGAAATGAAACCGTAGGCGGAGTTTGTTGCTTCGCTGTATGAGAGTTGAAACAGCTTATCGAATGTGTTGTTGCCGCCGTCTACGCCGGTTTGTGCATTATTTATGTTGATTTTTTCTATACTTGCCTTTTCGGATGAATTAAAGGCAGTATTGTAAAAATCATTGTTTAACCATGTACGCAAGCCGCAGGTTTCCCAAGTAACATCGGTTTCAATCTTATTGTACGCCTTTGAATCCAAGATTTTAACTGCCACGACAAACAGTTCGCCGTTTGTGCTGGATAAAACACGCCATTGCACCGGTTCAAATTTGAACCAGTAGACAGTGTTTATATCGTAGCCGTTGTCATCCTGATAACTGTTATCGGCTATTGCCGGTTCCCCATAATTTTTTGTAGTATACTGTGTAAAATATACCCTTTGATATTTATTCGAGGCATAGGTTACAGTGTTGTCGGGTTGCAGCGCTTGCGAATTGAGCGCGGAGATTAAAGAAATGTCTGTCACCAGCGATTGGGGATATGAGCCGTATTTGATGATGTCACCGGTGGCATATGTGCTTTGAACAGCTGCTGCCGCAGAAGCCTTAAAGAAACCGTTTGGAATCATGGTAACAACCATAATAATCGCCAGCAGAACACCGAAAAGCCGTTTAGAAATCTGTTTCATCGATATCTCTCCCTTAAATTTTTAATATTTCCCGGACGATTGCAGGGGCGGCCTGCGTCCGTCCGTTGCCTTTCTTTGCGGGTTTCTTAAAACCATACGAACAAAGTTCGCCCTTACTGCTTCTTTTGTAAAATTATATCATTTTGTTTCGATGTTTGCAACTTTAATTCGCAAATAGCCGTTGCAGTCGTTGACTGCGGCAAGAGCCGCACCGCTTACCCGGAACGAAGAAAACCAAATGGAAATCAGCCGCCGAAAAATTTGTTTTTCAGCGGCTGTGATTTTGAGAATTTGTTTAAAGCGTTGCAGACGCAATGGCTGAGGAAGCGCTGACATACAGGGTGCTTCCGATTAATTTATATGCCTGAACTTTATAGTGATATGTCTTGCTTTTTGCTAGGCTTGCGTTAATAAATGAGCTGCCTGCAAGCGTTTTGATTTTTGAGTAACCACCTGAGCCCGCTGCGCGGTATATATAGTAACCTGTCGCCCCGCTGATTGCTGGCCAGCTAACCTTGATGCTTGTGGCCGATGCCTTCACCGCTTTCACGTTTGCCGGCACGGGAGGCACAACAGTTATTGCGCAGGTTGCCTTAATACCGCTGCCGTCACCGGCTGTGCAGGTTATCGTTGCTTTGCCTATCGCCTTCGCCGTTACAAGCCCTGTTGTTGAAACCGCCGCAACTGACGAACTTGAGGTTGTCCAAACAACCGCTTTGTTGGTGGCGTTTAAGGGTAAAACGGTTGCGGACAGCTGAAGGGCTTTGCCCTTTGACAGGGATGCCGATGTTTTTGAAAGAGTGACTGATGATGTTAAGACGGCTGACAGATTTATTTTTAAGGCAGGGCGAATACCGTAGTCCGTGTCGAAGACACTCAAACCGTTGCCGTAGATATTGCCGTCATAGTAGAGAACGCACGCGCTGCTCTTTGCATTGCCGGGTGTCCGCAGCCACCAGAAGCTGTTTCCTGTGTATGAAGTATACGGGCCCGCATAGACATAAAGTCCCTGGCTTTTTGAATAATCGGTTCCCTGAACCTGGCGCGATGTGTCACGGCCCGTGTCTGAACTGAAGCCGTAGGCGGTATTTGTTGCTTCACTGTATGAGAGCAAAAACAGCTTGTCGCTTGTGTTATTGCCGCCGTTTGTGCCGTTCTCCGGATTGTTTTCATTGACAACCGTGCTTGTTTCTATCCTTGCCTTTTCGGCTGAACTAAAGGCAGTACTATAAAAACCATTGTTTAACCAATTCCGTAAATCACAAGATTCCCAAGAAACATCGGTTTGAATTTGGTTATAAACCCTTGATGCCAGTATTTTCTCCGCCATGACAAAAAGCTCACCGCTTGTGCTGGACAAAACACGCCACTGTATTGGTTCGTATTTGAACCAGTAGACAGTGTTGATTAAGTAGCCGTTTTCGTCCTGATAGCTGTTATCTTTTGTTGCCGGATCTCCGTATTCATAGGGAGAGTACTGGGTAAAATATACCCGCAAATATTTTGATCCGCCGTAGGTGACGGTGTTGTCAGCCTGAAGTTTTTGGGCGTTAAGCGCGGAAATTAAAGATGGGCTTGTTACCTTAGTCTGCGGATATGAACCGTAGGTCATGATATCGCCGGTTACATAAGTGCCTTCAGCCACTGCGGAAGCAGAAGCCTTAAAGAAACTGTTTGGAATTATGGAAATTACCATAATAATCGCCATTATTACGCCGAAAATCCTTTTCATCTTTTTATCTCCTTTATCTTTTTTGATTGCAGAGGCGGCTTGCGGCCGTCAATGGGTTTTCCGAAAACGAAAAAATCACCTGATTTTAAAGCATTGACATCACCAATCCTCTTTTATCCATTTTATTTTGATTTTTGCATTAAAATGTGAGCCTGGGGTGAAATGCGCAAACCGAAGCGAAAAAATTCGCTAAACTATTATGTATTATATCACTTTTTAAAAAATTTTCTATACTTTTTCCCTAAAATAATGCTTTGGATGATGCCTAAAATGAATGTCTTTATCGTGTTGAAAGACCATTTTTTACTTCAGCAAAATACCGGCAATTTACTCATAATCATAAAGGAGGGCCATTGACTTTTTATTCAGACAATCTTCATTTATAACAACCTCAGGCATTGAAAACGAAAAAGAATTATTGGAAATTCATTGCTGTTTGTGATACTATACTCATAACAAATATAATATACCATTAATACTTGGGGGTGTATGTTTGGATAAGAGCATTGAGATTAAAAATGTCAGTAAAAGCTTCGGGAAGAAGCAGGCTTTAAAAAATGTGTCGCTCACGGCGCAGGCCGGCGAGATACTCTGCCTTTTGGGGCCTTCCGGTTCCGGCAAGACAACGCTGATAAGGCTGATTACCGGTGCCATCATGCCAGATGAGGGCGAGATATTGATTGAAAACAAGCGTGTCCCCAATATTTCAACAATAAAAACCATCGGGTTTATGCCTCAGGCAGACGCGGTGTATACCGACTTAACGGGCTTGGATAACCTGATGTTTTTCGGCAGGCTGTTTAAACTGACGAAAGCCAGGCTGAAACAGCGGGCTGAAGAAACTTTGAAGCTGGTCGACCTTCAGAACGACCAGCACATTCTGGTTGCGAACTACTCCGGCGGAATGAAAAAGCGTCTGTCGCTGGCAATCGCGCTGCTGCACGACCCGCATATTTTGCTGCTGGATGAACCCACGGTTGGCATCGACCCTGTGCTTCGCAAGGCCGTATGGGACCAATTTGAGGCGCTGCGCCTGGCCGGCAAAACAATTGTCGTTTCCACCCATGTGATGGATGAAGCCGAGCGGTGTCAGCGGGCGGCGCTGCTCTATGACGGCCGGCTGATAGAAAATGACAGCACCGAAAAGCTCATTGCAAAGACAAAAAGCGGCAGCCTTGAAGAACTCTTTTTTAATGCTCAGAAATCGGGTGATGCTCAATGAAAGGACTGATCATCAGAATTGTCAAGCAAATGGGGAACGACAAGCACACCCTGGCGCTGATTCTTGTCGCTCCGCTGTTAATCCTGGGCCTGATTTATCTTCTGCTCAGCAACAGTTCGTATGTACCGAAGATTTCGGTTGATAAAAGCTTCCCCTCGTTCATATTGACGGAACTTAAAAAACAGGACGTTACAGTAACTGTCATCAACAGCAATGAAAATATCGACAGCCTTCTTAAGGACAAAGAAGCCGACGCGGTTATTACGATGGATAAAAACGGCATACACATCAAAATGCTCGATGCCGGCAACACGAAGTCGGCATATGTTACCAAAGCATTTAAAGCCGCTGTGGAGAATTTAAGTCCCCTGGGCAAAATGGATATCACCTACCTTTACGGCAACAGCAGCGGCAGTTCGTTTAACAGCTTCGGTTTTGTGTTCCTGGGTTTTATCTCCTTCTTC
>Ga0073936_10008642_pt1 | contig 12878 bp, 9 predicted proteins | sample AliMusrvi5mmetaG_FD_87041 | JGI IMG/M metagenome (GOLD analysis project Ga0073936, IMG submission 87041) | Freshwater lake bacterial and archeal communities from Alinen Mustajarvi, Finland, to study Microbial Dark Matter (Phase II) - Alinen... | ecosystem: Environmental > Aquatic > Freshwater >... | reverse complement strand
CATCGATCTGATCGTGCAAGGACTGCCGGAGGAGGGTCAGAAATCCGATCACATGCCGTAAGGGCGCGCGCAAATCATGCGAAACCGAATAACTAAACGATTCCAGTTCGGCGTAAGCGGCGGTGAGTTCGACGGTTCGCGTCTGCACCCGCGCCTCGAGGGCCGTGTTGAGCCGTTGAATTTCCTCCTCGGCCCGCTTGCGCTCGGTGATGTCGCGGCTGATGCCAATGAGGCCCACGATTTGACCGTGCGGATCGCGCATGGGGAGTTTGGTCGTCAATATGGCGTGAATCTGCCCGTCGGAATCCACATGGGGTTCGTCTTTATTGATGAGCGCCTGCCCGGTTCGACAGACCTGCTCTTCGTCCCGACGGAACTGTTCGGCTAGATTCGGCGGATAGAAATCGGCATCGGTCTTGTTCAAAAGATCTTCCGGACTTTTCGTCCTCATGATGTGTGCCACCGCCGAGTTGGCCACCAGGAAGCGGCTCTGGGTGTCCTTCACATAGATGCAATCCGGCATTTGGTCGATCAAAGTCCGCAAAAGGGTATGTTCCTGCTGAAGACGCTCTTCAGCCTGTTTGCGCTCCGTGATGTCCTGCATCGTTCCCACCAATTGGACCACCGCGCCACCGGCGCCGCGGCGGGGCTGTGCCTTCGAGATCACGCACCGAAGGTGACCATTCTTACCGAGGACCCGCACCTCTTGCTCATATCCCTGGCCGGTCAGTAACGTCTTTTCAATCGCGGAGTTCAACGCCTCCCGGTCCTGAGGCTCCACGGAGTTCAGGTGTTCCGCATACGAGGGGCTGACGAGCCGGGAATCGTAGCCCAGGATGTGAAACATTTCATCGGACCAGGTCATGCGCTCGGTGAGCGGATCGTAGGTCCAACTTCCGAGATGGGCAATACTCTGGGCCTCCGCCAGCCGGGCTTCGTTCACGGCGATGCGCTCCGACGACTCCCAGGTCCGTTGGCGCACCACAAAAAAGACAATCAAGAGAAGGGCGATCAGAAAAATGACAGCGATCGACGCGAGGCGGAATTCAGCCACGTCTCTCCGCCACTGGTGGGAATCCAGGTCGAGAGCCAATACCCCAACCACCTGACCGGTTATACGGTCCCGAACCGGCGCAAAACCCGAGATAAAGGTTCCACTTTCGTCACGGTAAGGCCCCACCAGCTTCGCCTGCCCGGCAAAGGCCTCGAAAACACCCCGGGGCGGTTGCCGATAAAGCGCCTCGCGCAACGAATTGGTTCCCGAACCATAAGAGGGGAATGACGCGACGATGGACACCTGCCGGCTGTGCTCGTCCCAAGTCAGCACATGCACCCATCGAAACATCGGATTTGCGGCGATCACTTCAGCCAATTCATGTTCGAGTGCCAGGGAACGCGGGAGGGCACTTTCCGACGGGGTCGTTGTCCGGGACACGATCATGTCAGGATCGAGCAATGCGGCCGCAACCCGGGTGTAACTCAGGATGCCATCCCGAATGTCCTCATCTGCATGGTTTCCGACTTCATGAGTCATAATCCATCCCACGCCCAAGACCAGCGTCAACACCATCGACATTTGAAAACCGTGAAAGGTTTCGGTGCTCACCTCGGCATTCAACAGATCCCGACGCCGTTGAAGGTGGTAGGCCCAGAGCGAAGCGCTGATCAAAACCGCCAGGACTGCCCGTACGATCTGAATGTATCCGCCCGTATACGCCAAAAAGGTGGCGTCATTCAACATCGACGCAGGCGCAAACGGGGCGGCGGGAACGATCGCACCGGCGGCTAAAGCGTACCCCGCAAAGGCAAATGCTCCCAAGACCAATCCAACGGCCGCTTTTCCCTTTCCCGGCGCCGCACGCAATAGCGTCACGGCTCCCCACGCCGCCGCCGGGAAACCCAGGGCATAGCGAACCGTCGCGTTAAACCCGGCGAGTCCGGCCCAACCTCCGGCTAAGGCACCCAGCAGGAGGGGAATATGAATCCAGCGTCCCGGTCCCCATCCGCAAACCCGGATCCAACCCTGCCGGCTGAACTCCAGCAGGAACACAAAGGACAACGCCAGTACAATGAGCCTGACGATTTCGAATGGAACGCCGGTACCCATTGGGATCACCAGCACTTCCATCCATTCGCGGATTCCGTGGCTTAGACCGAAGAGCCCCAGCCAGGTCCACGGCAGGCTTCGCGGTTCCCCCTGCCGAACGGTGACGCAAATCGCCGCCAGGAGGACGAAGGCCAGACCATAAACAAAAAAAACGTAATCCATACTTTAGGATAGTTTAAAAACCAGGTGCATGCCCACAGGGGAAACCCTGAGTTTTACATGACGAATCCCTCAGAGAACGCGGGAGACTCGGCCCAGCCCGATTTCTTTCAAGCCATTTCAGGCTAGTCCAGCCATAGTGTTTTTCGCACCTTCGCATAAGGAGATCGCCGATTTTCTCAGCGCTCCGAAAAGCGTAGCGTAGCGCCTATGGTAAAAATTGTTCACAGCCGGTCCGACTTCGTCCGCCTGGTCCTGGAAGGTTCGCCGGAAGAAATTCAAGCGTTCATGGGCGCACTCCCCAACGCGCTTCCGCCCAACGCTCGCCTGGATGCCTGCGAGAAGGTCGACGAGCGGACCCTCGCCGGACCTGAGGCGATCAACGCCTTCACCATCGATGAAAATGTTGAGGGAGAGGCTTCTGAGGAAACGATTCCGGCGGACCTGGCGCTTTGCGACGACTGCCGGCGCGAAGTGCTCGATGGGACCAACCGACGCTATGGATATCCCTTCACCACCTGTGCGCAGTGCGGCCCGCGCTTTACGGTCATCCAGGACATGCCCTACGAACGGCTGCGGACGACGCTGTCGGTCTTCGAGCTCTGCCCCGACTGCCGGCGCGAATACGAGGAGCCCGGCAACCGTCGCTTTCACGCCGAATCCATCGCCTGCCCGAAGTGTGGACCCCAACTCGTTCTCGAGGATGCCGACGGGCGACGGGTGGACGGATCGCCCCTCACGCAGGCAAGGGCCGCGCTGGCGCGTGGAGAAATTGTGGCCGTCCGCGGCCTGGGCGGGTTTCTCCTCGCCACGGACGCGTGCAACCGGGAAGCCCTCCGCCGCCTGCGACAGCGCAAGAATCGACCCCACAAATCCTTTGCCGTCATGGCACGAACCATCGGTCTCGTGCGGCAGTTCTGCCTCTGCGACCCGGTTGAGGAGCAATTGCTGATCTCCGCGGAAGCGCCAATCGTCATCCTCGACCCGCACCCCGCGGCAACCCACTCCCCGGTCCTCCCCATCGACCTGCTCTCGCCGGACACGGAAACGCTGGGGATTCTATTGCCCACCACGTCCCTGCAAGTTCTCCTCGCGGAGCCGCTGGCTGGTGATCCCATACCTCCGTTCGACTGGCTGGTCATGACCAGCGGCAATCCCGGCGGGGAACCGGTCTGCATCTCGAATTCCGAGGCGCGGGAACGGTTGCAGGGGATCGCGGATTTCTTCCTGTTCCATGACCGCGAAATCAACCTGCGCAACGAAGATTCCCTGTGCATATTGCAGGGCGGTCAGCCGCAATTGTGGCGCCGTGCCCGAAGCTACGCGCCTAACCCCATCCGGGTTGCCGTTCCAGCAAACCGGTGTGTGCTGGCCATGGGCGCGGAACTCAAAAACACCATTGCCATGGCCTATGCCGATCAGGTTGTTCTCTCGCCCCATATCGGCGATCTGGAAGCAAATGCGGCCGTCGTCGGCCTCCGCCAGTTGGTTGAGACCCTGCCTCGTTTCGTCAACCGGGCTCCGGAAGTCGTGGCGGTGGATCTTCACCCCGATCTGCACTGCACCCGCATGGGCCGGGAAATTGCCGCCCGATGGGGCCTTCCAACCGTGGAAGTGCAACATCATTATGCGCATGCCGTTGCCGGCTTGGCGGAACAGGGTTGCGAAACGGGGCTCGGGCTGGTGTTCGACGATGCCGGCTTGGGTACGGACGGTCATATCTGGGGCGCCGAATTGCTCGCCGTGGCGCCGGATCGGTTCCAACGGCTGGCCTCTTTCACCGGCGTTCCCCTGCCCGGCGGAGACGACGCCATTCGCCGCCCCGCACGGCAACTGATCGGCCGTTGTTGCTCCGCAGGGTTGAAACTACCGGATGTCCTTCGCGCACAGACTGGAATTTCAGAGGAGGAAGGGCGGATCTGGACGCGTTTATGCGAGTCGCAGGTCAATGCCCCCATCACCCATGCGGCGGGGCGCCTCCTCGATTCATTTTCAGCGCTCCTCGGTCTGGCCCCTCACACCACGTCCTACGAGGGTCAATCCTTGATCCGGCTCGAGGCCGCCGCCCGACGCCATTTGCCCGGCCGGGAAACGCCCGTTATGTGTTTCCGCAGCGAGGAACGGGGAGGGATGTTGTGGCTGGATTGGTCCGAGGCTTTCGCTCAACTATTTGAACATCCCAACCGGCTGGCCGGCGAGGCGGACGCCTGGGCTTATGCGGCGCATGTGGCCATCGCCGATGCGGCCACGCGAATGGCCGTATACGGAGCCGCCCGCACCGGACTGCGGGATATCATCCTGAGCGGAGGGGTGTTCATGAATCGAATGCTCACGTCCTTCGTGATGTCCCGTCTGGAATCTCTGGATCTGACAGTGCGCCTGCACCACGCGACCCCGCCCAATGACGGATGCGTCGCGCTGGGACAAGCGCTCGTCGCCGGGGCCTTGGCGGAATCCGCCGCCCGACCGGAATCTTTCGGGTGGCCCCACCCGGAGAATCATTAAAATTCTGAGGGCTAAACGCGTCAAGGGACCGTTGCTTCGGACAGCGCCAGGTTGAGCACGGCAGGCAACACCGCCGCCACCGCGGGCGACAATTCCATCCCGGGCTCGAGGGTGGCGAACTGAACGCCCAGCACGATCACCCGCTGGGGCGGACAGCCCATCAGTTCGGCCATTCTTAAAATATCCACCAACCCAAACTCGTGGAGTGACAGAGCCGGCTCCAGGGCCATCAGGTCGCTGGATTCACAGCGGTAGACCGTCCCCGGAGGCCCGTTGCCTGAAGCCGCATCAATCACCACCACCCTGCGACGGTGTGCGATGTGATCGATCAGGTTCGCGCCCGAGGTTCCGCCGTCCAGAAGTTCCACATCGGACGGCAGGCCCCGTTCAGCCAGGAGCCGAACGGCATGGACTCCGACCCCTTCATCGCTCAGTAACAGGTTTCCGATTCCCAGGATGAGAACCTGGTTCCGCGTTGAATCCATCATACGACCTCCACCCGCATTCTAGCGCAAGACGGCGAAACTCACAGCATAAAGATCCCCTGCCGACCGGGAGGGTTTTGCGCATCTGAGGCTTTTCGAACCCGTTTCTCAGGTTGCAGACCCGGGTACGCAAACTAGAATAGACGCATGGATCAAAGCGACATGGAACGACTTTTGCGGGAAGCGTGCGGAACGCCAGCCCTGTGCAAGCTGGATGCCTTGGCGAGGGATTTGACCGGTGTGGGATTGCTCGCGGTCTGGACGTGCGGCGACCAGCACGGACAGATTCCAGTCTGCGGCAATGAACATGAGTTGCCCCTATTCTGCCAACTCTTGCATGACCAGCCGCAGGGACTGTCCCGGTGCGTCACCTGCCATTCCCTGCTCGCGATGGCCGCGCATAACTCCGGACAGGTCATCGAGGGCCGTTGTTACGGAGGCGCTTTCGTGGTCGCGGCACCGGCCGTCCTGGAGGGTTTGGCGCCCCGGGTGGATGTTGTCGTGATCAGCACCTGTGCCTTTACCCTGCCGGACCGGAGGCAGGGCTGGCGGACGACGCGAAAAATCGCCAGCGATCTCGGAATCGATCTCGAGCAACTCAGACGCGCCTACACTGAATTGCCCGAGCTGCACGGCTCGAAACTGAAGGTGATCGGCGAGATTGTGGACGCCGCCAGCGCTTCTTTGACGGAAGCGTTGCGGAGCCGAATTCATCCCGAACCCGGCGATGGGAAGGAGCCTGCGGAGCAGGAAGGAATCGATCAACAACTGCAGGCCGCCTTGAGGGCACCCCAGGAACCTGCCTTGCGCCATGCGACCGGATCGGCCCAAAGAACCTTGGTGGACGTGGTCCGGCGCGTTGTAGGGGCCAATCCGCAGTTACCCATATCCGTGGCGGATATTGCGCGGACCGCCCACCTCACTCCCAACCATTTCTCGTTGGTTTTCCGGCGTCAGACGGGCACCACCTTTTCGGAATTTTTGGCCGAAAAACGGTTTGAACGCGCCACGGAAGGGTTGAAGGATTTAAGGCTGACCATTGCCCAGGTTGCCCAGCAGGCGGGTTTTAACGATCCGAATTACTTCGCCAAAGTTTTTCACAAACGCACCGGCATGAGCCCCCGCCAATGGCGTCAACCCCGGCGAAAAGCGGTGAAGCCCTTTTGAAGGTTGACCGGAAATGAAATCCCAGGATCGCCGCTGACGATCACCGACCCCACCCTCTCGAATCCGGCTCAATTCGATAAACCGCGATGCTTCGCGGCCACGACCTCGGCGAGGGCCGTCAGCGCCTGAAAATCCTTCTCGCGCGGAGCTCCCTGACAGATGACGGGATTCAACGTCTCGACCTTTAAATTGGGAATGAGTTCCACTATGCGCTCCACTGCCTGACTACTCCAGCCATACGATCCGATGATCGAGGCCCAACGGAGTTTGGGCCGCAGGGCGTTAGCCAGGTGCGCGGCGTGGAAAACCGCCGGATGCGGGCCCACATGCACCGTCGGCGTGCCGACAATCAACGTGGCGGCATCCACCAGGGCAATGGCCAGCTTCCCCAGATCGGTCGCCGCCAGATCAAACGGATGAACTTTCACATCCCGCTCCACCAACGCATCGACCAGATGCCGGATCATCGCCTCCGTACTCCCGTGCATCGACACATAGGGCAGGACCACCTCATTCTTCACCTCTTCCGACACCCAATCCGCATAAGCTTTGAGGATAAATTCGGGTTCGGCATACAGGGGGCCATGACTCGGTGCAATCAGCTTCACCGCCCGGTTTTTGATCACATCCAGGTGCTTGCGGATGGACGTGCGAAACGGCATCATGATCTCGGCATAGTAGCGTTTGGCGGCCTCATAAACGATGGCCTGGTTTTGCACATACAGGTCGGTGGTCGCGAAGTGGGAGCCAAAGAAGTCGCAGGAAAAAAGAATCCCGTCTTCCGGGAGATAGGAACACATCGTCTCCGGCCAATGCACCCACGGAGTGTGGATGAACTCGAGGGTCTTCCCGCCCAAAGAAATTATTTCCCCGTTCGTTACGGTTCGAATCCGCTCTTCCGGGATCCGCAGCAAATCGATGAGCATGCCTTTGCCCTTCGGCGAGGTAATCAGCGTCGCGCCCGGATATCGTTGCAGCACGAGCGGGATCGTCCCGGAATGATCCTGCTCCGCATGATGCGCCACGAGATAGTCCACCTTATCCACGTTCGCCAATTGCGCCAGCAGCACGTCCGCCTTCGAGGGATCCACCGTGTCCAGAAGCGCGGTCTTTTCCGTGCCTTGCACCAGGTAGGCATTGTAACTGGTCCCGTCCGGCAAGGGGATCAGGGCGTCAAATAGTCGTCGATTCCAGTCCACCGCTCCGAGCAACCAGGCATGCTCATTGATTATTCGTTTTTGCATGGGCACCACTTTTCGGCACGGCGCCAGATAGGGTGGTTCGCCCCGGCTCGGCATGGAAGTTCAAATGGCGCAGCAGATCCTCTTCATCAAACGGCTTGATGATGTAGCCGGCAACCCCCACGGCGAACATGGCGTTGATCATCTGGCGGTTGACATGCGCGGTGACTAAAAGCGCTTTCGTATGCCGGGGTTTTTTGACGTTTTTCATGAACCACATCCCGTCATGCACCGGCATATTGTAGTCGACGAACACAAAATCAAATTGACCGGATTCCACCAGCGGAATGGCGGCTTTTGCCGTGGAAACCCCCTGGGCTTCGTGTCCATTTCGGGCCAACAGGGCTAGCACTTCATCACGAAAGCCGGTATGATCATCCAACACTAAGATTTTCATAACTGTCTTCTTCGACGTCGTTGCGGGTTTGATTCTGCCTGAAAGGTATCCCGTGACATTCCAATTCGCGCAGTTTTTCCATGAGCGTCACTACATGGTTTTTCTCTTCATTAAGGATGGCCTGGGTAACGATTCTCTGGGTGTTGGTCGCCACCACTTCAAGCAAGCCCAGATAAAACAGCACGGATTCCTTTTCGAGTTCCAACGCGATCTTCAGAATCTCGGACAGGGACTCCATTCCGGTCAGATTATCGGCAGCTTCCGCAGAACCCTCGATGCGGTATCCGGCGACGATGGAGGACATAAACAACCCTCCCTCCAGAATCAGATCCTGGGTCGTTGCCCGGTGATGACTCTCGTCGGCGGCGGCACGCATCCGGACGAACGCCCGTTCATGTCCGTCTTCCATCACCGCGAGTTCCTCCAGGAATTCGGCGGCCGTCCGCTCGGATTGCAGGTCTGCTGCCCGTCGATAAAAGTCCGCCGCATTGGCTTCGATCTGAATGGCAAGGGCAAACACCTCGTCGCTATGGATCAGGTCAGTCATACGCTATTTCCTGTATAGTTTTGCGTTACTTACCATTTCAGATTCCTGATGTGCGCCCATCGGGAATCTCTTAAACCGTAATGACGTTATTCAGGGAGCCGTGATCGTTCGGAACACATTGAGGGCAATTCGGGTCCACCCGCCAATCATTGTTCACAATGAACTTATATTCGTACCGTCCCGGTTCAAGTCGGATCGCCACGGTGTAATGTCCGGAATCCGGATTGTCTTTCATCGGATTCGCCGTGGGATCCCAGTTATTGAACGAGCCTACGACACACACCCGACTACCCGGTTTCGCATTCAAATTGAAATTAACCATCTTGCCGGCCTTGACTCCTGTCTTTCTCATGTCCGATCCTCCTCGTTATTGATATTTGTTTCGTACTATCAATAGTGTGATCATTGACGATTACGTCAAATAAGCCAATCGGTGTAAATCTGACGAAAGGATGCGAAAAGCCTTAGCCCGTCTTTTCTCAAGGGTTGAAAAAGACCGGCTCCTTGGGACGCTATGGTTTTTGCCTGGGCACTATCTTCCTATTTCCTAAGGCAATTCGAAGGCTTGATTCAGAATTATTTTGATAGAACACCGGCGGGGTAAAGTCTACAGTAGCGAATTGGGCTTAACTATGCCGGTATATTTACACCACATTGAAACCCTTGTGCCGGAACAGGCCTATTCCCAGGAATTTGCCCGGGAGAGAATGGAGGCATGGGTCGAGGGCGATAAGCAGCGCCGACTCGTCCGCCGCGTTTACCGGAATTCCGGCATCGAGACGCGCTACAGCACCCTTGACGATTTTCGTTTGGGGAGCGAAGGAACCCTCTTCAAGACGGACGCCAACGGGAGGATCATCGAGCCCGGCACCCGTGAACGTAACGACCGATTTTCCCAGGAAGCCCGAAAAATGGCAGGGGAAGTTGCGCGCCGCGCGCTTACCGGCTCCTCCCATTATTCTGCCGCCGATATCACGCACGTTATCACCGTCACCTGCACCGGGTTCTCGAATCCCGGCCCGGACTTCCATATTGTACGCGAGGCAAATCTGTCCGCTTCCACCCAACGGTACGCCTTGGGGTTCATGGGATGCTATGCGGCCTTGCCCGCCTTGCGGATGGCGTCGCAGTTTTGTCAGGCGGATCCCTCGGCCGTTGTCCTCATTGTTTCGATCGAACTGTGCAGCCTGCATCTGCATTTCGAGAACGGCATCGACTCCCTGTTGGGGAATGCCATTTTTGGGGATGGGGCCGCCGCCGCCCTGGTCAGCGCCCGGCTCCCCTCCCCGGAGCGACCGGCCTATTGTCTTGATGGGTTTGCGTCCACGCTGATCCCCTCGGCCGAGAAGGACATGGCCTGGCTCATCGGGAACAAAGGTTTTGAGATCACCTTATCCACGTATGTTCCTGAGGTCATCGGCGCCCATATCCGTGAAATAGTCGATCGGATTCTTTTGGCGCATAAACGGGGTTTCGGGGATATTGCCCTCTGGGCGGTTCACCCGGGCGGAAAGGCCATTCTCGACAAAGTTCAAAGCGAGCTGCAATTGACGGACGATCAGATCCGAGCCTCCCGCACCGTGCTTCGCCGGTATGGGAATATGAGCAGCGCCACCAGTCTGTTTGTATTGAAGGAGATTTTGGACTCAGCCGCGCCGGGTTCAGGCCGTGACGGTATTTGTGCGATCGCCTTCGGCCCCGGCCTGACCGTTGAGACGGCACTCCTGCAACGGGAGCCCGCCACCGCGTCCAAAGCTTAGTTTCTAGAAGCCTCTGGGCTGTCGTCGGGTGCGGTCTCGTCCGCCGACCGGGACGGCAGGGGTGCCAGAACGCGGTTGATTGCAGCCGCCAGATCCCTCCGCTCCACCGGCTTGAAGAGCAGTTCCCGCACGCCAATCGCGCGAATCTCCTCCGGGGTCACTTTCTCGATGAAGCCGGTGCAAAGGATGATGGGGATATCCGGCCGGATGGCCAGGAGTTCTTTAGAGAGCTCCGATCCGGACATCTCGGGCATGACCTGGTCGGTGATCACCAGATCGAATCCGTCGGGATCCTGACGGAACAGTTTGAGCGCTTCCCGGCTTTCCGACGTGGTCACCGCTTCGTACCCTAGCGATTTGAGCATGAAGGCGGCCATGCGGATGATCTCCACCTCATTGTCCACAAAGAGAATCCGCGCCAAAGTGACCTGCGGCGAGACCGTCTCACGGTCCGTGACCGCCTCTTCGGCCGGTTCCACCAGCGGAAAGGCCACTTGGAAAGACGTTCCTTTGCCCAACTCGCTTTCGACGGAAATGGCGCCCCCCAGCCCGCTGACAATACTCTGCACGACCGGCAAACCCATCCCCGTGCCCGAGCCCGCGGGCTTGGTGGTGAAAAAGGGTTCAAAGATGCGTCCGACCGTTTCCGGAGACATACCGGACCCGCTGTCGCGCACGGTCAAGCGCAAGTAGCGTCTTTGCTCTCCGCTCCGTAAATATTCCGATGTCACCAGTTGGGGAAACTCGTGTTTGTGATGGCGGCTCAAAACGAAGGAGGTCAGCCGGATGTCCAGAATTCCCCCCTTCTCCCGCATCGAATATATGGCGTTTGTGCCCAGATTCATCAGGATTTGGTGAATCTGAGTCGGGGTGGCGAGGACCAGATCTCGATCCGTCTTGACAGCATGCTGAATCTCAATCCCGGGGGGCGCAGAGGCCGTCAATTGTTTGACGATTTCCTTCACAATGGGCACAAAACTGATGGGGACACGGGGATCTTCCTTTTGCCGGCTAAACAGCAGGATCTGCTCCACGAGCCGCTTGGCGCGTTGAGAAGCCAAGACAATTTGATGCAGGAATTCGTGCATCTCCTCCCCGGGAGTGCATTTGTCCGTCGCCAGTTCGGCATACCCCATGATGGGTGAAAGGATATTATTAAAGTCATGCGCGATGCCGCCGGCAAAGGTGCCGATGGCTTCCAGTTTCTGGGCCTGTTGCAGCATCCGTTCCCGCGAACTCAGCAGACTCTCGGTCGTCCGCAAGGCGGTGATGTCCAGGATCTGCACCAAAAAACCCCGCAACAGAAAATTGGAATCCGCCCCGCGATTGTGCATCATCACATCGAAATAACCGATACCCTGGCGACTGGTGGTGAACATCCCCTGGCTCATCGCCTCGGTGAAATTCAGCGTCATTTCAAACCGGGTGTATTCCCCCCGTTTCATGGATTCGCGGGCGGCGGCGGGCACGAACGCATTATCCAGAAGGTTGAATTTCTTCAGATCGCTGGCATCGGGCATCCCGAACATCTTGAGGCAGGAGGGACTGGCCTCGATCACTTCCCGTCGGCTGTTGTAGAACACCAGGGCAATCGGGGAAAGCTGAATCAGATCGTGAATCATGCGCTTGCGATCAATGGCCTCAATCTGCAGTTTAGTGCGATCGGTGGTATCCCGGGCAACACAGACGATGACCACCCGTTCAGATAAATCCAATCGGACGGCATTGACCTCTACCGGAATCATCCGTCCGCTCTTGGTGATGTACGTGGACTCGTATACAATTTTGCCTTCCCGCAGGATTCGGCGTACGAGCATCTGCATTTTCTGTGCGGCAAAGCTGTCGCGTTGGCCGAGGGGCATATCCCCGGCCTCCCGAATCCTCTGCATCGCCTCCGACCCGGGGGCCACGGAGGTCTCCATATCCATTGGAGAGAGATTCAGTAATTCCTCCCGGGAAAATTCCAGGGACCGGATGGCGGCGTCATTCATTTCCCAGAATCGAAAGGGGAGATCCTCTTCCGTAATGGTATAAGAAAAAACGAGGTCGTTCTCGGTATCGAGAACCATCCGGTACCAGGCTTCCTTGGAGATCGCTTCGCGCAGGGCATTCTGCGTTTCGACGTAGCTCGTCTTGAGTTGCGCGTTCTGGGACCGGACATCCATCATCGCATTCGACTGAGTCTGTCTGAACTGCAGATGGTAGGCGAGGAGAATGATCAGTCCGGCAAGGCTGACCCCGAGTAATATAAGAGTAATGATCATCAGTTTCTCATGCACCAACCGCAACAAACGTTTTGAGAAGTTTGTGGCCCACAAACACCTAAACTGATAAGAAAACGTTGTTTAAGAAGAAGGAATATGCACCCATGAGGCCCTTATGGTGAAACGGTGACAGCGGCGTTTTGATATTGGGATAAAAACGCCGATCAGAAAGTGGATGTTCTTCTTTTGGGTATTCTTTAGAATTGGTCGACAGACCCTCTTCTTATTTTCTTCCGTTGGTATTTT
>Ga0073936_10008632_pt1 | contig 12888 bp, 10 predicted proteins | sample AliMusrvi5mmetaG_FD_87041 | JGI IMG/M metagenome (GOLD analysis project Ga0073936, IMG submission 87041) | Freshwater lake bacterial and archeal communities from Alinen Mustajarvi, Finland, to study Microbial Dark Matter (Phase II) - Alinen... | ecosystem: Environmental > Aquatic > Freshwater >... | reverse complement strand
TTCGATCAGAGACCAGTGAGCATCACAAAGATCATGGCGTCGAAAGGCTTCGGTCGTCGGCTTGGTCAATGGTGGCCTCCGTGGCTACCATTACAACATATCTCGTGACGACACGCTCTAGGGAGCCCGAAGCATTTCCGCACGACCCTCAAGAGCGAGGCTGGGGAAGCGCTGGTCCTGGAGATGCACGCCATTCCTGGTGATACCAAAGGCGGCATGGAAGGTGTTGCGGTAGATGGCCACAAGGGGATCTACAATGCCGGGTATTAAGGCCTACCTCAGCGCCTCGACCTTCCCCGCCCTCCACACCATCAGCTGCCCCTCGTGGGCCCAGGGCAGAGCGATGCCATTGGCTTCCACCTCGTGGGTGTGGAAGTGGCCGGTGAGGAAGGTGGTGCCGGGTTTCGCCTCGGCGGCGGCGCGGAAGGCGGCGCGGGGGAAGGCCAGCTTGTAGGTGGCGTTGGTGGTGTGCAGCTTCCGCTCCAGGCTGGTGGAGAGGCGGCGGGCGGTGGGGCCGGGCAGGAGGCGGAAGAACAGCCAGAGAGGCCCCGAGCGGGAGATGAGGTTCCACACGCGGTAAGGGCGGTCGGCACCGTTGATGAGGTCGCCATGTTCCCAGGTCAGGCCCTCCAAAGGCAGGGCGCCACCCACGCCCTCACCGATGAGGTCGAAGTGGTCGGCGTGGCGGTCCAGGAAGTATTCCCGGTTGCCCAGCCAGAGCCCCACCCAGCGGCCCTGGGCGCGGCGGGCATCGGCCCAGGTCAGGAAGGCCCGCTGGGCTTCGGTTTCCAAGCCCGGCAGGCCCACCCACACGTCGAAGACATCGCCCAGGAAGAGCCAGTCGGCTTCTGGGAAGCTGGTCGTGGCCTGCTCCAGGGCTTCCAGGGAGTGGCTCCAGTGGGGATCTGCCACCAGGATCAGGTCGCGGGTGGGCTCGGGCCGCTGGGTCCCACCCCGCTGCCAGGACAGGGCCGCCAGGCGGCGTGAGAAGAGCAGGTGTAGGCTGCCGGCCAGGAGGCCCAGGCCGCCGCCCAGGGTGTCCGCCACCCAGTCCAGCAGCTCGCAGGAACGCCCCGGCACGAAGTATTGGTGCCACTCATCCGTGGCGCCGAAGCCTGAGACCAGGGCGAAGACCAGCAGGTGGCGCCGGTACATCGGCAGGCCCGGCAGGTTCAGGCGCAGGGCCAGGTCCAGGGCGAAGGCCAGGCCGCCGAACACCGAGGCGTGGGCCAGCTTGTCCAGGGGCGGCGGCAGCTGGACCCCCATGGGGTAGTGGGATTGGGCGCTGAGCCACACGATGCCCAGGGCCACAGCCAGGGGGAGGGACCAGAGCCAGCGTTTTTGCATGATCCATCCAACCATGGCGGGACGGGGATGGGAACCTGGCCTCAGACTAGTGCCATGTTCGCGCTCGCCAGATTTCTCGGAATGCTTGCCATGCCCACGGGCCTCCTCTGGCTTGGCCTGCTGGGAGCCACAGCCTGGGCCTGGCGGCGGCAGCGCGGGCTGGGCCGCTTCCTCGCGGCACTCACCGTGTTGTTCACGCTGGCGGGGAATCTCCAACTGGGTCACGCCCTCATGGGCCGCCTGGAGCGACAGGTGCCGCCCTTCCCGGACCGGGATGCCCCCCTGGAGGCCCTGTTCGTGCTGGGCGGGGGCACGGAGTTGGACACCGCTGGCGTACCCCTGCTGGGGCCCTCCGGAGATCGTGTCGCCCGGGCGGCGCAGCTCTGGCACGCGGGCCGTGTGCGGCGCCTGGTGGCCAGCGGGGCTGGCAGCGGCGGGGCCCACCCGCGAAATCTGGGAGCCGAGACCCGGGCGCTCTGGCTGGGACTCGGCGTGCCCGCGACGGCCATCTCGATCATCGAGGAGCCCTGCCTCAATACCCGCCAGGAAATCCAAGCCTATGGCCGACTCAGACGGAAAGAAGGCTGGCAGCGGGTGGGGCTGCTCAGCTCCGCCTGGCACCTGCCCCGGGCCCTGGCCCTGGCCCAGCGCGAAGGCCTGGCGGTGGTGGCCGTGCCCGCAGACCAGCAGGGGCGCATTCCGCCCTGGCAGCTCTGGCACCTGGTGCCCCAGGAAGAGGGTTTCCGCCAGACGCAGCTCGCCTGCTGGGAGTGGCTGGGGCGGGCTCTGGGCCGCTGATTTTTGCTGATCGGGATCGTTCAGGCCTGAGTGTTGATGGTGGTGCCGAGGCCTGCGGCCGTGTCCATCATCTTCACCAGCTGAGCGCCTTCGCTGGCCTGGATGTCGAGGGCCTTCCGCATGACGCCCATGCCGATGCTCTGCTGGGTCTGGGCGAGGCTCTGGGCCGAGATGCCGTCGAGGCTGAGGCTGGACACGTCCATGGAAGGCTCCAGGATTTCCTATCGGCCGGAACCGGGAATTCCCTTAGCGGCCCGCACTGCGACCCTCCAGCAGGCCGCCCACGGTGAAGAGGTCATTGGGCTGGGCCCAGGTGAAGTAGGCCACCGAGTGCCCGTCCGGGGTGATGCTCAGCACCTGGGCGCTGCGCAGGCCCGGGAGCACGCTGAAGCTGAGGGTCCTCCAGATCCTGCGCTGGCCATCCCGCAGGCCGATGGTCCAGATGCGGAGGGAGCCCGGTCGGGTATAGGCCTCCTGCACAAAGAGCTGGTCACCGCCCTGGTGGAGGCGCAGGGGGATGTCACCGGGCAGAGCTCCCTTGAGCTTCACGCCGGGCTTCCCGTCCAGGGTGAAGCTGCGGAGGTGGCCGTCCAGGGCATCACCCACCAGGGTCTCGGGGCCAAGGGCCACCACCTGGCGGATGCCCTCGGAGCCGGGGATAGTCAGCCGGTTTGTTGTCGCAGGATCCAGCACATGCAGCTGGAAGTCCTTGCCGGGCGCGGCGGCCACCACGGCGATGCGCCGCCCGTCCGGCAACAGGGCTGCCCTCCAGACGGTGCCCAGGTCGCCCAGGGGCACCGCGAGCTCGGAGCCGGGGCCCGTGGGCACACGGTAGAGCAGGTGCTGGCGCTTGAGCAAGACCACGCTGCCATCCTCGGCGGCGCCCAGGATCTTGCCAGAGGCGATGGGCCGCAGGGCTTCTGTGTCCCGGCGCAGGAGGTAGGTCATGTCCGTGCCCTTCGGGCCGGGCCCCGTGAACAGCACCTGGGTGCCGTCCGCAGGGAGGCGGGCGGCCCAGGCGCTCAGGGGCACCGTGCTCAAGGGCTGGCCCTCCGTGGCCACGAAGACTTCGGTGCGGTCTTGGTAACTGGATACCAGGAGGCGGCCATCCGCGGCCACATCATAGAGGTGCAGCAGATTGGGGCCACGCAGGAGGGGGCGGAGGTGGCCCCGGAGGTCCAGGGCCTCAAGGACACCGGGCGTTCGCGTGAGCAGCAGTTCCTTCCCGCTGGGGGCCCAGGCCTGGGACTGGATCTCCAGCACATCCGACAGGAAGCGGGTCTGGCCCTGGAGGTCCAGCACCCGCACCCGAGCCACCCAGCTGTCAGGCCCCTGGCTTTCCAGCACGGAGAGCAGGGTTCCGTCCGGGGAGAGGCGGGGCGAATAGAGCCAGCCGGAGGTGGTGTGCAGGCTGTGGCCAGGCGGGCACTCCAGGTGGTTCTGGCGCCCGTCGGGGCCTGCATCAACCCGCACCACCGCGAGCTTTCGGCCGTCCGGACTGCGGTCCGCGCTCTCGGTCCGCTCCAGCAGAGGCTTGGCCTCGGTGCCATCCACCAGGAACTCCGACAACATGCCCGCGGCCGCAGCGCCGGGGTGGACCCGCTCCGGCGACTGGACGAAGAGGATGGCGCCGTCGTCACCCACGGCCATGACCTGGCCCACCATATCCAGGGGCTTGGGGATGACCTGGCCGATGCGGATTGACTGGATGGCGGGGGGCTCGCTGCCCAGGGCGCTGGAGTAGACCACGCCCCCGCCATCCGGCATGAAGCGGGCCGTGGCCGTGAGCCCCGGCCGGGCCGTGAGGGAAGTCCACTCGGCCTGGCTCGCCAGGGGCAGGTTCCGGTGCAGGAAGAGGCCCAGGGAGACCAGCACCAGGGCGCCTCCCACCAGGGCGGACAGCAGCAGCTTGCGCCAGGCGGCCGGCAGCCACGGCTCCGGGGGCAAGATGGGTGCGCTGCCGGACATGGTGCTGGAGCTCTGGGCGCGCAGCGCCTGGAGCGCCAGGGAGAGATCCCAGGCTGTCTGGAAGCGCGAGCCGGGCTCCTTCTCCAGGCAGGTTCGGATGAGGTGCTCCAGGGCCGGGGGCAGGTCCAGGCCGTCGCGGACAGGGAAGCTGACCTCCTGACGCAGGATGGCGGTCATGGTCTCCACGGAGGTCTCGCCCTGGAAGGGCATGGTGCCCAGCAACATCTCGTAGAACATCGCCCCCAGGGCGAAGATGTCCGAGCGGGCATCCACCACGCCGCTGCGGATCTGCTCCGGCGAGAGGTAGCCCACGGTGCCCATGACGGCTCCATCCTCCGTGAGGCGCGTGCGGCCCACTGGGTGGGCCCCGGTGGCCTCGTCGCCCAGGGCCTCCCCAATGGGCGCGGGCTTTGCCAGGCCGAAGTCCAGGATCTTCACCCGCTCATCGGGGGTGATGAAGACGTTCTCGGGCTTCAGATCCCGGTGGTAGATGCCCTGCTCGTGGGCCGCCGCCAGCCCGTGGGCCACCTGGATGAGGAGGTCCGTGGCCTTGCGGGTCTGCAGGGGGCCCCGGTCCAGGCGCTCCCGCAGCGTCTCGCCCAGCAGCAGCTCCATCACCAGGAAGGGCGCGCCCTCGTGCTGGCCCACATCGAAGACCTGGAGGATGTTCGGGTGGCTGATCTTCGCGATGGCTCGGGCCTCCTGCTCCAGCCGCTGCATGAGGCGCTCCCCATCCTGCGTCTGGGACTTGCGGATGACCTTGATGGCCACTTCCCGGTGGAGTCGGGGATCCCGGGCCCGGTAGACCACGCCCATGCCCCCCGACCCAATCTGGGTCAAGACCTCATAGGGGCCTAGCTGTGTTCCGGGTAACAGGGGCATTTGCCTATTTATACAACAGCCGGAACGTGATCGTGGGCACGGGGCGCGGCCTTCAGGATGCCGTCAGGTGATCGATGAAGGCCACCAGGGCGGCCAGGACCGCCGCCTCCTGGTCCCGGTGGGGGGCGTGGCCGCAGGCGGGCAGGAGTTGTATCCGCGCCCCCGGCACGCGCTCGCCGATTGCCGTCACCTGGCGGGCCGTGCCGTACTCATCGTCCTCGCCCTGCAGGGCCAGCACCGGACAGCGGATGAGGGACAGGCAACTCTCGATGTTCCAGGCGCGGAACTCGGGTGCGAGCCAGATGTTGTACCAGTCGCGGAAGACGCGGGGCGCGTCCGCATGGTGGCGGGCCAGGCGCTGGGGCCAGGCGGTCGTGGCCCAGGTCTCCCCGGCGGCGCGGACCCCCGTCAGCGTGACCTCCTCCACGAACTCGTGCGGGGCCAGCACGGCCACCCCCAAGGGCACTTCCGGAAAGGCCGCGGCGAAGAGGAGGGCGATGCTGCCGCCATCGCTGTGGCCGATGAGCACTGGGCGCTGGATGCCGAAGGCCGTCAGCAGGGCCGGCAGAGCCTCCTCTGCCTCGCGGTGCAGGTAGCGCGGCGTGCGGGGCTCTGCATAGGCTGCTGAACCTCCATGGCCCGCTCGGGACCAGACCAGCAGACGGCAACCCGTGGCTGCAGCCAGCCGCTCAGGAAACCCGCCCCACATGGACAGGCTGCCCAGGCCCTCGTGCAGCAGGAGCAGGGTGGGGCCCCCATGCCGGGTAGCGGGGAAGTCCCGGTATTCGAGTTGGAGCCCGGCCACGGTGAGCTGCTGCATGGGGGCTCCTTTCGGCTTCCATGCTAGCCGCTGGGGCCTGGGGTCAGCGCCTCTTCGCGGACAGGCGGGCCCGGTGCCGATCATGCTCGGCACCCGCCGGGCCGATAGGGTTCCATTGGAGCTGCCCATGTCATCTGCTCATCCGTTGGTCAGCTCTGCTTTGGCATTCGGTTTGATCTGGGTCCTGGCGGGCTGCGGGGGGGGCGGATCCAGCCCGGCGCCCACACCCACACCGGCAGCCGCACCTGCCATCACGGCATTCACGGCCGCACCGGCCACTCTGACCGTGGGCGGGAGCACAAACCTGGCCTTCACCTTCTCGGGTGGGACCGGCGTGATTGACCAGGGTGTGGGCGCCGTCAGCAGCGGGGGCGCCAAGGCTGTGAACCCAGCGGTGTCCACGACCTACACACTGACGGTCACGCCAATCACTGGCACGGCGATCGTTTAGATTCCTGGTGACTTCTGTTCGGGGTTGATATGCGACTGGCCTGCTTGATGATCGGGTTCCTGGTGCTATCAGGTTGCGGGGGCGGTGGTGGCGGGACCACGACCGGCGGCAGTTCCGCGACACCCCCCGCGGTCACGCTCCAGCCCCAGAGCCTGATCCTCAGCGCCGGGAGCCCGGCGACGTTCACAGTCACGGCTTCGGGTACGGCGCCCCTAAGCTACCAGTGGCGGAAGGGTGGCACCGGCATCAGCGGCGCCACTGCCCCAAGCTTCACCATCGGGGCGACCGCCACCGCCGACTCCGGCAGCTACGATGCCGTCGTCTCCAATGCCGCCGGAACGGCCACCAGTGCCGTGGCCACCCTGCAGGTGAATGCCGTCGCCATCGCGCCAGCCATCACGGCCCAGCCCCAGAGCCTGGTCCTCAGTGCCGGGAGCCCGGCGACGTTCACAGTCACGGCTTCGGGCACGGCACCCCTGAGTTACCAGTGGCGGAAGGGTGGCACCGGCATCAGCGGTGCCACTGGCCCCAGCTATAGCATCGCCTCGATCTTCGCCAGTGATGCTGGGATCTACGACGTGCTCGTCTCCAACCCCGCTGGGACAGCCGCCAGCGCTGCCGCTTCCCTCCAAGTGACGGCCTCGGCTCTGCTCGACCTCACGATTCCCGTGGTCTACATCACCCAGTCCACTCAGACCCAGGCCTTCGATGTTCCCCTCGTAAAAGACCGGTCGGGCTTCCTGCGTGCCTTCGTGGTCGCTGACCAGGCCAACTCTGCCAAGCCCCAGGTGCGGGTGCGCTTCTTCGATGGAACAGGCCTTCTGGCCCAGACCTTTGCCATCAATGCTCCCGGGACCTCGGTTCCAATCGCGGTCGACGAAAGCAGACTGTTGAATTCATGGAACGTGGCCATCCCCGCCACTTACCTGCAGCCTGGCTACAAGATTCTGGTGGATGTGGATCCCATCGGTGCCATCCCCGAGTCCCACAAGACCAACAACACCTGGCCTGCGGATGGCTCCCAATACCCCTTGGATGTTCGGACCTTGCCTCCCTTCCGAGTCACATTCTGGTCCGTGCAGACCGGGGATTCCCGGGCAGGAACGGTCAGCAGCGCCCTGGCCGCCAGTTTCACCAGCACATTGGAAAAACTTTGGCCCATCAACAATGTCGTCGACCGCCTCTATGGGGGGACCTTCACGGTCGCCGATGTCCTGAGCGATGCCACCACCTGGAACAGCGTCCTGGGCAAGCTGAACGCCAAGCGCGTGGCGGATGGAGTCAGCGACCGCTCGTATTTCGGGGTGGTGAATCCCGCTTATGCCGGTGGCATCGCAGGCTATTCCCTGGTTGGGACACCCACGGCCATTGGTTGGGACAAGTCTGCTGGCTTCGAGGATCTCTTCCAATATCCTGGCATTTTCGCCCACGAGACTGGCCACAACTTCGGGCTCAGCCACGCGCCCTGTGGAAGTCCAGCCAATCCGGATCCTGTCTACCCCTACGGAGGCGCATCGATTGGAGTGTGGGGCACCGATTTGGCCGGACTGACCCTCAAGGATCCAGCCGTGGTGCACGACATCATGAGCTACTGCCCGCCGGTCTGGGCCAGTGACTACAACTACAAGAAGGTGCTCACCCGCAGGCAGTCGGGCAGCGCTCCCATCATCCTGCCCGCACCTGGAGAGGGAGCGACAGGACCGCGCAGCCTCCTTCTCTGGGGGAGGATGGAGCAGAACCTCGCCAGCTTGGCGCCGGTGTTCCACATGGCCGTGGACGCACAGCCTCCCGAGCCTGGTGATCAGCTCCTGGAAGGCTTTGACGCCCAAGGCCGGGTCTTGTTCGCTGTTTCCTTCGGTCTCGTGGCTGTGGGTGATTTCCCCCAGGACCAGGCTCAGCACTTCGGCTTCTCGATTCCCCTCGATGAACAGGCTGTCGCCAGTCTGGTTGAGGTTCGCTGGTCCAGGGCCGGTCAGATTCTGACGTCCAAAAAGAGCAGACCTTCGGTGCAGGATCGCTCCGTGCGGCCCTTCACCAAGGAACCCGCGCTCCAGCGGGTCCAGAATGGCCGCGCCCGCCTTCAGTGGGATGCGACGGCCCACCCCATGGTTTTGGTGCGGGATAAGGTGACCGGTACCGTCCTGGCCCTGGGCGATGGCGGAGACTTCCAATTCAACCCAGGAGCAGGAGAACTGGAGCTTCACTTCTCGGATGGTCTCCGGAGCCACGCCTGGGCTGAGCCTCAACACCCCTAGGGAACCCGAGAGCCATCGGCTGCCTCGCTGGATCGCAGGAAGGGCAACAGGTTTGAAGGCGCTACGACTTGGAGCCGTGGCTCGGGGATGACAGGGCTGGGGCTCGGTGCTCAAGCTCCAAGCGCCATGTGAATCGTCGACAGAGCCTACATTTTGCTCAGGCTGAAGGCCTTGCTATCCGAATCGCGGCCCAGGAAGTAGGTCTTGTCGAGGTTGGTCACGTCGCCCCAGAGGGTCAGGGAGAGCAGGGAGAAGGACCAGTTCTCGTTGTAGCCAACGCCACCAGGGGAGGCGCCAGCCTTGAAGGAGAAGGTCTGGACGCCGTTGATCAGGTTGGGTTTGCTCCCCCAGCCCACACAGAGGGTCACGGGCTTGGTGGTGTCGAGCTGGAGCTTGGTGCAGTAGTCGATGGTCGTGGCGGCGAGGGTGGGCTCGGGGGAGCCGGGCATGTTGTTGGCGTTGGGAATCTGGACCTGGGTGATCTCGCTGAAACCGAACTCGCAGTCGAGTACCAGCAGCGTGACTGGATCGCGCTTGATGACCAGCCAGGGCTTCCCGGTGACCTTGAGGGCCCGGTCTCCGTAGATGTTCAGGCTGTAGTAGGTGCTGGGAAGCGCCCCCTTCCAGAGCTCATAGGTCGCCGTCGGAGTCGGTGTCGGGGTGGGGGTGGAACTGGTGGTGCCGGCCCCGCCGCAGGCGCTGCCCAGGGCCAAGAGCAGGAACGCGACCAAGAGCATCCAGTTCAGGTGGCGCTTCATGTCGTCTCCTTGTCAGTTCGTGAAACGCTGGGACCGCGAAGGACGCCGGTCCTAGGGAAGGCCATAGGCCATCAGCACGCTGTCCTTGATCGACCAGATGTTGGCAGTGAGGAAGAGGATGTTCGGCCCGCCATCGGTCTTGCAGTAGGTGACCAGGACGGCACCGGTGGAGGGTTCCACCTGCTGGAAGCCCGGGTTGTTGAAGACCCACAGGAAGCCGCCGCCATAGTCCAGTCGGGTGGCCTGGCCGCTGGTAATGAGCAAGGCCGGGCTCAGGGGAACCTGGGTGCTGGTGGCAGGATTCAGCTTGACGACGATGTGGCTGGTCGCCGTAGGCGGCTGGAAGATCCGATCGATGGCCACATAGAGGTTCGTGCCATCGCTGGCGAGACCCTGCAGGATGGGGTTCTCTCCCGTGAGGCCCGGGGCGATGGGCAGCTCCGATTCGGCAAGCCCCGTGCCGAGGTTGATGCGGAAGACCCCCTGCAGAAGGGAGCCATTGGCGCCGTGGTAGGAGCCGGAAGCCCAGAGGGCGCCATTGTGCCAGGCAATATCAGCCACAAACTGGATGCCATGGACCGGCGTGGTGGCGGACAGGGGCACGAGTGGCACGGCCGTGCTGCTCAGGACGGCACCCGTGGCGGGGTCGAGCTTGAACACCGTGCCGAAGGTGGCCGTAAAATCGGTTTGGGTCCACAGGTAGATGGAGGTGCCATCCGTGGCCAGGGCCTTGAAGCCGGCGGACACCGCGCTGGCGCCCAGGGCTGGGGTGAACTGTCTGAGCAGGGTGATGGCGTTGCAGTCACTGGTGATGAAGGTCCAGTTGAACGACGTGGCCAGGGGATTGCCGGCCAGATCCCGGATGCCTGAGGTAACGGTGGCCTGGTAGGACAGGTTGTTGCCGAGCCTGGCACCGGGAGCGAAGGAGGCGGTGCCGCCCGCGAAGGACACAGTGCCCGGCACTGGGGTGCCGCCCTGGGCCAGGGTGAAGGCCGTGGCCGGGGTGGGCGCCGTGATGCTTTCGCTGAAGGAGGCTGTGAGGGTGGCGTTGATGGGCACCCCGGTGGCCTGGTTTGAAGGGTTGGTGTTCAGGACCACGGGTGGGGTGGTGTCCACAGTGCCACCCCCCTGGTTGCCGCCATTGGACCCGCCGCCACCACCTCCGCAGCCAACCGAGACCAGCCCGGCAATAAGGATTGAACCGAGCTTCCAGCGGCCTGCCACGGGTTACCTCCCGGATCTATTGACGATCTATTGGTAAAATATAGGCCTATTGGATTTGCGTGCCGGGTTTTCTTTCGCGCCCAAGGCAGGGAGGCCCGCAATCAGCCGGAATGGATGGGCAGCAAAAATTAGACAAAACCGATCAATGGGTAGCTAATGTGCACACCAGTCTGGATTTTGCGCCAGCACCCTTCCCGGTGGCGGGCCATCAAGGTGAAACATGTTCCTGGCGCGGCTCTGATGACCCATGACCGTCCTGAGTTCCCGTCTCTCTCGGTCGGCAAGGCCCTCGTCCTGGCTGTTGGTTTCGGGCTTCTCGGTTATCTCGGGAACCTCGTCCGTTTGCCCTTTGGGTTCAACCTGGCGCTGATTTTTGGCAGCGTCTTCACGCTGGCCGCCACCGCGCTGCTGGGTTGGCGCTGGGGCCTGCTCTCGACCCTGGTGGCCTCCTTCTATACCTACATCCTTTGGAACCACCCCTATGCCATCGTCATCCTCGGGGCGGAAACCCTCTGGGTGGGCCTCGCCCTGCGGCGGGGCCACCGCAACCTGCTCCTGATCGTTACGCCCTTCTGGCTCCTGTTGGGCATGCCCCTGGTGTTCCTCTTCTACGGAGGCATCCAGCACCTCGGGTTCCAGATCACCCTGGCCACGGCCCTGAAGCAGGCCATCAACGGCTTCATCAACGCACTGATCGCGGGTTCCATCCTCCGGTACCTCCCAATGGAGTCCTGGCTCGGCCTCAGTTCGGGGCGCAAGCGCTACCCCCTGGCTGCGGTTGTTTTCGATATCTCCCTGATGCTCCTGCTGGTGCCTAGCGTGGCTCTGATCATCACAGCCAGCCGGCGGGAGATCCTGCATGGGGAGCAGAGGGTGGTGACGGAACTCACCACTGAGGCCACCTTCCGGGAAGGGCTGCTACGTTCCTGGATCGATCGGCAGAACCTGGCCATGGCGAGCGTGGCTGCCCTCGAGTCGAGGCTGGGAACCAGCTCCACCACCCAACTGCAGAAGGACCTGCGCCAAATCCATGACCTGTCGCCGGATTTCCGGAATCTGTTCCTGACCGATGTGGAGGGCCGGTCGGTGCTTTTCGATCCTCCGGCGAGTTCTCTGGGAGGCTCCAACCTCAGGCTCGAATTTGCTGATCATCTTTGGTATCAGCGGGTGAAAAGCACTTTGAAGCCCGAGGTCTCCGAAGTGTTCATGGGCCGTCGGGCGGCCTTCGAACCGATCTTCGCAATTAGCGTCCCAGTCATGGCGGAGGGGCGGGTCCAGGGATATGCGGCTGGAGGGGTGAACCTGGCCGACCTGCAGAAGATTCTGACCCAGGGCCAGGGGGCCGATCCCCCTTCCTGGTCCTGCTGGACGCCAACAACCACGTCGTGCTGTCCACGGATCCGACCCTACACACACTGGAACCGCTGGTTGACCCTCCCGGCACCCGGGTCCAGCCAATCACCGCCCAGGTCTCCCTGCACATCCCGTCCCCCCGCAAGAACATCTCGCCCATGGAGGTGTGGAAGCAGGCCCACTACATCACCCAGATCGCCGTACGGGGCACCCCCTGGACCTTGAGGACCCTCCTACCGGCAGGGCCCCTGCAGGTGCGCGGCTACAGCCTGATCATTTCCAGCCTGGGGTGGCTGTGTGGAGCCTTCCTATTTGCCCTGCTCCTGGCCAGGCTGGTGTCGAGGGCTCTGTTGGGCGCTTTCGCCAGACTGACGAGCTTTTCCAGCGACCTGCCGCGACAGGTGGAAAGCGGGCAGGCCCTGGCTTGGCCTGAAACCCACTTCGAGGAAATCTGGCAGATGACTGCTCACTTCCGGACCACTTCGGAAGCCCTGGGTGAGCGGATCCAGCAACTGAAGCTTGAGACCGGACGGCGAATCGAGACCGAGCGGTTGATGACCCATCAGGCCCGCCTGGCGGCCATGGGGGAGATGCTGGCGAACATCGCCCACCAATGGCGGCAGCCCCTCAATCATTTGAGCATGCTGCTGGCCAACATGCGGGATGGCTGGCGTCAGGCGGAGCCCGATCGGGAGCGCCTGGAACAGGATTTCTCGAACGGCCAGGAGCAGATCCAGAAGATGTCCTCGACCATCAGCGACTTCATGAATTTCTTTCGCCCCGAAAAGGAGATGAGCACCTTCTCCTGTCTTCACCAGGTCCGGTCGGTCCTGGCGCTGGTGGAAACTAGTTTCCGATCCGCCCGGGTCGAGATCCAGCTTGAGGCTGAGGGAGATGTCCTGCTTGGGGGCTTTCCCAACGAATACTCCCACGTGCTACTGAACCTCCTCAGCAACGCCAAGCAGGCCATCAAGGCCGCCTCGACCAAGGGCGGGCAGATCCGAATCCACCTTTCCGCAGTGGACGGCTTTG
>Ga0073936_10008630_pt1 | contig 12889 bp, 11 predicted proteins | sample AliMusrvi5mmetaG_FD_87041 | JGI IMG/M metagenome (GOLD analysis project Ga0073936, IMG submission 87041) | Freshwater lake bacterial and archeal communities from Alinen Mustajarvi, Finland, to study Microbial Dark Matter (Phase II) - Alinen... | ecosystem: Environmental > Aquatic > Freshwater >... | reverse complement strand
GTTCTCAATTATCATACCAAGATCAATCTTTTAGAACTTTTACTAAAGGAGAATGTGGATTTTAGTAAGGTTTTGGTGTTTGTCAATACAAAAAAGACAGCAGATCGTCTTTTTGAAACAATTGAGGCAAAATTCAACGGATTAATCGGAGTTCTTCACTCGAATAAATCTCAGAATTTCAGGATAAACGCGTTAAAAAATTTCGAAGATGGGATTTACCGCGTGTTGATTACTACTGATCTTGTCGCACGTGGACTGGATATTGATGATGTAACGCATGTGATTAATTTTGAGATGGCTGAGACTGCAGGCGATTACGTTAACCGGATTGGACGTACCGGTAGGGCTGATAAAGCTGGTGCTGCAATATCGTTCGTAACGGAAAAAGAGAAACCGTGTCTACTCGAAGCTGAAGAATTGATGAAAACACCCATTCCGGTAGGGATATTACCTGATAATCTTCTAATTTCAAGTATGTTTACGGAAGAGGAGAGTCCTACCAATCTTTTTGATAAAAATTATCACAATTCATCTTCCACGATTAAGGAATCTCAGGGAGCATTTCACGAAAAGAAAGAGAAGAATAAAAAGATCAATCTGGGTGGTCCAGGGAGAAGAAATCCTAAATTTGGTAAGCAGAAAAAGCAGCCTGTTCCTGTTGTGAAGCCTCCGAAGTTTAAATTTTAGGTTTTTTATGATACCGGAACAGAAAAATAATCCGTTACATGGGATTACACTCGAGGTAATTCTCCATAATCTTATAAACCATTTTGGTTGGGAAGAGATGGGTTACAGGATTAAAATCAATTGTTTTATCAGTAATCCAAGTATCCAGTCGAGCCTTAAGTTTTTGCGTAAAACTCCGTGGGCACGTACAAAGATCGAGCAACTTTATCTTGAAACATTTTTTTTGCATAAAAAGTAACAGAATGGATCGTGCTTATCTGGAAATTATTTTTCTGTGCGGAATGATATTACAGGTTGTATTTCATGCCTTTTACCTGTTGAACAATCTATCCGAAAAACTTCACTATTTTTTCAATAAAAAGGAGAGAGTTTTATTGATATTTGTGGGAATTGGATTCTTATTACTCCCCTTCATTTATGTTTTTTCAACCTGGTTCTCCTATTTTGATTATAACCTTCCAAAGTGGCTGGGATTTCCATCCGCTCTACTTTATTTTTTTGGAGTCTGGCTTTTTTTCAGATCCTATACTGAAATGGGAGTGCAATGGTCTCCCGGTTCCAGGACAGGAGAGGGTCATCAATTAATTACAACAGGTGTTTTTAAATGGGTGAGACATCCTATGTATGCAGCTTATGCAATAATTGCTGTAGATCAGTTTTTTATGTTGCAAAACTGGTTGGTCGGACCTGCTTTCCTGGTTTTATCTGTGCCGTTTTATCTTCACAGGGTGAAACGGGAGGAGCAGCACCTTATCAACTATTTTGGAGATGAATATCACATTTATTCAACGCAAACAAATGCACTGTTTCCCAAAATTGAGCAGTTTGACTTTTCCCCATTGAAGGAAAGGTTAAAACACCCTTTTGGCAAAAAGAGGATAGATTAAACAGGTAGACTTTTATTTGATTACAGCCTTCAGGTCACGATTGGCAAGAGCTCTTCGCATCGGGAGCAAGTAGGTCTTTGATCCCTTTTTTACATCACACTTCCCTTTATAATGGATCAGATAAGTGCATTGAGTCGCCTGAATTGAATCCAGTTCACAGATATCGATCAATGACTCAATAACGTAGTCAAATGTATGATAATCATCATTGTAAAGCTCCAAGGTACAAACATGACCTTTGTCTATGTCTGTCGGCGACTCGCGATCTTTTTGCTTTTCAATACTCATTTGGTTCGATATTTACAGAAAATAATTGATTTATTTTGCAGGAACCTCTTTCGCAACGCTGGAAACAGGAATCCGTTCACCATTCTTGAATGCGGCTAAAAAGGCCCCTTTTACCCCTTCCATAATCAGTTGATTCTTTAAAAGCGAAGCATCTTTATACGATGTAAAATTACCTATCGTGTAAATTTCGTATTTTTTTGGATCGGTATATTTATCAATCTTTCTGAATTTTGATAACTTTTCGTATTTGGATTTGAAGGCGGGCGTTAGCTTACCGTGCAGAAATGATCCAATCTGAACCTTAAATACAACTACTTCATTAACTGGAGGTGGAGTAACAGGGAGTACTTCGTGAGGTTGTTGTGCTACAGTGTCATTGTTTAACGGGGGAGTTACTTTGGCAACCACCGGTATTATTTCGGCTTTTTTCTTTTCATTTAGCAATTGTTCCTCACGAATCTTCTCTTTTTCGGTTATTTCGGCGATGAAACCTGTCATTGCATTAGCTCCCGCTTTTTCCCAGTATCCATTTTCTTTAACTCTTGCCTGCTCGAAAAATTTTTCCCGTTCGCGGAGTAGTTGATATGATAGCTGTTCTGCCTCTACGATTCGTTGCACCAGGGCTATTCTGGTCGTTACATTATTAGTCTCTTCATGAGCTTTTCGAAGCACATCTGTATTTTTGACAATTGAATCATTTTTACCTGTTGCAATCCATGCTTTGGCAAAAAGGATTCTTGCAGCCTCACTCCTGAAATCATTAATGCTGTGATAGGTTAATTGGCTATTTATCTGAAAATTAAACCATTCAGTCTTTAGGGAGTCTGGAATTGGAAAAATCTTTTCATCGGGTTGTGCTGCTGGTTTTATGGTATCTTTAAATACTGATTTTTCATCTCCCTTATCAACCTTAAAAGGATTTACATGCTTTAAACAAAGATCAAGGTATTTGTCGTACTCAAGTGCCTTCCGTTCCTGCTTGCTCCCTTTGTACCGCTTGTAGAAATCGAGCGCTTCAGACCAGTTTTCCAATCCATGAAAATAATTACCAAGATAGAAATTTACGTTGGCCGGCGTTTTATCGACAACAGCATTTAGCAATGCCTCCTTCGTTGCAGTTTCATAATGATTATTTTTTAGCAGTGTAACACCATAGTAGTAATTATACATTGCATTTTCCGGAGATTTGTTGATCAGCTCCGTAAACAGGGGAAGCGCTTTTTCATAATTTTTCTCATTGAAATATTCTATTGCGAGCCTTTCATTTCCAGGTGTTTCCTGGGAAAATATTTTGGCTGGAAATGCCACACAAAGACCTGTAACAAGGATAAAACAAATGCTATTTAACGAAACGCCCATGACTTTGTCTTCATAAAATAATCAGGAGCTAAAATTATACAATTTAGCCGATTATTGTGTCTTCTGTCAAATATTTCTCAGTTTTGTGTGTTCAATTCCAACTCCCTTTTCGTAATATTCTTATATTTGTGTAATTAATGGAAACTGCGATCGGCGCAGGAATCGAATATAAACACAATAGATATGACACAGTTAGTTGAAGGTTTAGCTGCTCCTGATTTTTCGGGAAATAATCAAAACGGAGAGAAAATTACCCTCTCCGGCTTAAGAGGTAAGAAGTTAATCCTCTATTTTTACCCCAAGGACAATACTCCGGGATGTACGGCGGAGTCGTGTAATTTGAATGATAATTATGAGTTTTGGATAGCTAAGGGCTACGAAGTGATCGGAATCAGTCCAGACAATGAAGCATCACACACTAAATTTGTTGAAAAGTACGGATTGAAGTTTAACCTCATTGCCGATACCGAAAAAGTGATTCTTCAGGCATACGATGTATGGGGTGAAAAAATGAATTATGGAAAGAGCTATATGGGGGTTATCAGAACGACATTTGTGATTGATGAGGAAGGTATTATTGAAAAAATATTCAGGAAAGTAGATACCAAGGAGCATACTAATCAGATCGTTAAGGAATTATTAATTAATTAATTACATAAATTTTAAAATGGCAAAGGAAGATACGCAGAAGATCAACAGTGAAAAGCTGAAAGCCCTGCAGCTAACAATGGACAAGATTGAAAAGAGCTACGGGAAAGGCTCAATAATGAGAATGGGGGATAAACCTGTTGATGATGTGCAGGCTATTCATTCAGGCTCAATCGCGCTGGATATGGCTATGGGAATCGGAGGGTATCCCAAAGGTCGTGTAATTGAGATTTTTGGTCCTGAGTCTTCAGGGAAAACGACACTTGCCATTCATGCAATAGCTGAAGCTCAGAAGGTTGGCGGAATTGCTGCCTTTATCGATGCAGAGCATGCTTTCGATCCTACTTATGCTCAGAAATTGGGTGTGGATATTGATGAATTGCTTATTTCTCAACCGGATAATGGGGAGCAGGCACTAGAAATTGCTGATAGTCTGATCCGTTCTGGTGCAATAGATATCATCGTTATTGACTCTGTTGCCGCTTTGACTCCTAAAGCTGAGATCGAAGGTGAGATGGGTGATTCAAAGATGGGGCTGCAAGCAAGACTAATGTCGCAAGCACTTCGTAAACTCACAGGAAGTATCAGTAAGACAAAAACCTGTGTGATTTTCATAAATCAGCTGCGTGATAAAATCGGCGTGATGTTTGGTAATCCGGAAACAACAACGGGTGGTAATGCACTTAAATTTTATGCTTCTGTCAGACTTGATATTCGTAAAATCGGGCAATTGAAAGATGGAGATGAAGTTCAGGGCAGCCATACTCGCGTCAAGGTCGTCAAAAACAAAGTAGCTCCTCCATTCCGTAAGGCTGAATTTGATATTCTTTATGGAGAAGGGATTTCAAAAATAGGAGAGATTATCGATCTGGGAGTTGAAATCAATCTGATTAAAAAAGCCGGATCATGGTTTAGTTACGGAGAGACAAAACTTGGCCAGGGAAGAGAAGGGGTTAAGTTACTTTTGAGAGACAACCCGGAATTGGCAGAAGAGCTTGAGGCAAAAATAATTGCAAATTATTCTCCGTCGGTGGAAAAATAATAAATCGTTAACTTGTTCAGAAATCTGAATCGGAAATTTTACGGTTCAGATTTTTTTTGGACTTTTGTGCACATAACTGGATTACAAATGAAAATATTAAAATTTGGAGGAACTTCTGTTGGTACGGTTGAAAATGTAAAGCGTATTGGAGAAATTGTTCTGAATCAAAAAGATAAGATTATTGTGGTGGTCTCTGCTCTGGGTGGGGTTACTGATCAGCTTCTGTCGATGGCGCAAAATGCTGCCTCCGGATCGGTAATTGATGATAAATTGGGTGCAATAAGGTCACGCCACGAGGAGATGATTTTGGGGTTATTTAACTTAGAGAAAGGTATTCAGGTTTCACACTCCTTACAGCCACTTTTTGACGAACTTGAAAAAATCATACAGGGTGTAAGTTTAATAGGGGAACTTACCCCAAAAACAATGGATAAGATTCTTGGATTTGGTGAGCGATTTTCCTCCTTGTTGGTAAGCCGTTTTCTGGATGTTCAATTAATTGATAGTCTATCAGTTATAAAGACAGATCGTAATTTTGGTAAAGCAAATGTCGATTTTGATCTGACCTATCATTTAATTTCAGAAGTATGTTCTGCCATGGGGCAATTTGCCGTAGCTCCGGGATTTATCTCTTCTACCACCGATGGTTCAATGACGACCCTTGGCCGGGGAGGCTCTGATTATACGGCTTCCCTTTTTGCTGCAGCCGTTCATGCCGAATGTCTTGAGATATGGACAGATGTAGATGGTTTTATGACCGCCGATCCGCGCATAATCAGTAAGGCCTATACGATACCGGCGCTGACTTATTCAGAAGCAATGGAGCTTTCTCATTTTGGAGCTAAAGTGATCTATCCGCCAACTATATTGCCGGTTTATCAGAAAAGTATCCCTATTCATATCAAAAATACGATGAATCCCGAAGTTGCCGGAACCGTGATCGGCCAATCGGAAACTATCGCAAAGGATCATCCGATCAAAGGGATATCTTCCATTTCTGGGATTTCACTTTTTACAATTCAGGGTCTTGGCATGGTAGGCGTGACAGGAATTTCATCACGTCTTTTTGGTGCATTGGCGATGAAGGAGATTAATGTTATTTTGATCTCGCAGGCTTCGTCTGAAAATTCAATCAGCTTTGCAATAGACTCACATTCTGCAGATATTGCACAAGAGGCGATCTCATTTGAATTTGAGCGGGAAATCGCTTCAGGCAGAATAAGTAAGCTTTCCTGCGAAAATGAGCTTTCCATTGTCGCTATCGTTGGCGAAAATATGAAACATTCGGCCGGCATTGCAGGAAAGTTGTTTCATACTATCGGTAAAAACGGAATCAATGTCGTTGCAATAGCACAGGGGGCTTCTGAGCAGAATATTTCATGGGTTGTTAAGAACTCTGATTTAAGGAAAACGCTGAATGTGGTACATGAAGCATTTTTCCTCTCGCCTTATGTAGAACTGAATATATTTCTTGTTGGAACAGGAACAGTTGGTCGCGATTTATTGGAACAGATTGGCAGACAGCAGGAAAAACTGAAAAGAGACCATCGTCTCAAGCTAAAACTTGCGGGAGTTGCAAATTCCAGAAAGATGATTTTCGACAGGGAGGGGATAAATGTTTCTGGACTCAAAAATACGTTGGAGTTATCAGCAACTAAATCTGACCTGAACCTGTTTTGTGAAACAATGCTTCAGATGAACATGTTTAACTCTGTATTTGTTGACTGTACGGCCAATGCAAAAGTTGCAGATCATTATCTTTTCGCACTTGAAAATTTTATTTCTGTCGTGGCCGCAAATAAGGTTGCCGCTTCATCTGAATATCGACGTTACCGCGAATTGAAAGAGATGGCAGCAAAGCATGGAGTTAAATTTTTGTTCGAAACCAACGTGGGAGCCGGTCTTCCGCTGATTTCGACAATTAATGATTTGATGCGGTCTGGTGACCGGATTGTTCGTATTGAAGCTGTACTTTCCGGAACACTTAATTATATTTTTAACACGTTAAGTCAAGATATTCCATTCAGCCAAGCAGTAAGAATGGCGAAGGAGATGGGTTACGCAGAACCCGATCCCCGAATTGATCTGAGCGGAATTGATGTAATCCGTAAATTAGTAATTCTTGCACGTGAATCGGGATATAAAATTGAGCAGGAAGAGGTTATAAATAATTCGTTTATACCCGAAAAATATTTTAATTCTTCCATGGAAGATTTTTGGAATACGATTGGTGAAATAGATGATGAATTCGAAAATAAGAGGATTATTCTTGAATCGAAAAACCAAAAATGGCGTTTTGTCGGTATAATGGATGAAGGTAAAGCATCTGTTTCATTGGTAATTGTCGATCCTGGTCATCCGTTTTATGATTTGGAAGGAAGTAATAATATAGTTTTACTGACAAGTGAACGGTATAATGAATATCCGATGTTGATAAAGGGGTATGGAGCAGGTGCAGCAGTGACTGCAGCGGGCGTTTTTGCCGACCTGATCAAGGTGTCGAATATCTGATTTTAGAAATAATTGAATTTTAGAAATAAATAAAAATAGTGAAATATATAATTGTTTTAGGTGATGGAATGTCGGATCAGCCTGAGATTGAACATGGGGGGCTGACCCCCCTTATGGCTGCTCATAAACCGAATATTGATAAGCTGGCAGAGATGGGACGTTCCGGATTGTTAAAAACTATTCCTGAGCGGTTACATCCCGGAAGTGAAGTAGCCAATCTTGCCGTTCTTGGTTATGATGTGGAATCAGTTTTTGAAGGACGTGGTGTAATTGAAGCAGCGAGTATCGGGGTTCAGCTTGAGGAGGGTGACCTTGCTTTACGGTGTAACCTTATTTGTATTGCTGACGAAAAGATAAAAAATCATTCCGCTGGGCATATCACAACTCCTGAGGCATTGGAATTGATAAATTATCTGGACGAAAAACTTGGTAATGAAAGGATTAAGTTCTATCCTGGTGTTTCATACCGCCATCTGTTGGTTATAAAAGGGGGAAACAAATCGTTGAGATGTGTTCCTCCTCACGATGTTCCAGGCACTCCTGTTATTGATGTCCTCCCGGCATCTGTAAACGGTTCAGGTCAGGAGACTGCAAAGCTTTTACTTGACCTGATTGAGAAGTCACGATTATTGCTGAATGATCACCCGATAAATGTAAAACGGAAACGGGCAGGAAAAGATATGGCTAATTCGATCTGGCCCTGGTCACCCGGTTATAAACCTGCAATGAAAACACTTAAAGAGATGTTCGGAATCAAAAGCGGAGCTGTGATTTCAGCTGTTGACCTGATTCAGGGGATTGGCGTATATGCAGGACTTGATGTAATCAAGGTAGAAGGAGCAACAGGATTGTACGATACGAATTATGAAGGAAAGGCCCAGGCAGCTGTTGAAGCACTGAAAACCCATGACTTTGTTTACCTTCATATCGAAGCCAGTGATGAGGCCGGGCACGAAGGCGACTATGACTTGAAACTAAAGACGATAGAATATCTTGATGATCGCGTTGTCAAATACCTTGTTAATGAAATTGACAAAATGGATGAACCGGTTGCTGTGGCAGTCCTGCCTGATCATCCCACTCCCTGGAAATTAAAAACCCATACGCGCGACGCTGTCCCTTTTTTAATCTGGTATCATGGAATTACACCTGATGAAGTGAATTGTTACGATGAATCAGCGGCACGAAAAGGGGGTTATGGAACATTGGAGAGTCATGAGTTTATGCAGGAATTATTGAAAAGTATTTAGGGATTCAGGTTGTAGACTTTTAAACTTTAGGTGTGGGTAAATCCATTAGAATGGTTTAAAACCCCAACTTAAAGTTTCCAAACTAAAATTTTAAAGCCATAATCCTAAAGGCCTTAATGTCAAAATATCAAGTATTTATTATGAAATATTATAGTACCAACCATAACACGCCTGACGTAAATCTTGAATTAGCTGTCACACAGGGACTCGCCGCTGATCGTGGCTTGTTTATGCCAGAACGGATCAATCCAATGGCTGAATCGTTTTTTGATGAGATTGGATCCATGAATTTTCAGGAGATCTCATTTGAGGTAGCTAAAAAATTCTTTGGAGAAGATATTCCCGATCTAACATTGAAAAGGATAGTGTACGATACGCTGAGTTTTGATACACCACTCGTAGAAGTGAAGGAACATATTTATTCATTGGAGCTTTTTCATGGTCCCACATCAGCTTTTAAAGATGTAGGAGCCCGGTTTATGGCCCGCCTTTTATCCCATTTTTTGGGGCAGGAGAAAAAAATGGTACATGTATTAGTGGCCACTTCAGGCGATACAGGAAGTGCTGTCGCAAATGGATTCCTGGGTGTAGAGGGAATTAAGGTTCATGTCCTTTATCCAAAAGGCAAAGTGAGTGAGATCCAGGAGAAGCAATTTACCACATTAGGAGAAAATATTACTGCTCTTGAAATTGACGGTACCTTTGATGATTGTCAGGCATTGGTTAAATCTGCCTTTATGGACGAAAATCTGAAGAAAAAAATTACAATCACATCGGCCAACTCAATTAATGTGGCTCGCTTTCTTCCACAGGCTTTTTACTACTTCAATGCCTGGGCAAAGCTTGAAGACAAAACCCGGAAAGTAGTCTTCTCCGTTCCAAGCGGAAATTTTGGTAACCTCACTGCAGGACTCTTTGCCAAACGTATGGGGCTTCCGGTAAGTAAGTTTATTGCAGCCAATAATTTGAACGATATCGTTTACAAATATCTAAAAACAGGGATTTATGAACCGCGTCCATCCGTTTCGACCATCGCAAATGCCATGGATGTAGGCGATCCCAGCAATTTTGCCCGCATTCTCGAATTGTATCACAACAACCATACTGCTATTGCCAAAGATATTGTCGGTACAACCTATTCCGATGATCAAATTCGTGAAACACTGCTATCTATTTATAATACAACAGGTTATTTACTCGATCCTCATGGCGCCGTAGGTTGTCGCGCGCTCGTTGAATTGTTAAAAGTGGGAGAAACCGGAATATTTTTGGAAACAGCACATCCGGCAAAATTCACCGAAACGGTTGAAGAGGTTGTCGGGAAAGGGAATGTTCCGATGCCTGAAAAGCTTCAGGCATTTATGAAAGGGGAGAAGCTGAGTCTTGGATTTCCTGCCGGATATGAGTCGTTTAAAGCCTATCTGGAAGGGTTGGAGTAACTAATTGATTTGTTATTATTGTCTGAATCGTTAAAGAAAAGGCCGGTCATTGCGACCGGCCTTTCTTGATTCATTAGGGATGAAAATTATTTCGCAATAATCACCAGTACTTTTGAGAGGCTCCAGAAATCTTTAGCATTTACAATCACAAGTTTATCAGCAGTTTTATTGCCTTCAATCCTGTAAGAACTTTTAGGATGAGATGTCACAATCGTGATTTTCTTTTTCATGATAGGGATCTCATTCACTTTGGTAATATCAACCTTGGTGAAATTATTCATATCAAGATCAGCCATAATGTCTTTTGTACGACCAATTCCGATAAAACCACCTTCGCCTGTAATAATTTTTTTATCTTTCAGTTCACGGTTAGTACCGATTACATAATATGCAGTATTAAGAGCTTCTGTTTTTGCGTCGATGTCAGCTTGTTTCTTTTGGTTATCAGAAGTCAGATTATTAACGTTGTTATTCAGATCAGCAACTTTACCATTCAGATCTTTAACCTGAATATTTAGTTTTCCCAATTCATCGCTTAACTGAGCAATCTGAGTATTTTTCTCGTCGATTGATTTGTTCAGGTTGTCGATCATTTTCTGAAGTTCAACTGCATGTTTGTTTGATTTGCTCAGTTTAGCAGTAAGTTCAGCCACTAATTTGCGGTTCTTTTGAAGTAGGTTATAAATATAATTGATGTCGCTTTTGATCTGTTCTTTACGTGAACCTTTGACTTCACCTGCCTTTGTGGTTTTATCAATAATCTGTTCAACACGTTTAATGGAATCAAGATTGGCTTCAACCTCATTAAAAGTGGTAACAAATTCAGCAATATTAGAGTCTTTATCAGTTCCAACAGCTCTTAGACTGTCGTTTTGTGCCTTCAGACGGGCAATCTCCGCCTTTCTTTGGTTACATCCAGTGGCTAATATAAGTACCGGAATCAATAAAACTAAAAGAAACTTTTTCATGGTTCGTACAATTTAAATTTAATATTTAATCTAAAATTACATATAAAATCCCAAATTCAGAAAAAAATTACAGATTATTAACTATACATATTATTTCTTCGCTCTTTAAGATCTTCATTAGCAATGTATTCGTCGTATTCTGTGATTTTGTCGATCATCCCTTTTGGTGCCAGTTCGATCACTCTGTTGGCTATGGTCTGAATAAATTCGTGGTCATGAGAAGACATTAACACGTTCCCTTTGAAGTTAGTCAATGTATTATTGAAGGCCTGAATAGATTCAAGATCAAGATGATTTGTCGGAGTGTCAAGCACGAGTACGTTGGCATTACGGAGCATCATGCGGGAGATCATGCAACGCATTTTTTCTCCTCCCGAAAGTACAGAGATTTTCTTGTAGATTTCTTCGCCAGAAAAGAGCATTTTGCCCAGATAACCCCTAATATATGCTTCGCTTGTATCAGAAGAATATTGCCCAAGCCATTCAACAAGATTAAGGTCAGAATTAAAGAAATCGGAGTTGTCCATGGGAAGATAGGCAGTTGTTATTGTCTGCCCCCAAAAGAAAGTCCCGGAGTCAGGCTTGTCATGCCCCGTGATAATCTCGAACAAGGCAGTCATTGCCCTTGGATCACGTGAAAGGAAAACCACTTTATCATCCTTTTCTACATTAAAATTAAGGTCCTTAAAAAGAACTTCCCCTTTGATACTTTTACTCAATCCCTTTACTTCGAGAATTCTGTTACCGGGATCGCGGTCAGGGGTAAAAATAATGCCGGGATATTTTCGTGTTGAGGGTTGAATATCTTCAATGTTCAATTTTTCGATCATTTTCTTACGACTGGTAGTCTGCTTCGATTTGGCTACGTTGGCGCTAAACCTGGCAATAAACTCCAGTAATTCTTTCTTTTTTTCTTCGGCTTTTTTATTTTGCGATTGCTGCTGACGTAAGGCGAGCTGACTTGAATGGTACCAGAAGCTGTAATTTCCAGCAAATAGCTGAACTTTTCCGAAATCGATATCCACCGTATGGGTGCTCACTGCATCCAGAAAGTGACGGTCGTGCGATACTACCAAAACCGTATTTTCATAGTTACCAAGATAGTTTTCGAGCCACATAACCGTATCAAGATCGAGGTCATTTGTAGGCTCATCCAGCAGGAGATTATCTGGTTTTCCGAATAGTGCTTGTGCAAGCAATACCCTTACCTTCTCTTTTCCACTCAATTCCTTCATCAGCCGGTGATGAAGATCTTCTTTGATTCCAAGTCCACTCAATAACATGGCAGCGTCACTTTCGGCATTCCATCCGTCCATTTCGGCAAACCTTTCTTCCAGTTCGGCGGCTCTCATACCATCGCTGTCTGAAAAATCGGCTTTGGAGTAAAGGGCATCCTTTTCCTGCATGATATTCCACAATTCAGTATGCCCCATTAATACCGAGTGCAGAACCGTATGCTCTTCATAATCATAGTGATTTTGTTTCAATACAGACAATCGTTCACCCGGACCAAGTGTCACTGACCCTTTGGATGAAGAGAGGTCACCCGAAATAAGACGCAGCATAGTTGATTTACCTGCTCCGTTTGCCCCGATCACTCCATAGCAGTTTCCCGGAGTAAATTTTAGATTAACATCCTGAAATAATGGCTTTTTCCCAAACTGTATTGCTAAATTCGATACTGTAATCATTAATTAACTTGTTGAAATTCTTTTGAATAAAATGTGGTGAAATCTGATTGCAAAGTTAGACAAATCTTTTAAAACGGCCTATTCTGATTATCAGAGTAGTATAATGTTAACTAAAATAT
>Ga0073936_10008628_pt1 | contig 12890 bp, 10 predicted proteins | sample AliMusrvi5mmetaG_FD_87041 | JGI IMG/M metagenome (GOLD analysis project Ga0073936, IMG submission 87041) | Freshwater lake bacterial and archeal communities from Alinen Mustajarvi, Finland, to study Microbial Dark Matter (Phase II) - Alinen... | ecosystem: Environmental > Aquatic > Freshwater >... | reverse complement strand
TGGTTGGGGAGACCGGTGCTCAGGCGGCATCGGCATCCCTGATGGGTGGCTCCGCCGGCTCCTCCTGTTGGACATGGAGCGCGGGCGGAACCTCGTTGACGGAGCAGAGCGACTGCCGGAGCAAGTCGTCGGCAAGCCGGGTCAAGCCCGGTGTCCCAGCAGGAATTCGCGACTTGGTGCGGAGTGAGCCGCAAGCTGTTGACGCTGGTGGAGACTGGCAAAGCCGAGCTCTCCCGGCGCTTGGCCGACCGTGTCCTGGCCCTCACCGGTGCGGATTACAACTGGCTGCTTAATGCGACGGGCCCTGGAATCTTGGATTTCAAATACCTCGACCTCGCCGGCCGGTTTCCCATCACGATGCCGCAGACGGCCGCCAAACTTGAGAAGGAGCGCCGTTCTACGCGAGACCCGCTCGCTGCCGCAACCAATCACGTCATCGGCGCCCTGTGTGCCCGCAGCAGGCTGCTCACCGGCACCGGTATGCTTCCTTCCTGCGTCACCGAGCGCTACGGCAGGGACTTCACCGATGACGGTTGGGAAAGCAGGTGCGGACCAGCGTGGCAGTCCTCTGCCATCCACATGTTGAACGTGTGACGCAGTGAGTGAAACGAACGGGTTGCCATCACAGGCGGATCACCCGCGGCAAGAACGATGCGGGCAGGAACACCGGCCGCGGTCATGATGGCCTTAAACGCGTCCGGGCGGGCTTTGGGCTTGATCGCCTCAATGGTGGGGAATAGCGGCCCGGTACGGCCTTCGAGCCAAGCCAAGGCTTCCTTGCGCAATGGTATCTGTAGCACGCTGTTACTGTCGGCGGAGGTCTTGCCGGCTAATCTCTGGATCCGGCCGCCGACGATGTTGTCGCCGGTGAGTTCGAGCAGGTCGCCTTGGCGAAGTCCGGTCTGTGCTGCCAACAATATCAGGCCGTGCCATTCCGGCGACGTTGAATGGGCCATGAGCCGCTTGACTTCATCGGCGCTGAATTCCACCCGCTTCACACTGTCACCCACGCGGAATCCCTTGACGGACTTCGCCGGGTTCCTGCTGATGATCTCCTCTTGTACCGCGGATTCGAGGATTCTCCGTACCACGGAAAAATACAGGTTCGCTGTCTTGGCCCTCTTTCCTTTTCTCATTGCGCCCTGTACCAGTTCCATATCTCCGGTGGTGATTTGCCGGAGCGGCCCCTCGGCCTTGGCTCCCAAGATGGAGGTGGCGGTCTTCACCGCGTCTGTGTAGGTGCGCAGCGTGGTCGCCGCTATTCTCTCGTTTTTGGGAGCCCGCTCCCTTGCGTCCAGCCATGCCCCGGCGAACCGCTTGAAGTTGCTGCCGGAGTCGCCGGGATTCGCGGCCTGGTGCATGAGTCGAATGAGTTCCTCAGCTCGCTGTAAGGTGAGCCGGCCTTGCTGCGATTCCAGCCCGGCCAACTCAACTGTACGCCGAATCATGGCCGGTATCTCGGAATCGACCTCGGCCTTGGCAATCGCCTTCCGCGCCTCAGCTTCATACTGCCCGGCAATCCGCTTGGCTTCCCGCTTGCTTTCTGTCTTCGTGGACTTGCTGAACCGCCTGCCGGTGCCGTCATAGTACCGGGCGAACCAGTACTTGCTTTGGTTGGTTTGATAGACCGTGGCCATGTGTTTGTTGGGCTGCTGTAGCCCAATCTGTACACTGTTCACTGCCACATGCAAACACAAATTACAGGCAAAGCCTTATTCCACCTTATGTTAAAAGGATCCTGGGTGACTGGAAGCCACCCCTCCCTGATGGGCGATTCCGACATCGCCCTTCCTTGGCATTCTGGCCTTGAAACCGGGACCGGGCCGGTGGAGAGTGCGGCCGCCCATGGCCGCTGCCCTATCCACCCGTCCGCTTGTTCCCGACACCACCGGTCATTTCGGCCGGTTTGGCGGCATGTTTGTGCCGGAAACCCTGATGGCTCCGTTGCAGGAACTCACCGCCGCCTACCAAGCCGCCAAGGCCGACCCGGCGTTCCAGGCGGAACTCGATGATCTGCTAGGCAACTATGCCGGTCGCCCCACCCCGCTGTACTTTGCCGAACGCTGGACCGAGTCGCTCGGCGGTGCGAAAATCTATCTGAAACGCGAGGACCTGCTGCACACCGGTGCCCACAAGATCAACAATGCCATCGGCCAGATCCTGCTGGCAAAACGCTTAGGCAAGAAGCGCATCATCGCGGAAACCGGGGCCGGCCAGCACGGCGTGGCCACCGCCACGGTGTGCGCGCGCTTCGGCATGGAATGTGTGATCTACATGGGCCAGGTCGATATGGAACGCCAGGCGCTCAACGTCGTGCGCATGCGCCTGATGGGCGCGGAGGTCCGCGCCGTCACCGCCGGCCAAGCCACCCTCAAGGAGGCGGTCAACGAAGCGATGCGCGATTGGGTGGCCAGCGTCGATCACACGCACTACATCCTCGGCTCGGCGCTCGGAGCGCATCCGTTTCCGATGATTGTGCGGGATTTCCAGCGGGTGATCGGCATCGAGGCGCGGCGGCAGATCTTGGAAAAGGAAGGCCGCCTGCCGGACCTCCTGATTGCCTGTGTGGGTGGGGGCTCGAATGCCATCGGCTTGTTTCACCCGTTTCTCGATGACGCGAGTGTGCGCATGGTGGGCGTGGAGGCCGGCGGCGACGGGATTTTGCCGGAGCGCCACGCCGCGCGCTTCCAAGGCGGCAAGCTCGGCGTGCTCCAAGGCACCAAGACCTGGTTGCTGGCAAACGCCGATGGCCAGATCGAACTGACCCACTCGATTTCCGCCGGTCTCGACTACGCCGCGGTCGGCCCCGAACATGCGTATTTGCATGAGGCCGGTCGCGTGGAATACACCTATGCCACCGACACCGAGGCGCTCGCCGCGTTCAAGGAACTGGCCCATACCGAAGGCATCCTGCCGGCCCTCGAAAGCGCCCACGCCATGGCCGGAGTGATCAAACTCGCCCCCACCCTGTCCCGCGACGCCATGATCATCGCCAATCTATCAGGCCGCGGCGACAAGGACGTCGAGCAGGCGGCGAGGTATTTGTTAGTTCCATGAACGCTGAACGCGTTAAACTCGGGGTCCTGAGGTGCGCGCTGTTTTGCGGTGCGGCGCTGGCCGTGTGGACGGCGAAACTTCCCGCCAGCCACTGGAGCCGGCGCCCGATGAACGGCGTCGCGCGGCAATTTTTTGCGTTGTTGCTGGACAGGCCGCGCCAACGCGGCCAAATTGCCGCACCAAGATGCGAATCTCTGACCGCTACATCGGACGACAGGTGCTGTCTGGCACGCTATTTGCGATTGTGGTGCTCAGCATGGTTCTGGTGCTGGGCAACCTTTACAAGCAAATCCGCCCGCTGCTGGTGGATAAACATGCGCCGCTGTGGCTGGTGCTGCGTTTTGTCATGACGGTGCTGCCGTTCTCGCTGATGTTCACCATCCCGTGGGGGTTTCTCTCCGCGGTGCTGCTGGTCTTCGGGCGCTTGTCCTCGGACCAGGAAATCACCAGCTTCCGGGTGGCCGGGATGAGTTTGGGGCGCCTGGTGGTGCCGGTTTTCGTGATCGCCGCTGCGCTTTCCGGCGTCTGCCTGTGGCTCAATGTCAACGTCGTGCCGCACGCGCGGGGTTCGCTCACCGATCTGCTCTATGAAGAGGCAAAACGCGATCCACGCTCCCTGCTGAATCCCGGCATGGTGCAAGCCGGGGTGCAGGATGTGAAGTTTTTCGTGGAAGATCAGGCGGGCGATTCGCTCATCGGGCTGCATTTGTACCGAACCCCGTCGGAAGCCGCGGCCGATGCGCCGTTAGACGCCTACCTGCATGCCGAGCGCTTCACCTTCGTGGTGGATGACGCCAAAAAGCAGCTTCGTCTCAAGCTCTACAACGCCAGCTTCGAGACCCGCAAGCCGGATGGCAGCGTCGAGATGGCCTTTGCCGATGAGGCCGAGCCCTATCTGATCCCCTATGGCGCCGCCAGAATGGAAAAGTCCAAACCGTCGGCGATGACCAACCAGGAAATCGCAGCCTATCAAGTCAGACACCCGGATCTCACGCCGGAACAGCGGGTGAAGTTCCAAACGGAGATCACCCAGCGCTATTCGTTCTCACTGGCCTGCCTGGCCTTTGCCTTTGTTGCCGTGCCGCTGGGGATGCAATCGCGACGCCGCGACTCGTCCACCGGCCTGCTGTTGAGTTTGCTGCTAGGCACCGGCTACTTCCTGTTCATCATGCTGGCAAATGACAGCAAGACGACCGACGGAGCGTTGTTAGCCCTATGGGCACCGAATGTGATCTGCGTCGCGGTGGGGCTCTTCCTGTTCCGTCGCGCCCAATACAAGTAAGAGGCTTGAGCGCATGACTCACAGCGCCCGCGCAGTCGCGGCAAGATAAATCGGCGAAACCCGCATCCGGGCTTGCGGTACGGGCATAGGGCGTCTTGACTTGCCTCCCGCCGGCATGTTTCTCACCTCATTACTCAAGAAGTTATTCCAACTCAGGGACCGCGCGAATCCCGATCAGCTAAAGACGTTCCTCGAACACCTCGAGGATCTGCGCACGATCATTTTCAAGATTATCATCACCTTGCTGGTCTCAATGCTGGTGTGTTTCAGCTTTCAGGAAAAACTGATGGAGGTGTTGCGCCGCCCGGTGGAGAAGGTGTGGATGGATCAGTTGTTGGAGAAACTGCCGCATGGCAAGGACGGCTCGGTGCGAGCCGTGGATGTGGACACCTGGGAGCGCGCCAAGGCGGTGGAGCATGCGGTGTTAGGACTGCAGGCGGGCCCGCGGGCGGCCTTTTTCAAGTCCCTGGGCGATGACAACCTGAGCTTTCACGCGCAGACGGTGGAATTGTTGCGCACGGCACTGGCCTTGCCCAAGGACAAGCGCGACGGGTTTGTGAGCGCCCTGGAGGTGCCTGCGGATTTGAAAGCCCAGGTGCGCGCCTTGCTCAAGACGGCGCCCAGCCCGGAAATCGACACCCGCGGCAACTTGCGGATGATGTCCTCTTTGAAACCGACCGAGACGTTCATGCTCTCGATGAAGCTGTCGTTTTTCGCGGGCATCGTGATCTCGTTTCCGCTACTGCTGATGTTTGTGCTGCAATTCGTCCTGCCTAGCATGCGCTCAAATGCAAAGCGGGTGCTCGGGCCGTCGCTGGCCATCGGCTTCGGCCTATTCTTGACCGGGGTGTTGTTCGCCTACTATGCCGTGTTGCCGCGCGCCCTGGGTTTCTTTTACGATTGGGGCGGCAAGCTCGGGGTGTCCAACGACTGGCGGATTGGCGAGTACATCAGCTTTGCCACGCAATTCACCCTGCTCTTCGGCTTGTCCTTCGAGTTGCCGGTGGTGGTGATGGTGCTCGTCAAACTCGGCCTGCTGACCTATGAGATGATGGCCCGCACCCGCTCGTATGCCATCGTCGCGATTTTCGTCGCGGCGGCGATTCTGACGCCAACGCCGGACGCCGTGACGATGACCTTGATGGCCTCACCCATGATTGTGCTTTACGAAATCTGCATTTGGCTGGCCTGGTGGGATGCCCGCAAGGCGCGCAAGGCGGCCGCGGAAGCCCCCGAACCGCCCGCCGATGAGTGAGGCGTTTTGCGATCCGTCGCTTGGCTTGCTCACCGGAGGCGGCCCGCAAACAAATTCACCAGTCATTGTCACTTTGCAGTTGTCAAATCGTTGAAGATGGTCGATTTGTGATTTTCAGCACGATCAATCCCATGTTTGACCACTTGAAACTCCATGCTCTCCCCGCCGTTGTCGCCATGCTTCTTGGCGCATCCGCAGCCCATGCGGATATGGGCGCGATTCGCGACAATGCGGCTTTCTTCTCCGCACGGGCCAAAACCGAGGCGCTCAGGAACATCGGTGAAATCGGCAGACGCTTCAACAAGGATCTGGTGGTCGAGACATTCAGTGAAATCCCGCACGACATAAAGCAGGGTGTCGATTTGAACAACAAGGCCGCCTTGAGCCGACTCTACGAGCAGTGGGCCGAAAAGCAGGCAAAACTACAACGGGTCAATGGCATCTATATCCTGCTGTTGAAAGAGCCTTCCCACCTGCAAATTCTGGTGGGCAACGAAACACAACGCAACGCCTTCACACTCAAGGACCGTGACGCGCTTGTGACCCTGATGCTGGCGAAGCTTCGCAACAAGCAAAACGACGACGCCTTGCTGGAGGGCGTCAACTATGTCAATGCCACTATGCGCTCGCATCTGCCCGATCGCGGCCGAGCCACAGCAACCGGGCGCCATGTCGAAGCTCCGAGCTCATCCCACTGGTTTCTAACAATCATTGTCGTCGCTCTCGTGGTCTGGGTTGTGCTGCGGATCTTGGGCGCGATCTTTGCCGGCAGCGGCGGCGGCGGTGGCGCCTACTCCGGCGGCCAAATGGCGCCCGGATATGGCGGCGGCGGCGGCGGCTTTCTAACCAACATGCTGGGTGGCATGTTTGGCGCGGCCGCAGGCATGTGGATCTATGACCAGTTCTCAGGCCGCTCCTCCTCCTCCTCGTGGGGCGGCGGCGGGGATTTTGACAATCGTGCGGACAGCGGATTCTCCGGCCAAGACACCGACTATTCCGGCTCGGGAGGCGACTTCGGCGCCGAGGATTCAGGCGGCTCCGATTTCGGCGGCGGCGACTCAGGGAGCGGCGACGACTCCAGCAGTGGTGGCGGGGATTTCTAGCACAAACCAAGACGCAAGACTTGAAGACGCAAGACCCAAGACTTGAAGATTCAAGAAAAGAGACGCTAGGGCTTCTCTCTTGATCTTTTCTTGCGTCTTGCAGTCTTGTGTCTTGGTTCGCGTCTTTGCCGGCCCCGGCATAGCCGATAGACGACGCCGGGCGGTCAAATCTCGTCATCATTCCCCGCGAATTGGCTGGCAAACTGACGGCTCCCGTGCTAGCCCTTGCGCATGGCGAAGGTGTATTTCACGATCAAGGACATTCCCAAACGGGCTGCCAACGAGGGCCCGGCGACAAAACAACAACTCGACCACCTGCGCAGCCTGGCCCCGTTCAAGGAATCCGACTTGGCGGACCTCGGGCAGTGGCAGGCCGCGTACCTCATCGACCAAGCCGAGGAGATCCGGAATCAAATCGGCTCGGGTCCGGTCAAGGCGACGGGGGGATGGTGGAAACTGGTGCGCGTTATCCTGATCCTGTTACTCTCGGCGGCTACGGCAAAGATCTTGTTTGATTGGTATTCCAATCGAGAACCGCAAGCCAACTCGCAGCAGCAGGCATCATCCGGGAAATCACCCGAAGCGGGGCACCAAACGGATCCTTTCGCCAACATCCCAACCGATGGCACGAAAATCCCAAATCAACCGCACGGGCACTCGGACGCCAAACCAACCGCCCCATCATCCGGGACTTTGACCACGTTGGATGGAGTCACTCTGCCCATCGATGTGATCTCAACCGAGCGCTTCGAGCTTCTCAATGAGGTGGGTAAGGAAACCGCGATTCCAATCGGTTCCACCATCCATATCGAAACGCGAGCCGCCAAAGGCTCGCTGACCATGCATATCAAGGGCGCGGTGTATGTTGGCAACGAATTGCGTATCTTCGGAAAGGTCAGATTGCGCTAGGACTGGCGTTCACTCGTCGGCTGAAGCCAGCGCCACTTCCGCCAGCATCCGCGCGGCGCGCCGGAAGCCCGGCAGCATTTCCTGATAGATCCGGCGGCTGACAGCATCGGGCACCGCCGTGGCCTCGATGCGGTGAATCGCGTCGATCGGCGTGAAGTCACGCCACAGGCCGGCGGCAACCGCGGCGACGGCCGCCGCCCCCAATGACCCGGCATCCTGCCCGACATTCGTTTGTTGGATGGTTAGATCGAAGGCATCGGCGAAGATCTGCCGCCACAGGGCGCTCTTGCTGCTGCCGCCGACGACCACCATCTCATCACGCACTCGGCAGAGCTTGCGCAGTTCATCAAGAGCGAGGCGCAGGTTGAGGGCGATGCCCTCCATGGTCGCGCGAATGAGGTCGGCACGGCTGTGGCCGAGGTCAAGGCCGAGGAAGGCACCGCGGATAAGCGGACTGGGATCAAGTGACGAGCCGCCGGCCAGACTCGGATTGAACAACACGCCGCGCGCACCCGCCGGCGAGGCCGCGGCGAGTGAGCACATCAAATCATAGACGTCGAGCTTCTCGCGTTCGGCCTGGGCGAGGAGGTCCTGACACAATTGCTGACACACCCATTTGAACGCAGTGCCGGACGAGAAGATGGCGACGGCCGAGTTGAACAGGCCGGGCATCACGTGGGTGAACACGTAGGGTTTGACGCGCTCGTCTAGCAGCGGCTGCGCGGAGGTCACCGCGATCCAGGCCGACGAGCCTAGCGAGGCATAGCTGCGGCCCTCGGCGATGTTGCGCGCGCCCAGCGCCATGCATGAGTTGTCCACCCCCCCGCAGGCCACCTTGACCGTGCGCGGCAGCCCGAGTTCCGCTGCGGCGGCGGCGGTGAGTTCGCCGAGGATCGAGGCGGACGGAGAAATATCAGGCCAGATTTCGCGCGGCAGACCGCTGGCCTCGACCAACTCCGGCGCATAGTCCCACTTGAGCAGGTCATACACGCCGCAGCCGGAGGCATACGAGAAATCCGTGCGCAGTCGGCCTGTTAGAAGATAGTTGAGGTAATCCTTGGTGCCCACGACCTTGTCGATCCTGCGGAAAACGTCCGGCATGTGGTCGCGGTACCACAGGACCTTGAACACCGTGTAGTGGGCCGCGGGAAAACCGTTGCCGGTGGTTAGATACCATTGTGCCGCATCGACCCTGTCGAAAAACTCCGCGGTTTGCGCCTCGGCGCGGCGGTCCGACCAAATCGGCGTGGCCTCGCACAGCAGACGGCCATCCGCGTCGAGTGGCACACAACCAAGGCTATGGCCGGAAATGGCCAGGCACTGGATCGCCGCGGCATCGGCGCATGGGCTGACAAGCAGTTGGCGCGTGGCGGACACCAGCACCGACCACCAGTCCGCCGGCTGCTGCTCGTGCCATGACGCCTGCGGATAGAAGGTGTCGTAAGCGACGAAAGCCGAGGTCAACCGCTGGCCGTCGCAATCATAAAGCGAGGCCTTGATGCCGCCGGTGCCGAGGTCGTATGCGATGATGTTGCTGGACATGGGGGTTAGATTTTCAATTCAGATTTTTGAACACGGAGGAAGCAGAGGAAGCGGAGGGTGCCTTGCCTCATCTCTGCGTCCTCTGCTTGCTCCTGTTCAAATTCTTTTCTTCAACCTCATATTCCCTGTTGGATATTAGAAGTTCCTCTGGTTTAAGACACACTCACGCCCCCGCCGGGCTGGGCCGCGCACTCGGCGAGGATCCGGATGCCGCTGGCGGTGCCGATGCCGAAGCGCCGCACGCCGAGTCGATACATCGCCACGATGGTGGCCAAATCGCGCACGCCGCCCGACGCCTTGATCCCGGCGCGCCCGCCCACCGCTTCGTGGATGAGCGCGACGTTTTCGCGCGTGGCCCCGGTGGGAGCCCAGCCGGTGCCGGTCTTGACCCAGGCGGCGCCGGCTTCGACGCACAGTTCGCTGCCGCTGCGGATCTGCTCGGCTGTGAGCCAGTGACATTCAAGAATCACCTTCACCGGCACACCGCCCGCGGCTTCCACCACCGCGCGGATGTCCTCGCGCACCGCCTCGTGACGACCGCTGCGCAGCCATCCGACGTTGATGACCATGTCGAGTTCGGTGGCACCCTCGGCCAGCAGTTGGCGCGCCTCGGCGACCTTGATCGAAGTGGTGTGCGCCCCGGACGGAAACCCCACCACCCCGCCAATCCCGATGTGCGGGGCATCGGCGAGTAGCGACTTGAGCAGGCGCGTGTAGCAGGGCAGTGAAAACACGCACACCACACCCAGCTTGCGAGCGGTGGCCGCGAGTTCGCGGATTTCGGTTTCATCGCACTCGGCGCGGACGGAGCTGAGGTCGATCAGGCGGGCTAGGTCTTGGGCGGTTAGGTTCATGGCGTGGCAGGAAGAGTAATGACCCAGCTCCCGCCGGCTAAGCAAGCAAAGAATGAGCGGATCGGCGATGCTCAATGCGGTTTGGTGCCGAGCCTCAGCCATCCGCCCTTCACACTCCTAAGCATCCTGAAAGAACGCAGGCAGGCAATCCCGTACGGTTGCTTCAATTGCCAGCCATTCACCCACCCGTCTCACAATGAAGCACTTCCTCAAGATTATGCCGTGTGCTGCCCTCTGCCTGATGCCATTGGCGCAGGCCCAAACCGCCGGCAAGGCCCCGCTCCACGCGCCGGCCCACTACGAAGCGACGGTCGAGTCCCTGAAACAGGCAGCGGTTCCCGAATGGTTCGTTGATGGCAAGCTGGGTATCTTCATGCACTGGGGCCCGGAAAGCATCCCCGGCGTCGCCTCCACGTGGTATGCCCGCTGGATGTATGAGGAGGGCAGCGAGGGCTATAAGTATCATTGTGCCACCTATGGCCATCCCTCGAAGTTCGGATACAAGGATCTTTGCAAGCTCTTCACGGCGCCCAAATTCGATCAGGCCCAGGCCGACCGCTTGGTCAAGCTCTACAAGCAGGCCGGCGCGCGCTACGTGGTTCCGGTCGCCGCCCACCATGACAATTTCGACATGTGGGATTCCAAGTACCAGCCGCGCTGGAATTCGATGGCCACCGCCGGCAAGGATGTGTGCGGAATGTGGCAGAAGGCGACGGTGGCCAACGGTCTGCATTTTGGCGTGGCCTCCCATGTCGCCAGAAGTTTCCGCTGGCTGCAGACGTCGCACGGCGCCGACAAGACTGGGCCGCTGGCTGGCGTGCCATACGACGGCCAGGACCCGAACTTCGCGGATCTCTATGGCGTGCCATGGAAAAGCAGCGATCCGGGATACGAGGGACCGCAGGATGTGGGACCACCGGCCTTCGAGCAAAACTTCCAGGATAGGATGCTCGATCTGATAGATAAGTATCACCCCGATCTTTACTACACTGACGGCGGGCCGCCCTTCAAGACGGCCGGCTATACGATCGTCTCGCATCTCTACAACCAAAGCATGCAGTCGAACGGCGGCAAATTGCAGGCGGTGGCCAATTTCAAAGGCGGCTGTCCCATCGGCGCCGAGAATTTCGAGTTTGAATTTCCCGCCACCCTGCAGAAGAACTGCTGGCAGACGGACAAGACCATGGGTGCCGAATGGTATTGGCTGCGCAATCGCAACAAGGATTACAAGAAGGGCTTTGAAATCGTCCATACCCTCATCGATGTCGTCAGCAAGAATGGCAACCTGCTGTTGAACGTGCCGCTGACCGGAGATGGCGAATTGGAGGAAGAGGTCATCACCATGCTCAAGGTCATGGCGCATGACTTCAATCTGATCGGCGAGGCCATTTTCGAAACGCGCGCCTGGGAGGAGTTCGGCGAGGGCCATAAGAATTTCAACACCATCGACCACGGCTCGGCCGCAGACATCCGCTTCACCCGCAACAAGGCGAACACCGTCCTCTATGCCACAACCCTCGGCTGGCCCGGCGACGGCGCGGTGGTGAAAATCAAAACCCTTGGCAAGTCCCGCATCGACCTGAAGGGCTTGCAGGGCATCTCGTTGTTAGGATCGTCGGAGAAACTCAAGTTCAGCCAGGACGCCGAGTCTCTCCAGATCACCCTGCCGCCAAAGGCCCCCTATGAATGCAACGCCTATCCGCTCAAGCTGACGTTCTCCGGGCAAATCCCCAAGCTCACCGGTATCGCCAAGCTGCTATGGCAGGCACAGGCCCGTGAGATTGCGGGTGCCGAAGAGCGTGCAACCTACACCCTGCCGGCCGAATGCGGCGTGTTGTTGCTCGATGCGCCCGCCGGCAGCGATGCGGCCAAGGCCGGGCTCAAAAAGGACGATGTTGTCGTCTCCTGCAATGGCAAGGATGCCCGAACGGTCGCTGACCTCCGCTCCATGACCGATCAGGCCGCCGGCCAGAAGTTGAATCTCACGGTCATCCGCAAACAGAAGCAGGGCGTGATCGAGATGAGCGACTATGCCTATCTGGTGAGAGAAAACGTGTGGAAACCGGAGTTCAAGACTATTCCAGTCGCCGAGGCGTCGGCGGTAGTGCCCGCAAAAGTGTCTTTCGCTGGTGCTGAACTGACCAGGGGCGCGGCCGATCTTCTGGTTGATGGCAAGGTCGCTGTGAACCGCGGTCCGACATTTGCCAATGGGGTTGACACGGGTATGTTCAAATTCGACCTGAGTCACGCCAGGAGCGTTGCCCGGATCAATACCTATGCGTCCGGCAACACGCATGCGAGGCAGTCATTCACCCTGTATGCAAGCAATGCCACGGCTGATCCGGGCTGGAATATTGCCGACACCACGGCATTCACGCCGCTTATCACGGTTGATTCCCGCGGCGACAGGACCGAATGTGAGGCCACCAGCATCCGCCGCAGCGCCGACAAACCGCTGGGAACCTACCGCTGGCTGGTGTGGGCGGCTTCACCCACCATGGGCGAGATCGGCGGCCAGAACACGACGTTTGAGGAAATCCAGGTGATCCCGGCGAAGTGAGCCGGGATCTAACACAACTCCGTGGAACAAGGATGCTGCCGAAATCACTGGCGGAGTTTTAATCTCCAACAGGGATTCCGCGGCTGAGGGGAAGCAAATGGTTTGAGCCGGCGGTGGCGGAGGCAGCGGAAAATTTGTCAAGGATCCCTCTGTGGAATCTTGGGTGGCATTGGGGAAATCAGGTGGACTGCTGGATCCGGGCGGGCCGCCCAATACTGTCAGTTTGCAGGAGGATAGGCATCTTGCCTGTCATGGACGACGGGCTTCCAGCCTGTCGTTTCATGCGCGGACAGGCTGGAAGCGCTGTCTTCCATCACAGGCAGGATGC
>Ga0073936_10008621_pt1 | contig 12896 bp, 12 predicted proteins | sample AliMusrvi5mmetaG_FD_87041 | JGI IMG/M metagenome (GOLD analysis project Ga0073936, IMG submission 87041) | Freshwater lake bacterial and archeal communities from Alinen Mustajarvi, Finland, to study Microbial Dark Matter (Phase II) - Alinen... | ecosystem: Environmental > Aquatic > Freshwater >... | reverse complement strand
GTCTTCGACGTAGGCGGGGTCGTAAACTTCGGCGACGCCACCGAGTTCACGGAGCTTTGCGGTATCGAAAAGCGAACAGCCGCCGCTGCCGTAGAAGACCCAGGTGAGGTCTTCGCCGGGAAGCGGGTCGTCGCAGCGCATGGGGAAATCGAGCGGGTTTTCCCTGCGCCAGACGGCCTTTCCGGTTTCCTCGCGGCGAACGCCGGGGGGGAAAAAGATCTGGGCGGTGGCGCAGAAGAGATCGGGCACGCGGTCGAAGGCGGCTTCCAGCGCGGCGATGAAGCCGGGTTCCGCCACCATATCGTTGTTGAGCAGCAGAGTGCGATGGAAGCGGGCCTGGGCGATGCCCGCGTTCACGGCGCGCGCGAAGGAGAGCGGGGTGCGGTTCTGAATGACCTGGACGCCGGGATACGCGGTTTGCAGCCACTGCGCGGTGCCGTCGGACGAGCCGTTGTCGACGACGATGATCTCGCCGCGCGTCAGTTGTGGCAACAGGGCCGGCAGCATGGTGGCCAGGAGTTCACGGCCGTCGCGGCTCGGGACGACGACTGTGATTCCGGGCGTGGTGATTCCGGGCGTGGTCTTTGCGGCGGGCAGGGATTTTTCCTGGCCGGCGCGGCGGAGCCGGTTGGCGGTGAGACCTTTGAATTGCGCGAGGCGGGCACGCAGGGGGATCTCGCCTTCGGCCGGGTGCGAGAGTTTTCGCAACCAGCGACCGGCGGTCGCGGAGGCATTGCCGGCTTTGCCGCGCAGTTCGAAGAGACGCAGTCCCGCGCCGCGGACTTCCCGGAAGTCTTCATCGAACGCGGTGAGCGAGCGTCGCGCCAGGCGCAGCGCCGCGGTACGCATTTCGCCCAATGCAGTGCCCTGGGCCAGCGCCATGGCGGCGGCTTCGATCTTGCAGCCCGCCAGCGCGGCGCGGATGGAGGAAAGGTTCTCCTCCGCGGGGCGCAAGACGTGCCAGGGGATCCACTCGCCGCGATGCGGCTGGAATTCAGCGACGACGTGGAGGGGCAGTTCGGGGTGCGCCGCGGCGAAGCGATCGATCAGCACGCGGTTTTGTTCCGCCATGCCCGAGGCGAAGACGACCGCGACTTTCGTCAAATGGGAGGCAGCCGGCACGGATCTTCAACTCCGGCTTCCGTTGTTTCTTCGAACGCGCGCCACGCTTCGAGGGCCTGTATCGCGAATGCCGTGGAGACAGGATTCGCGTGCGGCACGAGTGACCCGTGGAGGCGTCCGAAGAGAAAGCCGCCATCGGTGCGAGGGTCGTCGGTGTGCGCCTGGAATCCCGCCAGCGCGATTGCTTCTTCGCGCGCGGCGGGAAGATTCACCGGAACCACTTTAGCCCCGTAAACACGCGCGCGCAGCAGTTGCGCGTACACGTCGCTCCGCGCGAAATCGGGCGCGATGTCGCGGAGATAGCGGCTGACCGCATCGAGCGTGAAACGGTAGGCGTCCACGCATTCGGCGCGGTGGAGCATGGGATACATGGCTTCCAGAAAATAACTGTAAGCGTGCAGGCGGTCCATCACGCGCAGGCGGTCCGCGGCGCCGGGCAGGAAGTCGCGATAGCTTTGCAGCGCCTGGTCCAGCATTTCCAGATAGGCGTCGCGCAGCGCGGCTTCACCGGTGATCTCCGCCACTTCCCACCAGGCCAAAGCGGACTTGGTCTGGTAACAGCCCGGCATGCGCGACCACTGGTCGGACCGCGCAAGGGCGTTTTTCGCCGGCAGTTCGAGGATCGGATGAAAGTCGGAGCCGGAGTGGAAGTCGGCAATCATGCCGCGCGAGGCGGCCACGGCCATGTCGAGAAAGCGATCTTCGCGGGTGACGCGCCAGACCGAGACGAGACCGCGCACGATGATGCCGCAATCGAAGAAGTAGCTGTGGTGCTCGCTGACGCCGGAGGGCGAGGGATGTTCGAAGGGGAACGTTTGCAGGCCGTGGTCCCAGGCGTGGTCGCAGAGAAACGCCGCGGTCAGCCGGGCGCGGTCGAGAACCTCTTCATTTCCCGTTACGTGGTGGAGAAAGACGAGCGCGCTGGCCGTGTACCCGGTGATTTCGGTGGAAACCGGCTTGTTTTTTTGAAGGTCCGCGCGGTAGAAACGGGCGACGCCACCAGTCGGATTCTGAATGCCGGAGTGGAGAAACCAGTGTCCGGCCCGCGCGAGCGAATATGCTCCAGACAATCAGTCAGTCTAACATTGCATGCCAGCGATGTGGGTCCGTTCGGGGTGAGGCGATGCTGATATCCTCACTCAAGATGCCTCCAGTCCCACCCGATCAACAGCAATCTCTCGTCTCGCGCCTCACAGACGCATGTGGCGGCGCTTACTCGCCCGAGACTCGCCGCAAGTATTACATTTCCGGTCCGCAGTGGGCCGGCGCTTACGAAGGCCACGCGCTGTTCCACGCTCCCACGCGGACGCCGGTCACCTTCGAGGAAGTGATTCGCGAGTACGGGAAAATCGGTATTCCCTGCTGGGCCACTCACGACACGGACGTGATTCCGGCGCAGGCGCTGGGCAAAGACGGGCAGCATGAGATTGTCGCCCGGATTAAAGCGTCGCTGGCCGAAGCGGGCATGCGTTGCTCGATGGTCACGACGGAGACGTTCCATCACGCCGTCTTCGCCGCGAGTCCGGCGGCGGAATCGCCCGAGATCCGGAAGTATGCGGCGTGGCGCGTCTGCAACACGGTGGAAATCGGTCATGAACTGGGCGCGGAATTCGCGGTTTACTGGCCCGGCTCGCTTGGCTATCAGATTCAGGGGGCGGTGGAAGAGACGCAGACTCTGAAGTGGTACGCGGAATCGCTCAACGCGGCCTGCGAACACGATATCAAGGTCGCGGCGAAGTATGGCCGGCCGACGCTGAAGCACTGCATGGAGGCGAAGCCGTTCGAACCACAGGCTGAGATCCTGCTGCCGACGAGCGACGCGATGCTGGGCTGGATCAGTTCCGGGATGCTCACGCATCCGGAGATGGTCGGGCTGAATCCCGAGTATCTGCACGAACTGATGTGGGGCGGGGCTCCGCGGGCGGCGCTGGCGCGCGCGCTGACGTCCGGCAAGCTGTGGCACTTCGACATCAACGACGGCTACCGGCTGAAGCACGACGTGGATATCGCGGTGGGTCTGGTGAATCCGCTCGACTGGCTGAATGTTCTGGTGCTGCTGCGGAGCCATGGCTTCAACGGCCCGTTCAACCTTGACTACAAGCCGCCACGCACCACGAGCAATTTCGGGGTGTTCAAAGTGAGCTTCCCGACGGCGGTGGATCGCTTCATCACGTTGTGGGAGATGGCCGGCGAGGTGATGGAAGACAGCATCATGAAGCAGGCGACGGACGCTCTGAAGGCCGGTTCCGGGGTGAGCAGCGACAATCCGGACGAGATCTTCGCGGCGAACAAAGAACTGCTGACGCTGCATGAGCTGATCGGGCACCGGCTGGTGCAGATCCTGCTGGGGCTGCATCGCGGCAGAGTGTACTCGGTTTAAGATGCGCGCGGTCCTGGTGTTCTTTTGCGCGGCGCTGACGGCCGGCGCCGCCACGAAGCCTTTCGATGTGGTCGTTTACGGCGGCACGGCGGGCGGGGTGGTGGCAGCGGTTTCCGCCGCGCGGGAAGGACTCAGGACCGCTTTACTCGAGCCGACCAGCCATTTGGGCGGGATGGTATCGAGCGGGCTCGGCTATACGGATTTCGGCAATAAACAGGTCATTGGCGGCTATGCTCTGGAGTTTTATTACCGCGTGGGCCGCTATTACCAGGTGAGCCAGTTCTCGAACGACATTTCCTGGTATCACGAGCCGCACGTTGCCGAACAGATCTTCCGGGAGATGCTGCGGGGCGCGGGCGTGACGGTGTTCGAGAGGGCCCGGTTGCGGGAAAAAGACGGCGTCGCGAAGGAAGGCACGCGCGTGGTCTCGCTCGATACCGAGGCCGGCGACCGGTTCACGGCGGCGGTGTTCATGGACGCCACGTATGAGGGCGATCTGATGGCGCAGGCGGGCGTCACGTGGACTTATGGGCGGGAAGCGAGCGCGCAGTATGGCGAGCCGCTGGCCGGCGTCCGGGAGCGCACGCCGTTCCATCAGTTTCTGGTGGATATTCCGGGCGCGGGGCTGCCGGAAATCAGCGGCGCGAAACTGCCGCCGGCGGGCTCGGCGGATAAGGCCGTGCAGGCGTACAACTTCCGCATGTGTTTCACGCAGGCGGCGGACCGCGTGCCTTTCGCGAAACCGGACAAGTACGATCCGCGGCGTTATGAACTGCTGGCGCGTCTGGTCGCCGCGCGCACGAAGGCCGAGGGCAAAGTTCCGGCGCTGGCGACGCTGCTTTCCATCGGACATCTTCCGAACGGCACTACGGATATCAATAACAACGGAGCGTTTTCGACGGATTACATCGGGGCGAGCTGGACGTATCCGAATGCCTCTTATGCGGAGCGCGACCGCATCTGGCAGGAGCATAAGCAGTACACGGCCGGGCTGTTCTACTTTCTGGCGAACGATCCGCAGTTGCCGGCGTCCCTGCGCGCGGAGATGAACACGTGGGGACTGTGCGCGCAGGAGTTCACGGACTCGGATCACTGGCCGCGTCAGCTTTATATTCGCGAGGACCGGCGCATGGTGGGCGAGTACGTGATGATTCAGCAGGACCTGCAGACCGAACTGACGAAGCCGGATCCGATCGGCATGGGCTCGTACAACAGCGATTCGCACAACGTGCAGAGAGTGCTGGCGGCGGATGGCTTCGTGCGAAACGAGGGCGATATGCAGGTGGCGGTGAAGCCGTACCAGATCCCTTATCGGATTCTGCTGCCGCGGCGCGCGGAGGCGACGAATCTGCTGGTGCCGGTGGCATTTTCGGCGAGCCATGTGGCGTACTCGTCGGTGCGGATGGAGCCGCAGTACATGATCCTCGGACAGGCCGCGGGGGTGGCCGCGAAGATGGCGATCGAGGGGAAGACGTCCGTGCAGCAGATCGATACGGCAGCGCTGACGGCGAAGCTTCGGGCGCAGGGCGTGGTGATGGAGTACGTGCCATCCCCGCAGGCCACGGCGCTCGGACTGGCGCGTAAGGCGAAATAGAGCCGGGTTCGTGCGCTGCGCCATTTGGCGCAACCGGTTCGGCATACCGCGCCGGGGGTTAAGCGGCAAACACCTTCCAGCTCACCGAAACACCTGAAAACACGGCCTTGCCGCGCATGGCCGCGCGAATGCAATGGTTCTGCCGTCTATGAACAGATTCAAAGACGCGGAGCACCTGGTTCGGGTGGCGGGCGTCTTTCTGCTGGGGATTACGCTCTTCCTTTGTTTTCGTGCCTGGTTCGTCCCGAAGAGTTTCGGCCAATACGGCCACTATCGCGCGGATTCCATTACAGAGATCGCGGCACTGCCCGTGATCCACGCGGGGCATGAGACCTGCGAGACGTGTCATGCGGATGTGCTGGAGATCAAGAAGGCCGGTAAGCATGCGGGCGTGAACTGCGAAGCCTGTCACGGTCCGCAGGGGAAACACGCGGAAGATCCGTCATCCATCAAGCCCGCGCTGCCGGATACCGCCGTGTTGTGCGCGCGTTGTCATGAAGCCAACACCGCGAAGCCGAAGTGGTTTCCGGCCGTGGTGAGCGCCGAACACTCGCAGGGCCTGCCGTGCAATACGTGCCATACGCCGCACAGCCCGCACATCGGAGATAAGAAATGAACATGAACCGCCGCTTCTTCATTACGCTCACGGGCGCGGCCGCCGTGGCGTGGGAAAGCGTTCTGGCCGGCGCTCCGGAAGCGTCGCCGAATTACAAGGTTGCCGATCACTGGTGGGCCATGCTGATCGACGTGGATAAGTGCATCGGCTGCGGCAACTGCGTGCGGGCCTGCGCGGCGGAGAACAACGTTCCGGAAGGCTTCTTCCGGACGTGGGTGGAGCGCTACCAGGTGGACGACCAGCACATGGAAGAGCCGATCGTCGATTCGCCCAACGGCGGCCGGGACGGCTTCCCCGCCCGGCCCGGGACGCTTCCGGCCAGCGTGAAAGAGTTCTTCGTGCCCAAGCTGTGCAACCACTGCGCGGATTCCCCGTGCACGCAGGTTTGCCCGGTGGGCGCCACGTTCACGACTCCGGACGGCGTGGTGCTGGTGGATGAGAAGTACTGTCTCGGCTGCCGCTATTGCATCCAGGCGTGTCCGTACGGCTGCCGGTTCATCCATCCGGAAAAGAACGTGGCGCAGAAGTGCACGCTCTGTTATCACCGCATCACGAAGGGCCTGACGACGGCGTGCTGCGAGGCGTGCCCCACGTCGTCGCGCATGCTGGCGGATCTGAAGAACCCCAATGACCCGATCCACGAGTTCATGAAGAAGCACAGCGTGCAGGTGCTGAAGCCGCAGATGGCGACGGGCGCGAAGGCTTTCTACGCCAATCTCGACGGGGCGGTCCGTTAAGGAGCCGGTATGCACAATTTCATTTATCCGAACGAGATCGACCTGCAGTGGAGCATCCTGATCGTGCTCTATCCGTTCCTGACGGGCCTGGTGGCGGGCGCGTTTATTCTGGCGTCGCTCGAGCGTGTCTTCCGCGTGGAAGCGGTGAAGCCGACGTACCGGCTGGCGCTGCTGACGGCGCTGTCGTTCCTGCTGGTTGCGCCGCTGCCGCTGCAACTGCATCTGGGGCATCCGGAGCGCTCGCTCGAGATGTATCTGACGCCGCACCGGTCGTCGGCGATGGCGATGTTCGGCTTCGTTTATCTCTGGTACCTGATGGTGGTGCTGGTGCTGGAGATCTGGCTCGATTACCGGCGGGACATCGTGCTGCTGTCGCGATCGAGCACGGGATTCCTGCGCGTGATCTATAAGATCATGACGCTCGGTTCGGATAATATTTCCGAGCGCGCGCTGCATATCGACGAGCGGGTGGGCTGGGTGATTACGATCATCGGCATCCCGTCGGCTTTCCTGCTGCACGGCTATGTGGGCTTCATTTTCGGGTCGATTAAGGCGAACCCATGGTGGAGCAGCCCGCTGATGCCGGTGGTGTTTATCTTTTCGGCGATGGTGTCGGGTATTGCGGCGGTGATGCTGCTGTATATGGCGCTCACGAAACTGCGGGGCTTCGCGGTCAGCGTGGAGTGCGTGGACGCGATCGCGACGTATCTGTTTTACATCTTCATCGTGGATTTCAGTCTGGAGATGCTGGATCTGATCCATCGTATTTATGAAGCCGACGAATCGTTCCGGAGCCTCGATTTCATGGTGCACACGAGCCTGTGGATTCCGCACGTGATTGTGCAGATTCTGCTGGGCACGCTGACGCCGATCCTGCTGCTGGGCGTGACGCAGGTGGTGAAGCTGGCGGTGCCCGTGCGGAAGCGGATCTACGCGATTGCGGGATGTCTGACGCTGGTGGGCATCTTCGCGATGCGCTGGAACGTGGTAATTGGCGGACAACTGTTCTCGAAGAGTCTGTTGGGGTACACAACTTATAAACTGCAGCTCGGTTCACGCGAGGGGCTGGGGACGGCGATTGTGCTGACGCTGATGCCGCTCGGCATTCTCTACGTGCTGGCGAAGCTGCTGCCACCGTGGCAACAACATGAAACCACATGAGGGTGAACCGGTAGATATCGGGCAACTGCTCGACGAAATCCACGAACTGGAACGGCGGGTGGAGGCGCTGGAGCACCACACTGTCCAAGTCCCCATGGCCGCGGTAATGCCCTTGCAGGAAGCGCCGTTCGCAGGAACGGGGCTGGCTCTCTCCAATCCTGTGCCGGTGGCGGGACGCGCGGTACTGGGGCTGGCCGGGGCTTACCTGTTGCGGGCTCTGGCGGAAGGCGGCAGCGTGCCGCGCCTGCTGGTGGTCACGGCGGCAATTCTCTATGCGGCGACGTGGCTGCTGCTGGGCGTGCGGAGCCGGGGGAAGCAGGGCATCGCCGCGGCGACGTACGGGATTACCGCCGCGCTGATTCTGGCGCCGTTGTTGTGGGAGGCGACGGTCAGTTTTCAGGTGCTGCCGCCGGTGGCGACCGCGGCGGTGCTGGTCGCGTTCGCGGGTCTGGTGTGCTGGCGCGATCACGGGATTGTCGCGTATGTCACGACGTCCGCGGCGGTGCTGACGGCGCTGGCGCTGATGATCCGGACCGGAAGCCTGTTGCCTTTCGCGGCGGCGCTGCTGGGGATTGCCTGCGTGGTGGAGATCCGGGTGGTGGAGATCCGGGTGGAAGCGCTGCGGGGGCCGGTGGCTGCGGCGGCCGATTTCGCGGTCTGGCTGGTGCTGTTTCTGACGAGCCGGCGGGGCGGGGTTCCGGAGGGCTACGAGGGCGTGGGTCCGATGGCGGCGGCAGGTCTGTTCGCGATGCTTGCCGTTATTTACGCCGGAAGTCTGGTTTGGCGCACGGTGACGTTGCGAAAAGACGCCGGCGTGTTCGGGACTTTGCAGTGTGGAGTGGCCTGTTTTATTGCCATCGCCGGAATCCTGCAAACGACGCAGGGCGGAGCGGCGCCTTTGATCGGTGTGGTCTGTGCGCTGGCTGGCGCGGGGGCTTACTTCACGGCGTTTCTGCGCTTCGGTGTGGGATCCCGCAACCATCAGGTCTTCGCGGGATGGGGCTTGGCGCTGGGACTGACGGCATCCTTTCTGATCCTGCCGGATGCGCTGTTGAGTGTCGTCTGGAGCGCGGCTGCGGTGGTGGCCATGCTGGCCGGAGCCGCACGCCCGACGCTGCGGCTGCACGGTGCGCTTTACCTGGCCGCAGCCGCCGTGGCGAGCGGATTACCGCGGGCGTTCGCCGATGCGTTCACCGGGGCGCGACTGATCCCCGCGGGGCCGGAGTTGTGGGTGTTCGCCCTGGCGGCCGTCTCCGCTTATGCGTTGTGCGGAGACGAACGTGCTCCGCTTAGAGCGGTCCCGGCGGCGCTGGCTGTGGTGGCAGTGGCCACGCTGGTGATTCTTTCGGGCAGGCCTGGCGCGGCAATCCTCGCGAGTTCCCGCACGCTGGTGACCTGCATGGTGGCGCTTGCGGCGGGCTTCCTGCATGCGCGGACCGGCCGCGCGGAACTGCTGTGGATCAGTTATTCCGCAGTGGCCCTGGGCGCGCTGAAACTGGCGCTGCAGGATTTCCGGCAGAGCGGTCCTGCCGCACTGGCCGTGTCCCTGGTCTGCTATGGCGGTTTGCTGATCGTGCTGCCGCGTTTCCGGCGCTGAAGTTTTGGCACGGGGGATACAATCGCCATCATGCCCCCTGTCCTGCACCCAATCCTCGTCAACGGCGAGGCCATAGAAGAAGCCGCGATTCAGGCCGAAGCCGCCGCCATTCTGAAACTGATGGCGGAGCGGATGCAGGGGGAAGATCCGGCCACGCTGCGCACGCGAGCCCATGAATGGGCGGAGGAGAATCTGATCGAGGCGGCGCTGCTGCGGCAGGCGGCGTTGCGCGATCCCGAACCTCTGGAAAAGCCCGAGGATTGCACGCCGGAAGCGGAAATGCAGCTCCGGATGGACCGGCTGATTCAGAAGATCACGAGTCCGGCTTCGCGGCCGCGGCACAAGGATGTGGTCGCATTTTATCTGAAGAACCGAGAGCAGTTCGAAGAGCCGGAGCAGGTGCGCGCGGCGCATATCGTCCGGAACGTGGACGAGAAAAACACGGAAGAAAGCGCGTTCGAGGCGATCACGCGGGCGCGCGACGAACTGGCCAAAGGGCGGCCGTTCGCCGAGGTCGCCGATGAGTTGTCGGACTGCCCGGGGAAGGGCGGCGACATCGGCTTCTTCAGCCGCGGGAGCATGGTATCCGCCTTCGAGGAGATCGCGTTCCGGCTGGAGACGAATCAGGTGAGCGGGATTTTCCGGTCGGAGTTCGGCTACCATATCGCGACGGTGCTGGAGCGGAAGCCGCCGGCGATTGCCAGGCTGGAAGCGGTGCAGGACAAAATCGAGGAGATGCTGCTGGCCGAGAAGAAGCAGAAGCGGCTGCACCAGTATGTGGACAATCTGCGGTCGCGGGCCGATATCCGGAAGGCGTCGTGACGCCGACGGGAGGAAGGGAAGGGCGGCCAGGAAGGATAGTAAGGATGGAAGGTAAGGAGGTGTGGTAGGCTGGTTGGTGGGAGGATCGGTAAAGATGACTATTGCGGGCACCATGAGCAGCAAAGGACAGATCACGATTCCCGCCGAAGTACGGAAACGGCTGGGAATCCATGAAGGCGACCGGGTGGAGTTCGTGCTGGAGGGGGAAACCACCACGATCCGGCCCGCGGCGCGAACGGATAATCCCTTTGCCGAGTATCGGGGCGCGCTCGCCTCGGTGTTGCCTGGAACGATCGAAGAGATCGTGGCGGAGGAACGGGCGATGAGAGGGCGTGAGACGGAACTTTGAGAACCGCGATCGATACGAACGTCATTTCAACTCTGTGGGCGCGCCAGCCCGCCTGTGAGACGGCGGAAAGAATGTTGCTGCGCGCCCGTCAACAGGGCGGCCTGGTGATTTGCGGGGCGGTGTACGCGGAACTGCTGGGGTATCGGGAAGTGCAGGCGGAGTTTGTGGACGCGTTCCTCGCCCGGGGCGGCATTGAAGTGGATGCGGAGTTGGGTCGGGATGTGTGGAGGGACGCCGGTACCCGGTTCGCGAGGTATTGCGCGCGGCGAAAGAAATCGATGGGTGGTGAACCGAGACGCCTGCTGGCGGATTTCATCATCGGCTCCCACGCGTGGTTGCGCGCCGACCGGCTGCTTACGTTTAACGAGGACGACTACCGGCCGGATTATCCGGAATTACGGCTGGCGGACCGGAGCGCGGCGGAAGTATGACCACGAGGCGGCAGTTCGCGGCGGCACTGGCCGGGGCGTCGCTTTGTACGGGCGAGGGCGAGAGCGCGGGTTCGACCATGCGGCCTAACATCGTGTTCGTGCTGACCGACGATCAGGGGTACGGGGACCTGGCGTGTCACGGGAATCCGGTAATCCGGACACCGAATCTGGACCGGCTGTACGAGCAGAGTGTCCGGCTGACCGATTATCATGTCAGTCCGACCTGCGCGCCCACGCGTTGCGCGCTGATGACCGGGCGGCACGAGTTTCTGTCCGGCGTGACGCACACGATTTTCGAGCGGGAGCGCATGAGTCCGCGGGCCACCACGGTGGCGCAGGTGTTGCACGGCGCGGGGTACGCGACGGGTATTTTCGGCAAGTGGCATTTGGGCGACGCGCCCGCTTACCAGCCGAACCGGCGCGGATTCGGAGAGGTATTTATCCACGGTTGCGGCGGAATCGGGCAGGATTATCCGGGAACGTGTTCGGATGCGCCGGGGAATACGTATTTCAATCCGACGATTCTGCACAACGGCGTTTTCGAACGCACGCAGGGCTACTGCACGGACGTGTTTTTCGAGCAGGCGCTGCGGTGGATCGAGGAAAAGAGCGCCGGGGACGCGCCGTTTTTCGCGTTCATTACGCCGAACGCGCCGCATGCGCCGCTGATCTGTCCGGAAGAGTACCAGCGCATGTACAAGGGCAAGAATCTGGGCGAGGACGTGGAAAAGTTCTTCGGCATGATCACGAATATCGACGATAACGTCGGGAAACTGATGAGCCGGCTGAACGAGTGGGGCCTCGAGCGGAATACCTTGCTGATCTTCATGACGGACAACGGCGGCACGGCCGGCGTGAAGGTATTCAATGCGGGCATGCATGGCGCGAAGGTGACGCCGTGGCAGGGCGGCACGCGGGTTCCGGCATTCTTCCGGTGGACGGGCACGCTGCAGCCGGGCAATGTGGACAAGCTGACGGCGCATATCGACATCTTCGCCACGCTGGCGGAAGTGGCGGGCGCGGCGGTTCCGCCGGGGGCTGGCGTCGAGGGGCGGAGTCTGCTGCCGCTGCTGCGGGATCACGGCGCGGCGTGGGCGGACCGAACTCTGTTCACGCATGTGGGCCGGTGGGAACAAGGCAAGGCGGCAGCTTCGAAGTATACGCAATGCAGCGTGAGAAGCGCGCGGTTCAGCATGGTGAATATCGGGCCGGCGAAGAACTGGGAGCTGTTCGATTTACAGGCGGATCCCGGTGAAAAGGTAAATGTCGCGGCGAAGTATGCAGCGGAGGCGCGGAAGCTGGAAGCGGCGTACGACCAGTGGTGGGACGCGGTTCTGCCCCGGCTGGAAAACGAGGACGCAACGCCGCCGCACGTGGCTCCGTACAAAGAACTGTACTGGAAACAGTTCGGCGGCGGGCCGGGGTATGTAGGGCCGCGCGGATGAGCTACCGCACGAACCGGTCGACGTAATCTTCGCCAAGACCCACGGCCGTGTAGTGTTTCCGGCACATGTCGATTTTGGTGAAAACGTCTTCAAAGAACGTGCATTTGTCGTTTTCGTCGACGTAATACATGCAGCCGGAAATATTGAAGAACGTGATCATCTCGTCCACGTCCTCATCGACATAAAGGGTGTGGGTTTCGCCCGGCGGTTCGAAGACGTAGTCGCCGGCGCGGGCGATCCAGTTGTGTTCCAGATAGCGCCAGGAACCCTTGATCACGTAGCCGTGCACGGGCGCGGGATGGCGGTGGCGGCTGAGGACGCCCGCTTTACGGACGCGCAGCAGATTGCACCACTGGCCGGCCACGGTGTTCAGCATGAGCGGACGGAACCAGACGTTGGGGGCCTGCGGCACCCAGACACGTTCGTCGTCCGGGACGGCGGTAACGACAATCTGTTCGGGAGATAGAGGGTGGGTGGTGGCGGACATGTCGTGTCAGGAAACGGAGTAGCCGCCATCCACCGGCAGAATGACGCCGGTGACGAAGGCGGCCGCTTTCGAGCACAAGAATAACACCGGGCCGGCGACATCGGCGGGCTCGCCCCAGCGGCCCATGGGGGTTCGCGCGAGGATGGGGGCGGAGC
>Ga0073936_10008618_pt1 | contig 12900 bp, 13 predicted proteins | sample AliMusrvi5mmetaG_FD_87041 | JGI IMG/M metagenome (GOLD analysis project Ga0073936, IMG submission 87041) | Freshwater lake bacterial and archeal communities from Alinen Mustajarvi, Finland, to study Microbial Dark Matter (Phase II) - Alinen... | ecosystem: Environmental > Aquatic > Freshwater >... | reverse complement strand
CCACAATAGCGAAAAAGGAGATGACTCGAAAATGACCAGGACGATTGAAATGATCAACTTCAAGACCCATTTAGTCCCCGACCCGACTTATTACTTTGGTAATAGGATTACCCATGAACTGGGACCTCTGCTTAAAAAGCATCCTCACGACAAAGTGTTTCTGGTCACCAACGAGATTCTTTTCAATCTGTATGGCAGAGATATCCTGGAAACTCTAAATCGGCATGACATCAGGCATGATGCTGTCCTCATCGAGGATAGTGAAACCAATAAGAGCTTTCAGACCCTTGAATACCTTTGTGAAACCCTGGTATCCAAAAACATCTCCAAAGGTTCCATTGTAATAGGCTTCGGCGGCGGATGTCTTACAAATATCGCCGGCCTTGCAGCCGGTTTAATTTTCCGCGGAATCCGCTACGTAGAAATGCCCACCACATTAATGGGCATGACAGACAGTTCTTTGTCAAATAAACAGGCAATCAATGGCAAGTACGGCAAAAACCAGTTTGGCATATATTGTGCACCCCTCTTCCTATTCGGTGATACTCAGTATCTAAAGTCCGAACCTGTTTCAGGCAGAAGGGCGGCGTTGGCTGAAGGGATCAAAAACGGTTTCATTTCTGACGCTGGACTTCTTGACTACTTTGAATCCAAACTCGAAGAAAATATTGCCGATTATTCAGAAGAAGATCTTTATGAATTGGCGTTGAAAATCATCCGTTCCAAACTTGAAATTCTACGAAAGGACCCCTCCGAAAAAGTGTATGCAATGACTTTGGAGTACGGGCACACTTTCGGCCACGCCATCGAATTTTTCACCAAAGGCCAAATCCCGCACGGCATTGCAGTCGCCAAAGGCATGTGCATCGCAGCAGAACTCGGATATCATCTCGGCTATATCCCCCGCTCCTTGGTAAATCGCCACTATCACCTGTTTGCGGAAAAACTAGGCGTAGATATTACCATACCGGCAAACATTTCAGTTGACAACATCATGAGCGCTACTTTGGCGGATAATAAAAAATCAGCTGATGGCATCAAATATGTTCTGCTGAAGAAAATCGGCGAATGTCAGAATCCAGATGGCGACTATCAGGTTTTCGTCGAACCGGACACGATCCGAAAAATTCTGCAAGTTTATAAGGAGCTGCACAGCCGCTCATCGCAGGTGGCCTAGCATGTTCAAATTCAGCTTCAACTCGACCACCCTCCGGAACCTGGATGTCATGGAAGCATTGAAACAGATCAAAGACTTCGGCTATGAAGGTGTGGAACTGAGTCTCAATGACAGCCATCTGCACCCATTGACCGCTACTCAGTCCCGAATCAATGCAATAAAAACTCACTGTCAAAATCTTGCTCTCCCCATTGTATGCCTAGCAGCGGGAGGAGACCGGCTCCTCGGTTCAGAACCGTACGAGCCGTCCTTAATCTCCCTCGATAGGTCCGGTCGGGAAAAAAGGCTCGAACTGATCCGGCGTGCCATGGATATTGCCAATCAGTTGGAAGCCCCGGTCCTGAACATCAACAGCGGTAAACGAAAAGCAGAAGTTGAACCGGAACAAGCCTTCCTTTTCTTGACATCAGCCCTGGAAAAATTATTGCCTGACGCTGGCAGTCTGACCTTGGTCATCGAACCCGAACCCGATTTTTTCATCGGGACGTCGACTCAAGGAATCGAACTTGTCCATACGATAAACGAACCCCGTGTTCGTCTCAATCTTGATATCGGCCATGTATTCTGCTCAGAAACCAATTGTTATGAAGCCATAGAAAAAGCCCTCCCCTTTTCCCGGCACATTCACATCGAAGATATCCGGAACGGCATCCACCACCATGAGATTCCCGGCGAAGGCGACATCGACTTCCCGCAAGTCATCAATCTCTTGATAAATTCCGGTTACAAACATTATGTCAGCGTTGAGCTTCATCATCATGCGGATATGTGGAAACGCGCCCTCGGAGAAAGCCTTTTATTTCTCGGCAAGCTGATGCCGCAATCAGATAACCCTTGATGCTGGGAGGAAAGTAGATTGATGGAAAACAAAGGTTTGATCATCGCTTCACCCGGAAACCTGAAACTTATGAATCTGGCACTCCCGCGCCCTAATAACGACGAAATCCTTGTAAGAGTAAATTTTACGGCTCTCTGCGGTTCTGATATCAAACTGTATCTGGGCCACTATACTGCGCCCCACAAATATCCAATCCTGATTGGTCACGAATGGGTTGGCGAAGTAGTTCAGGCAGGACATGGCCAGTCAGGCTTCTGGCAGCCCGGTGAAATAGTTACCGGTGATTGTTCTATATTTTGCGGCATATGCAGCTACTGCTCTACAAACAAAAATCATTGCCTCAACGTTGAAAAAAAAGGAATTACGGTTGATGGGTCCTGTGCGCAGTACATATGCGTCAAGGCTTCCCACATCTATCGGTGTCCACCTCTTCCAGACAGTAAGGTCTTCGCTCTCACCGAACCACTGGCTGTAGTTGTCCAGGCAATAATCAACCGAATCCCTTCAGATGACCTGCACAAAGTGAGAAACGCCCTCATTATAGGTTCCGGCGGAATAGGTTCAATGGCCCTTTTAGCCTTGCAGGAGTTCGACATTCCCAAAATCACAATTGTTGATCAGTCGCCTGAAAAATTGGCAGTTTTATCTTCCTTCGGATTTTCCAATTTGATAACGCAGCAGACAGAATTATCCGAGTCATCAACTCTCTCAGGACCTTTCGATCTCATCATCGAAGCCTCGGGAAGTCCTGTCGCATTGCAGCGCGCAATAGATCTGGCAAGTCCCTGCGGTCGTATTGTATGCGTCGGACACCAGAAGACTCTGGAGCTTGATTTCGGAACGGTCATCAAAAAATCTCTCACACTTCTTGCAAGCATTGGCAGTACTGGCGGTTTCGAAAAAGCAATTGAGATCATTCGGGTACACCCTGAACAGGTTTCCAAGTTGATCACCCGGATCGTTCCGATTGATGAATCTCCGGAATATTTTGCCACCTCACTTCTTAAATCGGCTGATATCAAAGTCCTCATTGACTTACGATAAATTTACATCCCCCCACTGCACACTTCCAGCAACACGAAAGCTCCGGACTTGAATTTGCACTCAAGTCCGGAGCTCTATTTTTGACCATAAAAAGATATTCTTTTTGTCAACTCAAGATGCTGACCGGATCTCCCGGGCGAATCCAACCCTCATCTATAATAATGGCGAATATACCTTCTCTTGGCATCACACAGTCTCCTGTTTGTTGCCTAATGGCGCAACCCGAATGACATTCCTTGCCAATCTGGGTCACTTCCATCAAAACTCCGCCAACTTTCAGCTTTGTGCCGATTGGAAGTTCATATAGAGTTATGCCCTCTGTCGTGATATTCTCTGCAAACGCCCCGGTCTGCAGTTCTTTAAGACCCATCTTTTTCATTCGATCTATACTTTCCATCCCCAACAGACTGACTTGCCGATGCCAGTCACCGGCATGGGCATCTCCACGCAAGCCACTTTTGATCTCGAAAAACCCCTCTGAAACAGCCTGCTTTGGCACACCTTTTGTTTCACTGATGTTTATTGCCACAACTTTCGGCACCATATAGCCTCCGTATCTCTGTTATATCCAGGAAACGCGGTGCAGTCTGCCGGTCAGCCGGCGGACTGCACCGCGTTTCGGTTACGCTTTCCCTACATCAGGCACGCACCAAGTCGTGCCGTATTTGCAGGCTCTCTCCGGTACTGGATTAAAATCCACCGTACTTGTATACCCTGTCCGGCGCCGGATTCAAATCATCTTCATCGATTTCAGCAACACAGCGGACCATAGCTCCGTCACCCAAATACCAGCGAAGCGGGAATGCCATAAATTTAAATCGTTTGCCCACCACTTTTTCAAGGTCTCCGCCGAGGTTTTCGACTCCTACTATCCCGTTGCCCATCATGTACTTATGGCAAGGCTCCCAGGTTCCCGGCTGTCCGTTGGCTTCCAGCTTGCCATACACTTCCATGTACTTTTCCAAACCAAATGTTTTGATATAGGCATCCTTCTCGAACTCCGCATATGCTTCCATGCCAAATTTCTCAATGAATTCTTCCGTTATCGGTTTGCCTGATTTGCCCGCAAGATTCATTGCGATTGTCGGAGGACCGTTCTTACCCATGGTCGTATGAAGCGGATGGTCGAGAGCCTGTTGATCCATCGCCACGCATTTGGGTTTGTACTTCTCAAACCATTTTCCTGCTTCTATGCCGCATCCGCAGGAATAATGATAATAATCTTTGCTGTCATCAAATTTCAGATGCATCCCTGTTCGCAAACAAAGAACCATTCCTTTGAGTTCTTCGGGTTTAATGCCTGCACGTGCGCAAGCGTCATCAAGATGTTTAGCTTTGATGAGCCCCCAGTCCTCAACTTTTATATCCAAACAGATTCCATCGCCATAATACGCATCAACCGGAAGCTCATGGGTATAACGTGCGCGCTTACCGTCAAATTCGTATTCCATAACATGACGGGGCGCATCAGCATGTGTCCCGCAATGCATAACCACATCTATTTTTTGAGTTAGCACCCCGCTTTTTGAAAGGTTATGCATTGTATCAATTTTGGGTTTCGCAAAATACGGCCATACGGGGATATCCGCGCAGAATGGATGACTTAAATCGATTACTACTTTTTTGCCCATTATTTTTCTCCTCCATTTTCGATTACTTTTTTTAGGTCCTTATCCTGCTACAGTGCCGCCGTCTACATAAATCGTCTGTCCCGTGACAAAATTCGATGCCGCGGAAGCGAGGTAGACTGCCGCCCCGATCATGTCCTGCGTCAGAGCCGCCCGGCCCATCGGAATCCGGGACATGAAGATGTCGTGCAGTTTCTTGTCTTCCAGAACCTGCTGGGTCAACGGCGTCCAGAAAATACAAGGTGCGATCGAGTTCACGTTGATGTTGTACTTGGCCCACTCGGTCGCCAATTGTTTGGTCAGCAGGTTCACGGCCCCTTTACTCGTCCCGTAAGCCGCATACCCCCCAGGATGTCCGGAGAAGGCCCGCACGGAACCGATCGTGATGATTTTGCCGTACCCTTGCTTTTTGAACAACTGTGCCACATGTTTGCAGGCCAGGAAGGTTCCTTTTACGTTGATATCCATGACCTGGTCGAACTCCTCAATCGGAAATTCTTCAGCCGCATACCGCTTCGCAATCCCCGCCACCGTTACCAGAATATCGATCTTGCCGAATGCGTCCAGTGTTTTTTGGACCATGTTTATCACATCGTCCTCTTTGGTCACATCGCAGGCCACCGCCAGCGCTTTGCCGCCGACCGCTTCGATTCCCGCCACTGCTTTCTCCAGGGTCTTAATCGTCCGTCCCGTTACCACCACGCTGGCTCCGTAAGCCGCAAGACCCTGAGCCAGCGCTTCTCCCAGCGCTCCCGCGCCTCCTGTAAGAATCGCCACACGGCCTTTGAGATCAAACATATTCTTTACATAATTCAAATCTACATGTTGCTCCATTGTATCTGCACTCCTTCCTTTTCCATCCCTATGCCTCAGGATAATTGATCACTACCAGCATGCTTGCCGGCATATTTGTCGCGTTAATGATCTCCCGGCCTTCTCCCGGACCTATGTGAATCGAATCCCACGCTTTGAGCACGATCGTTTCCGTCTTGCTTTTCACCGTCACTTCGCCTTCCAGCACGAAGTATACTTTCTCTGTCGGTGATTCGTCGTATTCCGCCCCGCCGCCCGGCAGAAAATGCGACAACCCCATCCAGAACTTCTGCGAATCGCTCTCTTCCTTGCCATGCAGCCGCATTGCCGTCATCGCAAAATGCTTCGGCGCCTGGTATGCCTTCACGTCCTTGATCTCGATCTTCTTCATTTCCACTCACTCCTTTGTATTGTTTTTTCAGTCTGCCACGATTGAGAGCCCTTCTTAATAAAAGGGAGATACTCAGACCACCATCTCCTTGATGCCTGGTGAAATAAGATAGTCGGCCGTGGTGGATTCACGGATTTGCTGGAGGCTCACATTAGGAGCCTTTTCCGTCAATACCAAGCCTTTGGAAGTCACGTCAAACACACAATAGTCCGTGATAATCAGATCGACTTCCTTACAGGCTGTCAAAGGCAGCGAACATTTTTTCAGGATTTTATGAGCGCCGCCTTTGCCGACATGCTCCATCGCAACGATGACCTTTTTGGCTCCGACAACAAGATCCATCGCTCCGCCCATGCCCGGCACCATCTTGCCCGGCACCATCCAGTTGGCCAGATTTCCTTCCTGGTCGACTTCAAGCGCCCCCAGCACGGTGGAACTCAGATGCCCGCCCCGAATAATGGCAAAAGACATCGTACTATCGAAGATCGCACCTCCCTGGGCAATGCCGGCCGGCTTCCCCCCGGCATTGGTTAGATCCGGATCTTCCAATCCATTGACCGGGCCAAGTCCGACAAAACCATTTTCAGAATGCAGAATGACTTTTACATTGTCCGGGAGATAATTCGCAGCCAAAGTGGGAATACCTATGCCCAGATTGACTAAATCCCCGGTTTTAAACTCCTTTGCCACCCGCCTGGCAATCAGCTCGCGATTATCCATCCGTTTCCCTCCAACCTATTCCTTTACTATATAATCAACAAAAATGCCAGGAAGCATCACTTCATCAGGGTCCAGTGCTCCAACAGGAACAATGAGGTTGACTTCTGCAATCACGATATCAGCACCTGTTGCCATCACAGGGTTGAAATTTCGGGCTGAACGCCGGAAAACAAGATTACCCTCCGTATCAGCAACTTCCGCCTTGATAAACGCGATATCCGCCCTGAGCGGCTTCTCCAGGAGAAACTGCCTGTCGTCAACGACAATCACAGGTTTTCCGTCCGCCACCACCGTGCCTACACCAGTGGGAGTCAACACCCCTCCCAAACCGGCTCCGCCGGAACGTATACGTTCTGCCAAAGTCCCTTGCGGCACCAGTTCTACCAAAAGTTCTTCCGCATGCATCTGACGCCCTGTCTCCGGATTGGTTCCAACGTGAGAAACAATTACTTTACTGACTTGTCTGCTCACGACAAGCTTACCTATACCCCTGTCAGGGAACGACGTGTCATTTGCAATGATGGTCAGCTTCTTCAGACCGCTGCCGACCACGGCATCAATCAGGTTCTCCGGTGTACCGATGCCCAGAAACCCCCCGATCATGATTACCGAAGAATCTGTAACAAAATTCATCGCTTTTTCAATATTGACAACCTTTGACATTTTTCTCCTCCATCCCGTACAACTTGTTCTTCAATGCCCGAAAAACTGAAAGCATATTGAACTCTGCAGGCACATTTAATATGTTGCAAAAATCGTGCCAACAACTTCCATTACATTTGCCATGGCAATATCTGCTATTTGATAAGAAAACCCGGCTTGCACTAGCCGCCGGCAGCAGCGAAAGTCGTGTGTTTCCTATGTAGTATTGAAAATTATACTGTCTATAGGACAAAAAAACGCCGGGACTGATGAATTTTATCATCGATCCCGGCATCAATACCAACGGCTCTACAAAACTATTCCGACATAATTCCACTTACAAGCTTCGATGAAACCATGCATCACTTTTGATGATTCTTTTCATCACTCAAATCAATGCCAAGTTTTTTCGCTTTCTTTACAATAGTGGATTGGTCTATCTTTAATATTTTCGCCGCTTTCCGGGTACTGCCGCAACGAGAAAGGACCGCCTCTATTGTCTGCCTCTCCAAATTTTCCACGATGTCCTTCAGTCCTCTGTCCTCGCTCACCAATTCCATCATGTATGTAGGATGGATATTTAGCAGCGTGCCAATCTGCTCGTTCGAAATGACCGCCCCTGGTTCCGCCACGATGACCAGCCGTTCTAAAATGTTCTGCAATTCACGGATGTTGCCAGGCCACGAATATTGTTTCAAGAGCTCAAGCCCGGGCCATTCAATTATATTCTGTTTGCCATATTTCGCATTATATATTTCCAGAAAATGCCGCGTCAATACTTCGATATCTTCAACACGTGAACGCAACGGGGGCAGATGTATGGGAAATACGTTCAGGCGGTAATATAAATCTTCACGGAATCTCCCTTGTTTACAAAGGTTTTTCAGGTCACAGTTCGTTGCAGCAATAATGCGGACATCCAGTTTAATCGTTTTGGAGCCGCCGATACGGGTAAGTTCCTTGTGCTGGATCACCCTCAAAAGCTTGGATTGAAGCTCCATAGGCATTTCTCCGATTTCGTCCAAAAGAAACGTTCCCTTGTCAGCCAATTCGAAGAGCCCAACCTTCCCCCCCGTTGTTGCCCCGGTGAAGGCGCCCTTTGCATATCCGAACAGTTCCGCCTCCAGCAAATTGGCCGGAATCGCGGCGCAGTTCACTTTGATGAACGGCCCGTCTTTCCTGGCACTCTGCACATAGATCTCGTTTGACACGACTTCCTTTCCCGTTCCAGTCTCCCCGGTAATCAACACGGTGACATCCAGCCCGGCCACCTGTTCAATCATCCTCAAAATCTGCTGGGTTTCAAAACTGTTCCCCAAAAAATTGCAATTAAGATTTACCTTCCTCAAATGCTCGATTTCGAGTTTATTGCGGGTCTGGTTGGTTTCCACCGCTTTCATCTGCTTTTGCGACATCTCCAGGTCAGCCTTCATCTTCAACAAATCAGTCATCTCGCGATCCACTATGACGACTTTCTTAACCTCACCTTGTTCATCCAGCACAGGGCTCCCTGTTACCAATATTTTTGTTCCATTACGCAGACTCTCCCCCATAGAATTGACCTGCTTCTTGCTTCGGATAACTTCAGGCGAAACCGGGTTTCGGAACAGCCCTTCAGTCGTTAGATCCAGCACAGATTTTCCAACGACCTCTTCAGAACGAATTCCTGTAATTCGGGTATACGCCTCGTTGACATACATAGCGGTGCCTTGTCCGTCCGTGATAAATATCCCATCGTATAAATGATTCCCGATTTCACGAAAATCCATTTCTTTGGCTTCCCTGAACTCCAAGAGCGTCATTTTCAAGCCTTGCGCGATTTCCTGATAACGCGAAATTGACCAGCTCTGTTTTTCAGTCGTATCGATCAATTCTTCCAAAAAGACTTCCGCATTGAATTTTTCCGCAGGACACATAAACAACGCCTCCATTTCAACATTCCACAACACACGCAAAACCTTACCGCTCGGTTTTGGCATAATAATTGCATATTATTTATCATCAAGCAACAACGCAAGCTTTAAAAAAATTAAATTTCACAATTAAGGAGGCCAAAGATTGAGAGAAGTCATCATCAGAAGCGACAGCAGAACCGCCATCTAAGCTTTTAAATGCTCACCGGTCCATATCTGCCCCAAAATCAGGCAGCTTCACTATCCCGGCTGAATTCGAGCAAATCAGCCTTCAAGGTTCCGCAGCAGACAAAATGATTTGGAACAACGCTCTGCATCGGCAGCGGTCAGGATATTGCCCCCATCATTGAAAATACTCTAATTTCACAACTCACATACGATGAAATAGTTCATCGCAACCGATGTAATATTTCATCAGCCTTTTTAGTGTATCCTAAAAAAGTTTAAAATTCCAGTCCTAATCCTCAAACATTTTTATAGTTTTCAGACCATTGCAAAATATATGAAGAGGTGAAGCAACATGGAAAAATGTATCATTACTGTAGCACCAACCGGCGCTTGGCCAACAAAGGAAAACAACCCTAATGTCCCCATGACACCGAAAGAAATTGCCGCAGATGTTTATGATTGCTGGAAGGCCGGAGCTGCGGTCGCCCATCTGCATATGCGGGACGATGCCGGCAAAGGCACCATGAGCAAGGACAAATTTTCCGAGACCGTCTCCCTCATCCGCGCCAAGTGTGATATCATACTTAATCTGACTACCTCCGGCGACCTTCATGCCACCGACGAAACACGCATGGCCCATCTGATAGAACTCAAGCCCGACATGGCTTCCTATGACGCAGGTTCCATGAATTGGATGCACACCGGTTTGTTCTTAAACCCGCCCGCTTTCCTCGAAAAACTGGGCATGGTTATGCAGGAAAACAATGTCAAGCCTGAAATCGAAATTTTTGATGCCGGTATGGTCTATAACTCCTTCTACTACCTGAAAAAAGGATTCCTAAAAGGACCCCTGCACTATCAGTTCGTTCTCGGAGCCGCCGGCGGGACCACCGCTACCGTTGAGAATCTGGTATATCTCAAGAGCCTTATTCCCAAAGAATGCACCTGGTCAGCCATCGGAATCGGAGCAGGCCATGTTCCAATTATGTACACTGCCATTGCCATGGGCGGTCACGTCCGCGTCGGCATGGAAGACAACGTATTGTATGCCAAAGATCGATTGGCCAAGTCAAATACTGAATTTGTGGAGCGGACAGTCCGCGTGATCAAGGAAGCCAACCGTTCTGCGGCATCTCCGGCAGAAGCCCGGCAAATCCTCGGCCTAAAATAGAAAGATAGGATGGATGCAACATTATGATAAAGAAGATTGCCGTCCTGGGCATCGGAACGATGGGGAACGGCTGCGCCATTGCTTTTGCCATATATGGTTACGATGTTAATCTTTGGTATCACGGAGATGAGAAAAAACTGCTTGCCACAAAAGGCGCTATGAGGCAGCAGCTACAAGTAATGGCTGAGGAAGAATTCATCACTGTCGATAATATTGATGCGACACTGGATCGCATTAATCTATTCTCAAATCTGCAAAAGGCCGTGGAAGACAGAGACTACATCCTCGAATGTGCGCCAGAAAAGATCGACGTCAAACAGAATCTTTTTAAACAGCTTGATGAATACTGCCCTTCCCATACGGTTCTGGCCAGTAACACCTCAAGCCTGAAACTGAATGACATGATGGCGCTGGTCAGCGAAAAGCGCAAACCCCTCATGATGGTCAACCATTGGTACAATCCGCCCCATCTGATGCCCATCGTGGAACTTTCCAATTTTGGCAATACTCCGGAAGCCGTATACAAAAATGTTGAGTTCCTCTATAATTCCATCAAGAAACAGACAGTCAAGGTCCTGAAAGATGTTCCGGGGTTAGTCGCAAATCGCATACAGCAAGCTGTTGCGCGGGAAGCTTTCTCCCTGATTGAACAGGGAATCGCTGCTCCCGAAGATGTAGACAAAGCCCTCAAATTCGGCCCCGCTTTCCGCTATGCCACCACTGGGCAACTCGAGGTTGCCGATTTCGGCGGCCTTGACATCTGGTGCACAGTGGGCGATAATCTCCTGAGTATCATGGACAATTCCCAGTGCGCAAACAAACTGCTCCGGGAGAAAGTCAAGGAAGGCAAACTGGGAATTAAAAGCGGGGAAGGCTTCTACAAATATTCCGAAGAAGAAATTCCGGCAATTCGCAAGAGGTTCATTAAGAAACTGATCCACCAACTCAAGGCTTCCGAATATTACGTTTAGGGCTGCGCTCAGGCAATAAACCAAATTAACCCAAAATACAGGGAAACAAAAGAGGATGAATCTTATTCATCCCCTTTTGCTTCCCTGTATTCATCCATCGTGTTGATATTGCGAAAAAGATTCAGGTGCGGATCAAAGCGGCGAAATTCTTCACAATCTATAGTCCGATAACGGATCAAAGAAAATAGCCGCTGCACTTTGCGGAAATTTTGCTGCAATAAACTTTCGATAACCGGAATGCAGCTGCGAGCGTACACCGCAAAAAGCGGTTCCAGTTCACTGCCACGAACCGGAACCACTGCGTCCCAACCGGAAGAAACTGAAAGCAGATACTCAACCGCAGCAGGTGCTAAAAAGGGCATATCACAGGCTGTTATAAAAGCCTGCTGATCCGGGCAGGAAGACAAGCCGGCATGAATGCCTGACAAGGGACCGCATTGCGGGATAATATCCCCCACGACCTTGACGCCGGGAACGTCGGGTATCCATACTCGGTTCATCACTACAATGCGTTCAGGGCAGACCTGCCCCAGCCGTTCAAGAACCGTATGCAAAAAATCGGTTCCGCACCAGGGAAGGCCTGCTTTATCCTGTCCGGCGCGCGTACTGAGGCCTCCGGCAAGCACAATTCCTACAGGCACTGCGCTCTCAATTCCTTTTCCAGTTCGTCTGCGAGAGAAACCGGGTCGTTGAGGTCAAAATGCGGAACCGATGGATATACGGTGATGTCCGACACCACTGCAAACAACTCCGAAGGATTCCCGAGCGGAGAAGTCGTGCCGTCACGACGGAAGATTTCAATCAAACGGTGTCCCTGGTTTCGATATCCTTCAACAAAAAGAATATCGACATCCTCGATGCGGGCGATAACTTCGTCCAAAGTCATTTCTCGCGAAGTGTGTTTGATCATGGCGAACTTTTCTTTTGATGCAATGCAGACCACATCAGCGCCAGCCTTTGCATGGCGCCAGGTGTCTTTACCCTCATGGTCTATCTCGAAACCGTGGGAATCGTGTTTAATAACGCCAATGCGAAAGCCGCGCCTCTTCATTTCAGCGATAATTTTTTCCAGATATGTTGTTTTTCCAGCTCCGGAACGACCGACAAACGAAATGACCGGAATCATGTTCAAACCTCCCAAAGTCTCTTTTCAGCAGGAATGCAAAATGCCAAAGGAATAGTCAGCGAATAAGGAATAATAGTCCATAACATGGCGGTATGCAGAGTGACTATATCAGCGGCTGCGGCAGTCAAAGCCGTTCCTATGCCGCCAAGTCCAAAAGAAAGACCCAGCATCATGCCGGAGGCCATGGCAGCTTTACCAGGCATCAGGCTTTGCGCCAAGACGATGGAGGACGGCATGGTGCTTTGAAGGGCAGCACCAATACAGATAACAAGCAGCCAAGACAGCCAGGTAATTTCAT
>Ga0073936_10008617_pt1 | contig 12901 bp, 9 predicted proteins | sample AliMusrvi5mmetaG_FD_87041 | JGI IMG/M metagenome (GOLD analysis project Ga0073936, IMG submission 87041) | Freshwater lake bacterial and archeal communities from Alinen Mustajarvi, Finland, to study Microbial Dark Matter (Phase II) - Alinen... | ecosystem: Environmental > Aquatic > Freshwater >... | reverse complement strand
CGCCACGATGGAGGATTGCATCCGGTGGTTGCGCGCACTGGGGATTCTTAGCAAAGAGGAACTGGTACAGGTGGGGCGCCTGAATCCATTGAGGGTGCTGGGCTTCCGATAAAATACAGCCAGATCGATCAAGCAGGTGCTGAGTGCGTTGGGAGGCGGCATCAAAGGTACCCGGGTGATCATTCAGGGATTTGGAAATGTTGGCGCGGCCGAGACGTTCTTCGAAACGGAGGCCAAGGTGGTGGGCGTGTCGGACGTGAATGAAGCCATCTATGATGAGAAGGGATTGGATGTTACGGCCTTGCTTGCGCATGTGCGAATGGCTCGACCAGTCCTGATGCGGATGCCTCAGCCTTTGATCTCCAGGTGGAATATCCGGAGAACGATCTGCCTCTTGACCGGGGTGGACATTTGGCAGACTTGGAGGCTGTACGCCAGTTGAAGCCCTATCGGGTGAGTGACCATCAGCGTATACGAGGTAGGATTGAGGAGATCCGGGAATTCCGTCGGCGCTGCATGGTTCCATATAAGGCGGGAAGTCGCCGGACTGGAAACCGTTAGGGATTGTGTGATCGGGGGATTGTCAGGGTTGACTCGGGGGATTTCCTGTATTTCGGCGCGGCAGCGTGTCGCCATCGATCCATTCCGGCGCGACATAGTGCCGGATGCGGGTACGGGGCATTCCCCACTGGTTGGTGCGGAGGGTTAGTTGCAGCAGATCCACGGTTGCCCGACCGACGTCTTCGGCCGCATCTTTGATGCCGGCCAAGTTATTCTGCTTGTGGCCGATGGCGGCGAACTGGGCAAATCCGACCTGCCCGGGACTTCTAGTTTTGCCGGTGTGTTGGAGGATGTTCATCATATTTAGCGAGTTCAAACTGATCACGACATCCGGTTTCCATTTTCGGTACCAACCCATGACATGCTGTGCCAAGTTCTCGTATGGATCGGTAAACGAATAGAACAATGGCGGTACCTGTCCGTTCGGGGTACCTGGGGCTCGAAATAGAAGCGCTGTGGCGGCCCAGCGACGATCGTCGTCGTCCACTTGCGTCGGTCGTGGGTGTTGCGGGATAACGAGCCCCGGACGATAGTAGCCGTAGTCGATCACCCGTCGCCATGCGACCAGTATTTCTTCGTAGGGGTCGTACGTCACAGCATGAAGCGCAGGCTCGAAGTGGCTGAGGCCGCAACTCACAGCGCAAAACTCGGTCCAGTCAAGCGCCAAAAGCGGCTCGGGTTCATAGAACGGGCCGACGATGAGCCAGCGAATCCCCCGGGCAATCAGAATACGTTGCAGGGCCGCCGAATCGGGATAGTCATCCAGAAAAAATGTTTCCAGTCCATATCCTAATTCTGCTGCACGTTTTTTCGTCCCTAAGCGGTAGCCCACATCGTTCCCGGCATGCGGCCGGCGCAACTGAGATACATAAGCCAGGGTGACATGCTGGTGGCTTGTCCCGCCGCGCCAGCGCACGTTCGCGATCCAGGCAAAAGAGGGATCCGGGCGATAACCTAAGCGCGCCGCCAACTTACGTACGCGACCAGCCGTTTCTGCGGAGATGCGCGGGTCTCCGGCGAGGGCCCGTGAAACGGTAGCCTTATTCACGCCAACCTCCCTCGCAATCTGGGCTTGAGTGATCCGTTTCATGCAACAGGATGCATATAATATCCTTTGCAGAAAGGCAAGCCTGAAGAACATTATGAGCACATGACGCAAATGAGGTGAGTCCTATATGAAACTTGAAAAAACACAAGCCGAAACCAGTTTTTGGCTTCCTCTTGAGAGAGGGAGCGTTTGGGTTCAGGAACAGGCGGCTGAGCGTGTCAGAGTCACCGATTCATTAGGACGTATTTATGTAGATTGTACAATCCCCGAGGATCGGCGGGTGACGTTTGCCGCTCGCGGTGGGGTCGGACGCCACTTCGTGACCGCGTTGGATCAGGTTGGCGGTTGCGTGGGTGCGACGCATTTCACATTGCGGGCGCAAACGGGAATTAGCTGCAATCGCGGTTCCTATGCCAAACTGGCCACGCGTATCGCTAAATTGCTCCAGAAAAATGTGGAGATGCCGAAGCTGATCAGCGGCAAACTGTACAACATGTTCGTTTGCTGGGGTCGGGATCATGTACATACCCTCAAAGCGATGAAGTACTTTGAGCAGGACGTTGCCTCAGGGCTGGAGTACTGGTTGGAGACGCAGGAAGCCAACGGTATGTTGTGGGATTGCATCTATCCCAATTCGAATTACCCCGGTGCGAGCTACTTTGGTGAGGCGTTGGGGGAAGGGTATTACCGTTACGACGAGGGCATGAAATACATTGTGCGGCGAATTCCGGTGGAGGCCGATTGCGAATTCCTTTACACCGAGGGCGTGTGGGCCATCTGGAAAGCGACCGGTGATGACGCATGGATGGCCAAACAACTGCCTGTGCTGGAGCGGGCGCTCACGTATAACAATTCCGATCCCACCCGCTGGAGTGAGAAGCACAGACTGGTTCGACGGTCGATGTGCCAGGATTCCTGGGATTATGCCCATCCGTCTTACTGCAAGAATGGTAAGGGCGACCCTCGGTGTATCTACCCCGGGGATCCTCAGTTCCTGTTCCATGGCGACAACTCTGGCCTCTATGCGTCCTATTGGCGCATGGCGGAGATGTACAAGGAGTTGGGCAACTCGCAACGTGCTTCCGAACTTCGTAGTGAAGGCGAGGCACTTCGCGCGCGTGCCAACGCCAAACTGTTTTTCGACTTCACCTACGGTCACATGATCCCCGAGGAACTGCCCGAAGAGGCGGTCTATGCCCATGTGGGCGACGAGAGGGAGCGCATGAGTCTTTCCCTCGGCTACACCATCAACCGCCACTTACCGAACCACGAGATGGCCGTAAAAATCATTCGGGAATACCAGCGACGTTACCAGGAGAAAAAAGGCGAAAGTTTCGCGGAGTGGTGGACCATGGACCCGCCCTACACGCCGTCGCAATGGCCGGGTGCATGTTTGCCGGGGGAGTACATGAATGGAGCCATCTGCACAATTATCGCCGGGGAGATCGCCAAGGCAGCCTTTGATCATGGTGAGGAGGCCTATGGCGCGGATATTCTGGAGCGAGTGTGGCAGCTTTCCGAGCGTGACGGCGGTGAGTTGTTTGAGGCGTACCGCCGGTTACCGGAGCATGCAGAGCCGGAGCCGGCCAGTTTCCAATACGTGGATTTCAGCGGCGTGGCCAATCGCGGATTTGCGAATGGTGCCTATCCCGGCTTGACGGCTTGGACGGACGAAGGCGACAACGACCTCCGCAACATGCCGGTAGGCCTGCAGCGCTTCGGGGTGATCTCCTTTGACATCGTGGATCCCACAAAAAATGGGGGGCGCGGGGTACTCTTTGTAAAAGCCAGTCCTGTAGAAGCTCCGTTGTATGCCACCATCCCCGTGCCTGCCCTGAAGGGGAAGAGTCTCTATTTCCTTCATGCGACCTCAGGCGGTACGGCCAGTGTTGTTGGCACCTATGACATTATCTATACCGATGGGGTGGTGGAGCGTATTTTTCTCCGCGTGGGCCATGAAATCGGCTCTTGGTGGGGCCCCTCCAACGAGGTTGTGGATCGGTCGTCGACACGCATTGCATGGATCGGGCCAAATCCGACATGGAAGCACGTCGGGATTTACATGTACGGTTGGAACAATCCGCGGCCAGATACGGCCATCACCGTGATTCGGGCGGTGGCCTCGCCGTCCCCCAACCCGCGGGCCGGGATTTTCATTGCCGGAGTTAGCATCAGTGATCAGCCGGTGAAGTTTGAAGAACAGATTCGGTCCTATGGTCTTCCCGGTTGCTGGGCGCAGGCGGCGGTCTTTTATGCGGTGGCGGAAGGGTTGGCCGGCATCGAGGATAAGGGCCGCGCCTTTGATCGCGTGCGGGTATCGCCTCGGTGGGCGGCGAGTCAGGCGACTGAGGCCGCGGTTACTTTGCATTATCCGGCCTCGGACGGCTATTGTTCGTATTGTTACCATGATGACGGGCAGGGAAAGATTACGCTGGATCTGACCGGCAGCCTTGAATGTGCGGAAATCCACTGCCTGTTGCCTGCAGGACGGAAAGCCTGTCATGTAAAAATAGATGGCAAATCGATTTCCTTTCAGAACTTGGCCGTCGAGGCCTCATGGTACGCAGATTTTACTTTGGACGTTCTTCCTCGGGAATTGATCGTGATTGACTATGGTAAATGACCAAGGAGTAATTGTGGAAACTCTGTCGATGAATGAAACGATATTGGGGCGCCAGTTTTATTATTGTCGCTCGCGATTAAATGAGGCCTTTGGCCTTCAGAATCTGGCTGTGGCTTGCGAGGTAATCGTTCGCCATGAGAGGGTTGATGACAGGTGCCGGAAGGGGCAATTACCCCTGTTGCTGAATCGTCACGTGGATCGACAACGAAAACTTCCCTGCGGTATTTTTGTGACACGTGAATCTCCCGGTGAGGATGTCGGTCGAGAAGCCCCGTTTCTTTCCCTCGCCATCCGGCCCCCTGAGCCTGGTGGGGAGCCGGCGGGCGGAGAACTGTTTCGCGCGGAAGGGGTCGATTCATTACATCGAGAGGAGTGGGAATTCTTACAGGAACATGTCGTGCGAGCGTTGGCCCTGGCGGGTGTGCGGGATGAGGCCGTCGAGACTGACAAAGTACGGGCCTTGGCGGATTATGCGGCGCAATCAGAGGATACTTTGGTTTATCCTTCATTTCATCCCGTGGATGTCCTGTTGCATTCGAGTTACTGTTCAGGTTTGGCCAATCTTTTCTTTGCGCTCGCCAATGTGAGCGGTTTGGTCTGCCGGTCAATCAATATTGCCAATCATTCAGTGGTTGAGGTTCTCATTAAAGGGCAGTGGCACTTTGTGGATAATCATCGTACCGGGGGGCCTTTGGGCCGGTTTGTCGAAGGCAGGGATTATGTGGACGTTACGCTGCGCGTGGATGAGTGTGGTTTTTCATTTGACACGCAGATTAGCTATCTGAAATCTCCGTTGGCATGGAGAAGAAGCCCGTATCACTATTCCTCGATGTTGCAATGGCATTGGGCCTGGGGGGAGAGCGATTCCGGGAATCGTGGAGGGAGATTGGACGTGAAGGATGGATATGGCGTCAGCGTTCCTTGCGATCCTTGTCATGCGAGTGCTCTCTATCCTGACCGTGAGGTATTTCCATTTCCGCTTTGGGCGGGGGTACCGGAATTGACTCTAACCGAAAAGGCTTCATGGATTTGTGTTGATCTTCCCTTGCCTTCCGGTGGGGCGCTCCTTAAAAATGTCTATTTCGGCCCCTCCGAAGACAATCCGATTATCTCCGCCAGAATCGAGTGGTGGTTTTCCGGTGAGGTTGCGAATGAAGAAGTCGTTATGCAGTGGGAGGGAAGTGGAAAGTCGGAAAGCCCTGATCGAATTGAACACGGTTTTGACGGGGTTTCAAAAGCTGTATTTGCGCTTCCTAACAAGGCCGTGATACCCGGGCGTAGGAATTTTATATTGCAAAACGTTTCCTCGCGGACTCTGAGGGCGGTGGCGTACCCGACACCATTGCTTGATCCGGATCCAGTAACCACTAATATCTCAAACGCGGATTTGAATACATTGCGAAGGGAACCAATATGAGAGTCCCAAACACGAGGATCATTACCGGTTGATTTGCCTCAGAGTTGTTTTACGCCCTTATTCTGGTTCCGGAATTGGCTGGGACTCATTCCAATTTCCTGCCGAAATGCCCGGCTGAATGTATAGATGGAATCGTACCCGCACCGCTCCGCAATCTCTTTCAACCGCAATTCGGAGGAGCGCATCATCGTTCGTGCCCGATGAAGTCTTAAGCGGCGGATGTAAGCTCCCAACCCGATGCCGGCCAAGGAGTGAAACCGGGCCCGCAGGTGACTTTCGGATAACCCGACGGCCTTGGCCACATCATGAATTTGGATCGCCTTGGCCACATGCCCATGCACAAAGTGCGCCACATCCTGAATAAGACGGCGCGACGGTGGCGTGCGCTCGGTCGGCAGTGGGGTCGCCAGCCTTTGGGAAGATGCACTTTGGAATTCCGCCAGCATCAAGGCGGTCAGGAGTGATATCTCCGGGCAGGCCACTTGTTTGCCCCCCAACGCCGCATAGCGCGCGGCCACCTCCCGCAGGCATGTCACATGCAATGGCGTCATCTGCAGCACCCGTCCGCGCAGGGCACTGAACTCCTCCACGTCCTCCAATTCAAAGCCTATAAATATCCAAAGCAATTTGGCCTTGGCGAAACGGGTGTAATGGTGGAATTGATGCGGTGTCACCAATAAGCCGCAACCGGGTCTCAAGGGTGCCACCTGATCATCCACGATCACTGAACCCTCCCCATGCAGACAGAGAATCAACAGGAATCGGTGATGCTCATAGCCAGGTTCTTGGAAGGCTTCCTGCCGGCTGAAGAGTAGTATATTCTTCGGTATGGTGGTGGGACGATCTGGTAATCCAAGATAATAATCTTGAGGATGCTGTGCAATGGTTGTGGCCACCTTACAACAGGCTTTCCACTCTTTATGATAGGAATCATCACTTGTGGTAAACATTCCATCATTATTGCCATTGTAGTGGGGGGTATCAAGGTTTATGATTGCAATAACGATGAAATTGAAATTGGGGGTGGCATGAAAAACAACCTGATTTTGGTGCTGGTGGGGGCGGTTACCGCAGTAATGGTGGTAGCCTCTTATGGGGCGATTGCTAGTTTTGACGACGACTTTGATGTCTTTCCCTATACTGTGGGGCAAGATTTTGTTTTGCCCATAAATGGGTGGCAGGCTTCAGGAGCGGCCGCTTATGTGACGAATATCGGGGGGTTTGTCAGTAATGCGGTGGTTATGGGGGCGTCTGTGGCCTTGACCAATATCCTGAGTGCGGTCGTTAATCTCAAAACCTGGACGGATTTCCGGATCAAGCCCAGTCTCGGGGAAGCGGTGCCGAGTGTGCCCACCAACGTCTGCAGTTTCCTCTGTTATTTCAGCCCCAACGGCATCGTGTATGTGGCTCAGCCAGCCGGGTGGCGGGTTTGCACGAATGATATCTGGGGCAATACGGTTGCACCCCTCACCAATAATGCCTACGCGCGCCTGTCGGTCTTTCAGGATTTCAGCACGTCGAATCAGGCGGTTTTTCTGAATGATCAGTTGATTGCCCAGGATTTGAGTTTTGTGGGGACGCCAGGAACGTACAGTAAATTTGTGGTTCAGAATACCGACAGCAACTGCTGGTTGGACAATATATGGATACATACCAATGTGTTGGGGCTGGCCTCTAATCGTAACGGGGATGCCATGATAGATGCCGATGAAGTGGAACAGTATGGGCATGCGCGGCGGACCCTGCACGTCTGTCAGACGGCGACGAATTTGATTCCGCTCTATACCACTCTGCAGGCCGCTGTGAATGCGTGGCGCCTGCGGGATACGGTCGAGGTGGTGGCCGGTTCCTACGCGGAAAGTCTGACGCTGACCCAGAACGTCGATTTTGTGGGGGCCGGTTTTACGATGTTGAATCTTACGGTTGTGTCAAATACCGCCGTTTCATTTTCCCAGGCGGTTTCCTGCGGAACACTGACGATCAGCGGACAGGTCGCGTTGGCCCAGTCCGCTTCCCTGATCTCGTCTGCAGCCAATGTGGCGGGAAACCTGGCCATGGCCTCCAACGCCACTTTTAGTGTAGCAGGCTCGCTTAACGTGATAGGGGTGGGTCGTCTTGATTTTACGAATGCGCAGTTTGTCGCGAATGCGGCGGGAGTGGTGATGAATGGCACGTTTGCCATCTCGAACACGTGGGGCTCGGCGGCGTTGGTCAGCATGCCCTTGCCGTTTAGTGATAATTTTGAGCTCTACGCCACGAATACGGCCCTGCAAAATCTCAAGTTCCGGGGTTGGTATGCCTCGAATGGAACGGTGAAGGTGCAGAGTACCATTGCTAATTCCGGCAATGCCGTGGTGCTGCCCGATGGGACTGTGCTTTCCAACAGCATTACCACCGCCGCCACAAAGGTCTGGACCGACTGCTTTATGCGGCCGACGCTTGGGGCGGAACCTGTGGCCCCGGCGACGAACTCAGCGAGTTTTATCGGTTATGTCAGTTCGAATGGGTATTTCGTGGTGGCCATCGCTGGCGGGTCCTGGTTTGTTTGCTCGAATCAGTTGGATAACACTCCGACGCCGTTGCTCCAGAACAATGCCTTCACCCGCATTACGGTCTGTCAGGATCTTAGTGCCAATCCGAACACTTTTGCGGTCTTTATCGCCGGCAATTTGGTGGCGCAGGGGTTGCATTCCCCCGCCAACATCAACCGTTACGCGTCCTTCGTGGCCAATAATCAGAGTGGGTCGGCCTATTTGGATGATGTCTTGATCACAACCGCCATTCCTTCGGGATTAACTAATGATCTTAACCAGAATGGAAGAGCGGATGCGTATGAGATCAATATTTTCGGGCTGACCATTGAGTTTCTTCCACGAGGTTCAATTTACAGTATTCGATAAACAAGAAGGGTTCTTTGCATGAAAAAAACAGGGAACGAATTTAGCGAAATGAAGCGAGGCTTGTGGCTGTTTGTCATATGCGTCGCGGTCACTCTGGCGCGGACAGTAGCCGCTGACCCGGTTATGCTGGAACGGTTCGATACCTTGAACGGCTGGAAGGTGTGGGATCAGGCCTGGGGCGGTAAGGCGGCGTTTCAGCAGACCGTCGCTCCGCCATCCGGGGGCGGGGCCATTCTGGGGATCTTTCCTGGTGTCGTGTACAAGGAACTGACAGGCGCGCAGACCGATGGTTGCGCGGCTTGGGAGAAGTCGGCAGGACTCTCCTTCTGGGTCAAGGGCGACGGCTCCGACCTGTACGGGTGTCTTGCCGTTGGGCCTGCTGGCGCTAAATCCTGGGAGCACAACTTTGGCAACTCAAGTTCATATGTACATTACTTCCCGCTGAAGAATACGGCTTGGCATAAAGTGACCGTGGCGTGGCGCGACTTCGTTCCGGAAGAGGATTATCCTGCTATAGGTGTTCCGGGCGGCATGTCCCCCGTTGCGATTCGCGTGATCCGCCTAGGCAGCCGTTGGGCCATCCACCACAGCAGTGCGAAAATCCCGCGGCACGAATACTCCATCGGTCCGATTCAGTTTGAAAAGACCGTTCCCACCCTGAACGCAAAGACGGCGTTAGCGCCGTTTGCGGGCGTCGTGGCAAAACTCAAGAAAAAGCAACCCGTCCGGATTCTCTGCCTGGGCGACTCGATTACGTCCGGCCAGGGCGTACAGGCGGGTGAGCGGTACGCGGACCGCCTGCAGGAGAAATTACGCACGATGTTCGGGTATGATGGGATTGTCGTGGAATGCCGCGGGGTGGGTGCGGCACGGATCACCGATGCCCGTGCCTGGGTGGATCGGGATTTTGACGGGGTGGACGCCGATCTCATCACCATCATGTATGGCACGAACGACTCGGTGATTTATAAGCCGGACTTTTTTGCACAAACCTTGAACGACTATCTTGACCGCATCGCCGTCGTGACGCACGGCAAGACCGCGGTTTTTCTCCTGACCACCATCCCCGGCGGTCAAGACCGTTATCGCACTGCCGATCCTCTGGCCCAGGCGATCCGTGAAGTGGCAGCACTGCGCGGCCTGCCCTGCTGCGATCTTCAGAAGGCTTACTACGATCTCGGTGAGACCAAGGCGCGGGCTATGCTGCCCACTGTGCATCCGACGGCGGAAGGGCATGAACTGATGGCGACAATGATGGCGGATTTCATACAGATATCTGCTGGTAATGTGATGAAATGAATTTTCTAGGGGAGAGAGAAATATCATGGAGGCGAAAATGAAAATAGCAATGTGTCGGTATACTGTGAAGGTGGGGATTCTCGCAACGCTTTTGGCCGTTATTGGCGCCTGGCCGGGTGCTGCCGCTGTGGTGACGGATGTGCCGCATCTCATCCAACCTGATCTCGGCGCTGGCGGAGGCGATGGCAGAATTGTACGACGAACCTATCCCGATGCTGTGGTGGTGACCAATCAGGCGGGGACAGTACAGTATCTTCTCAAGTACGGTGCTGGCGGGAACGGCTTATGCATTTCACCAGATGGCCAATGGTTGGTCGTGGTGGGTAATCAAACATGGGAGGCCGTCCCGGGTTATGTGGCCCAGTTCTGGCAGAAGAGTACGAACGCATTCGGGTGGGCCCTTGCGCATTGGTACAAGGAGGTGACGCTTCCTGCTAATACTTCCCCGAAAAATCCTTGGATCAGGGGGGCGTATACCTTTGCCGCCTGCAGTCCGGACTCTCAGTATGTCTGGCTTGTCGACCAGACGACTACAAACCTCGTGCGACTGACCCTGACCAACGATTGTACCTATGACACGAACGATGTGGCTCGCGGCACCACGCAGGCCAAGGGCCTGCCGGATATCGTCGTCACGGATCCGGTTCACCTCGTTGAGCCTCGGCAGATGGCTTTTGGTCGGGGGAATGGTCATGACTACCAGGATATGTACATTGCCAATGGCAGCGGACACAACGTGGTCGTATACGATGGGATCAATGGTGCCTACATTAAGACGATCACGCTGCCCGTGGGGCTAGGCGGCACCAAGTGGGTAGGCGCCGTTCTCGCTGACGCTAATTACCTTTATGTGCAATCTGGCAAGAAAGCGAACCCTGATGAAAACAGCTTCCTACTGAAATACGATTTCAATACCGCTGATTTCACTCCTACCCCCCTAATCAACGCTAACACTAACATATTTGGGAGTGTTTTCTGTATGCAGTGGGCACCCGATGGCAAGATCGTATTCTCAGGTTGGGCGCCGACCTCGTGGAGCCCTACTGTCAATGAGTTCGACCCGAAAACAGGTCTGTATCGCCATTACTTCTCCCCATCAAGCTCCTTGGAGGTCCAGACGTTCGCCTTCTACTATATTGCGCCTCCCATCATTAGAGGCACGATGATTATGATGCAGTAACGGTCAGTGTCAGGTTTTACGGGATGTGTTTCGCATGGCTGGTGGTTGCGTCATGCCGCGTTCCATTGGAATGTTATAATGTCAGGAGATGATCTCATGGTCTTAGAATACTGTGGTAAAGCGGAATTAGTGACGATAAAAGGCTGGTTGCTTGCGGCGCTGCTCGTCGTCGGTGCGCATCTTCCGTATGATGCGGAGGCGTATTCATCCAGAATTCTACCGCTGGACGTGGCCCTTTCCGGTGGCGACAACCCGAAAGTTATTCTGACATGGGAGAGCGGGCATCCGACGAATGCCACGTTCCGGATCTATCGCCGCACGCTGGGTGAGACCGGTCAAAATACCTGGAATTTACGCGGCACAGTCGCCTACCCCTTCTACAGCTTCTGCGATACCGGTCTGACCAGTGGCGTCACCTACGAGTACAAGGTTTATAGGCCAGACTTCCTCATTAATGGGACGTTTAACTGGGCCGCCACCTGTTACACGGTCGTGACGGTGAACTCACCGCTTGAGGATAACCGCGGTGCGGTCCTGCTCGTGGTGGACAGCACGGTGACGAATGAGTTGGCAGGCGAGTTGTCCCTTCTGGAAATGGATCTTGCCGGCGATGGCTGGGCCGTCGAACGGCTCAACTATGCACGGCACGGAACCGGCTCGCCTGAGGAGTTAAAGGCCTCCATTAAGACGGCAGTGTCAAACAACCCCACCATCAACTCGTTGTACCTGTTCGGTCACCTCCCCGTCGTATATTCCGGTGATATTGGCCCGGATGGACACGGCAATCGGCCTCATCCGGCGGACACGTTTTATGCTGATCTCAACGGCGAATGGACCGATACCACCGTCAGCAATACGGTGTCCTTCCCCAAAAATGTTCCGGGCGACGGACTGTACGACCAGTCGATGTCTCCATCTGCATTGGAACTGGCCGGCGGGCGTGTTGATTTTTCCGCTATGTATTCATACAAGAAGCACGAGATCGAATATTTGCGCGATTACATTCACAAAGCGCATGCTTGGCGGCACGGGTTGCGGCCCGTGAAGTATCGGTCGCTTTACGACGTCGCTCAATCTGGCTATCAGTATTATGAGAAGAACTGGCTGATGACCCTCGTTGGAAATAATAACCACACGGTCGCAACCTTTCAGCCTACTCTAAACACCGAGGACTACCTCTGGGCGTCCGACGGGACGATCTATGATGGCGCCAGTGGCAACTTTACAGCGAGGGATTGGCGGGCGATATTCGGCATTAACTTTATGAGCCACAGGCAGGTCTGGGACTCTACCGACGACGCTATAAGGGCTCTGATCACCCGTCCAGACTGGGGGTTGGGTGCGGTTTGGGGCGCGCGCCCCCCCGTGGCGTTTCACTCCATGGCCGCAGGCAAGCCGGCTGGCTATGAGATACTCCGCACACAGAACGATGCCTATGAATGGAATGGGGGAGATTACTTTCCGGACTGGAATTCTTATACTTCCGGCATCTACGTTAATTTTCTCGGGGATCCGACCTTGCGCATGCAACCGGTGGCGCCACCATCAGGGCTGAAGGTCAGCAAGACCGGAAGCACAGCCATACTGAACTGGACCGTTTCGCCGGCGGCGGGCATCACTGGCTACCATGTCTACCGTTCTGCCAGTCGCCTAGGCGCCTATACGCGGTTGACCTCATCGCCGCTGTTGGGTTCTTCCATGTATGCCGATGACTCTGTGCCCGATGGGGTCGTCTATTATCAGGTTCGCACGGTTGTCCCCATGAGTTTTCCCACCGGCACATTCACAAACCAGAGCCAGGCCGTCTTTGCCCGGCTGAACGCCGATGGTACGGGGAACCGCGCGCCGACGGCCGCGCCGTTCTCCCTCACGG
>Ga0073936_10008614_pt1 | contig 12904 bp, 7 predicted proteins | sample AliMusrvi5mmetaG_FD_87041 | JGI IMG/M metagenome (GOLD analysis project Ga0073936, IMG submission 87041) | Freshwater lake bacterial and archeal communities from Alinen Mustajarvi, Finland, to study Microbial Dark Matter (Phase II) - Alinen... | ecosystem: Environmental > Aquatic > Freshwater >... | reverse complement strand
TCGTGAAGGCGCTCGAAGTGAAGTTCGGCGTCAGTGCGGCGGCGGCTCCGGTCGCGGTTGCGGCAGCGGGCGGTGCGGTTGCGGGCGGCGCGGCAGCGGCGGAAGAGAAGACCAGCTTCACGGTCACTCTCGTCAGCGCGGGCGACAAGAAGATCAACGTCATCAAGGAAATTCGCACGGTCACGAGCCTTGGCTTGAAAGAAGCGAAGGATCTGGTCGAAGGCGCGCCGAAAGTCATCAAAGAAGACGTGAGCAAGGATGAAGCGGCGAAGATCAAGACGGTTCTGGAAGCTCAGGGCGCCAAGGTCGAGATCAAGTAACCTTCAGTAAATGTCAGGCCGAACAAAGAGCGCTGTCCTTAAGGAGGACAATTAATGAAGCCTTTGATCACAAGGAAAAGCTTCACGAAGATCCAGGATACGATGGATATGCCCAACTTGGTCGAGATCCAGATCAAGTCGTATGAGGAATTCCTTCAGAGCGGCCGATCCAATCGCCGGCGTAAAAGCCAGGGGTTGGAAGAGGCGTTCGCGGACTGTTTTCCTATCGAAAGTTTTGATGGGACCTGCCGTCTGGAGTATCAAGGGTATTCCCTCGGCAAGCCGAAGTATTCGATCCCGGAATGCCAGAAGCGGGGCATGACCTATGCCGCGCCTCTGAAAGTGAAGCTTCGCCTCGTGCGCAAGGGCATCGCCAAAGAACAGGAAGTTTATATTGGCGAGCTCCCGCTCATGACCGAAACCGGTACATTCATTATCAATGGCGCTGAACGCGTCATTGTGAGCCAACTCCATCGCTCTCCGGGCATGTCGCTTGAGGAAAGCCTCCATCCGAGCGGTAAGAAGATCTACAGCGTGCGCATTATCCCGTACCGCGGCGCGTGGCTCGAATTCGAGTCCGATGCGAATGATGTGCTTTACGCCTATATCGATCGCCGCCGGAAGATCCTCGCGACGGCGCTGCTCAGGGCGCTCGGTTATTCCTCGACTTACGATATCTGCAAGGAGCTTTATCCCGTCGAAAAGATTCGCGGATTTGATAAATCTTCCTTCAAGGTGTGTGAGGGCGAGGTTCTGGCGGAGGATGTGTTTCATCCGACCAGCAAGGAGTTGATTGTTCCGGCCGCGACCCGGTTGACCCGGGAAGTGCTTGAAAGCCTGCTTTCCTGCGAGGTCTCCACTTTTTCGATCGTGAAACTTCCCAAGGATGACCGGTCGTTGGTCAATACCCTTGAAAGAGATCCTTACCGCAATACGCAAGACGCGCAGATGGCGATCTACCGCCGCGTCCGTCCGGGCGATCCCCCGACGGAAGCCAGCGCCAAAGATCTCATCCAAAAGCTTTTCTTTGATCCCCAGCGCTATGATCTCGGGCATGTCGGACGTTTTATGTTGAACAAGAAGCTCGGCCTTGGAACCGGAACCGCGGATACCAAGAATACGACGCTCAAACCCGACGATGTCATGAAAGTGATCGGCAAGCTTCTGAAGCTCCGCTCCGGCGAAGTCAAGGAAGACGATATCGACCATTTGGGGAACCGGCGCGTGCGTTCTGTCGGAGAACTATTGCAGAACCAGTTCCGCGTGGGTCTCGCGCGCATGAAGCGTTCCTGCGTGGAACGCATGTCTATCTATGATTTGGACGCGGCGATGCCTCACAACCTCATCAATCCCAAGCTGATCTCCGCCGCGATCAAGGATTTCTTCGGGCGCAGCCAGCTGTCGCAGTTCATGGACCAGACCAATCCTTTGGCCGAGTTGACGCATAAACGCCGTCTGTCAGCCCTCGGGCCCGGCGGTCTTTCGAGAGAGCGCGCGGGCTTTGAAGTTCGCGACGTTCATCCTTCCCATTACGGACGCGTTTGTCCGATCGAAACCCCGGAAGGTCCGAACATCGGTTTGATCGCGTCACTCAGTACCTTTGCCCGCGTCAATGATATCGGGTTTCTCGAGAGCCCTTACCGCAAGGTGGTCAATGGGCGCGTTACGGAAACCATCGATTATCTTACTGCGGACGTGGAAGATAAATATGTGATCGCCCAGGCCAATGCCCCTCTGGACAAGAGCGGGCGTTTTACTTCGGACACCGTGTCGTGCCGTTCAAAAGGCGATTTTCCGAGAATGAAGCCCGAGGATATCGATTACATGGACGTTTCTCCGCGCCAGCTGGTGTCGGTAGCCGCCGCGTTGATCCCGTTCCTCGAACATGACGACGCGAACCGCGCCCTCATGGGTTCGAACATGCAACGCCAGGCCGTTCCTCTTTTGATCCCCGAAGCCCCGTTTGTCGGGACAGGGATGGAGCGTCACGTGGCCAAGGATTCCGGAGCGGTCATGCAGGCCAAGTCCCGCGGTACCGTCAAAGCGGTGTCGGCCGACGAGATCGTGATCGATGACTTTGTCTACAAACTGCGCAAGTTCAAGCGTTCCAACGCAGGCACCTGTATCAACCAGCGTCCGCTCGTGGAAGTGGGCGATAAGGTCAAGCGCGGCGATATTATCGCGGACGGCGCGGCGACCCAGGGTGGCGAACTGGCCCTTGGGCGGAATGTTCTCGTGGCGTTCATGCCGTGGCGCGGGTACAACTTTGAAGACGCGATCATCGTGAGCGAAAAGTTCTGCAAGGAAGACGTCTACACCTCCCTCCACATCGAAGAATTCGAGATTGAAGCGCGCGACACGAAGCTTGGGAACGAGGAGATCACCCGCGACATTCCCAACGTGAGCGAGGAAGCCCTCAAGGATCTTGACGCGGAAGGCGTGATCCGGATCGGCGCCGAAGTGAAACCCGGGGATATTCTGGTCGGGAAGATCACTCCGAAGTCCGAGATCGAACTTTCTCCGGAAGAAAAACTTCTCCGCGCGATCTTCGGCGAAAAAGCCGGCGATGTGCGCGATGCCTCGCTTTCCGTGCCTCCCGGTGTCGAAGGGGTGGTCGTGGATGTTAAGGCCTTCGCTCGCAAGGAATCCGCCGCGAAGACCAAAGAAGAAGCCCGTCAGGAAAATAAGGACATCAATGAGATCAAGGAGCGCTTCAATGAGCGCATCGATCTCCTGAAGCGGGAACGTTTGAACAAGGTTTCGGATATGATCATCGGAAAAAAGATCTCCGAAGATCTTCTGGATGATATTTTGGGCGAAGTGCTGATCAAAAGCGGGCACACGATCACCAAGGGCGATCTCAAGAAACTGGACAGCTGCGACTGGGATTCCTTGCGCATCGATGAAGATCCGGACCTCGAAGAAGGCATCAAGAAGATCGCGCGCGTTTGGGGCGATGAGATCGATGAGCTCGTGGCGGAACGGACCCGTGAGATCGATCGCGTACGCAAAGGCGATGAACTTCCCCCGGGCGTCATTAAAAAGATCGTGGTGTATGTTTGCTCGAAGCGCAAGATCTCGGTCGGGGATAAAATGGCTGGGCGTCACGGGAACAAGGGCGTGATCGCGAAGGTCCTTCCTGAAGAGGATATGCCGTACCTCGCGGACGGAAGTCCCGTGGAGATCATCCTGAACCCGCTCGGCGTGCCTTCCCGTATGAACGTCGGACAGATTCTTGAGACGCATTTGGGCTGGGCCGCGAAGATGTTGGGCTTTCATGTGGAAACGCCCGTTTTCAGCGGCGCCACCGAAGCCGAGATCAAGCAGGTCATGAAAGACGCGAAGCTTCCAAGCGATGGGAAGATCACTCTTTATGACGGGCGCACCGGCGACAAGTTTGACGAGAAGATCACCGTGGGCTACATCTACATGCTCAAGCTGGCCCATCTTGCCGATGACAAGATCCATGCCCGCTCGATTGGTCCCTATTCATTGGTCACGCAGCAGCCTCTCGGCGGCAAGGCTCAGTTCGGCGGTCAGCGGTTCGGAGAGATGGAAGTGTGGGCGCTCGAGGCTTACGGCGCTGCTTTTACCCTCCAGGAACTTCTCACCGTGAAGAGCGATGACGTGGTCGGAAGAACGCGCGTTTACGAAGCTATCGTCAAGGGTGAGCCCGCGCTCCACGCCGGCACGCCGGAATCCTTCAACGTGCTCGTCAAGGAATTGCAAGCGTTAGGACTCGATATCGATCCCGAGAGGAACGCCAGCGGCAAGTTGGCCCTCGCGGAGAACAAAGAGAAATCCGCGGAAGACAAACAGGAAGAAGCCAGGGAGAAACTCAAAGTATGAACTACAACGTGAATACTTTTGATTCTGTTTCCATCCGCATAGCGTCCCCGGAGTCCATCCGGAAGTGGTCGCGCGGCGAGGTGAAGAAGCCCGAGACGATCAATTACCGGACGCTTAAGCCGGAAAAAGACGGGCTTTTCTGCGAGCGTATTTTTGGTCCCACGAAAGATTATGAATGCGCCTGCGGCAAGTACAAGCGCATCAAGCACAAAGGCATCGTCTGCGATCGTTGCGGCGTGGAAGTTACCCAGGCTCGCGTTCGCCGCGAGCGGATGGGACACATCGATCTCGTGACGCCCGTTTCTCACATCTGGTTTTTCAAGACCATGCCTTCCCGCATCGGAAATCTTCTGGATCTGAGCGTCCGGGCTCTTGAGAAGGTCCTCTATTATGAAGAGTATATCGTGCTCGATCCGAAGCAGACGCCGCTTAAGGCGCGCCAGCTTCTCACCGAAGACGAATATCTGAAAGCCCAGGAACAATACGGGCCGGAAAATTTCGTGGCGCAAATGGGCGCCGAAGCCGTCCAGACGCTTTTGTCAGAACTCGAACTTGATAAGCTGACGGCGAAGTTCCACCGGTTGCTCAAGGCCGCCAAATCCAAGCAGGCCCGCGCCCGCTGCGTCAAGATCCTCAAGATCGTCGAGGCTTTTTATAAATCCGGCAACCGGCCGGAATGGATGATCCTTCGTGCCGTTCCCGTGATCCCGCCGGATCTTCGTCCGCTTGTGGCCTTGGATGGCGGCCGTTTCGCGACGAGCGATCTTAACGATCTTTACCGCCGCGTGATCAATCGCAACAATCGTTTGCGCAAACTCCTTGAGCTCAAGGCGCCGGATGTCATCATCCGTAATGAAAAGCGCATGCTCCAGGAAGCGGTTGATGCCCTTTTTGACAACGGCAGGCATGGCCGCCCGGTGCTCGGCGCCGGCAACCGCCCTCTCAAATCCCTGAGCGACATGCTCAAAGGAAAGCAGGGCCGTTTCCGTCAGAACCTTCTCGGAAAACGCGTGGATTATTCCGGCCGTTCCGTCATCGTGATCGGCCCGGAGCTCAAGCTTCATCAGTGCGGCCTTCCGAAGAAAATGGCGCTGGAGCTTTTCGAGCCTTTTATCATTCGCAAGCTCAAGGAACGCGGTCATGTTCACACGATCCGTTCGGCAAAGAAAATGGTCGAGCGCGTGAAGCCCGAAGTTTGGGATATCCTGGAAGAAGTCATCAAGGAACATCCGGTGATGCTGAACCGCGCGCCGACCCTGCACCGTCTCGGCATTCAGGCTTTTGAGCCGATGCTGATCGAAGGCAACGCGATCCGGATCCACCCGCTTGTTTGTACGGCTTTTAACGCCGACTTCGACGGTGACCAGATGGCCGTTCACGTGCCTCTTTCCATGGAAGCGGTGATGGAAGCGCGCATCCTGATGCTTTCCGCCAACAACATTTTCTCTCCCGCGAGCGGTCAGCCGATCATGACCCCGACGCAGGATATCGTTATCGGGATCTACTATCTCACCAAGATCCGGGACAAGGCTTTGGGCGAAGGCCTCGCGTTCAGCGGGACGCAGGAAGCCGTGCTGGCTTTCCAGGACAAGCAGATCCACAAGCACGCGAAATGTAAACTTCGTCTCGCTTCCGGCGAGATCGTCGATACCACGATGGGAAGAATTCTATTCAACGATGTGTTGCCCAAGGGTTTTCGCTTTGTGAACGATATCGTGAACAAAGGCAAGCTTTCCAAGATCATCGCCGAATGCTACAACATGTTTGGCCACGAAGAGGTCGTGAATCTTCTGGACCGGTTGAAATCCCTCGGCTTCAGCGAAGCCACTATGTCGGGCCTTTCCATCGGGATCGACGATATTCAGATTCCGGACGCGAAAGAAGGTATTTTGAACGAATCCCGTAAAGAAGTGAAAGCCATTGAGAGCCAGTACAAGCAGGGCTTGATCACGGACGGGGAACGTTATAACAAGGTCATCGATATCTGGACGCATACCACGGACCGCGTTTCCGACGTGATGTTCGAGGCGCTCGATGCCTTCAATCCTATTTTCATGATGGCCGATTCCGGGGCCCGCGGTTCGAAGCAGCAGATCCGTCAGTTGGCCGGTATGCGCGGTTTGATGGCGAAACCTTCCGGCGAGATCATCGAGAGCCCGATCACGGCCAATTTCCGCGAAGGTCTGACCGTGCTGGAATATTTCATCTCGACCCACGGCGCCCGAAAAGGGTTGGCCGATACCGCCCTTAAGACCGCCGATTCCGGTTACTTGACGCGGCGTCTCGTGGACGTGGCGCAGGATGTGATCATCAATATCGAAGATTGCGGGACCCTGAACGGGATTATCGTGGAGCCGGTTTACGAAGGGGAGGACGTCATTGTCTCTCTCGCAGACAGGATCCTGGGACGCGTGGCGCTCGATAACGTGGTCGACGTCATTACCGACCAGGTGATCGTGAAGTCCGGCGACCTGATCGATGAATCGACCGTCAAGAAGATCGAAGAGGCCGGCATCGAAAAGATCCGCGTTCGTTCCGTGCTTTGCTGCGAATCCTCCAAGGGGATCTGCGCGAAATGCTATGGCCGTGACCTTGCCACCCGCCGTCTTGTGGAGTTAGGGACCGCGGTCGGGATCATCGCCGCGCAATCCATCGGCGAGCCCGGAACCCAGCTGACCATGCGTACCTTTCATATCGGGGGTACGGCGTCGCGTATTGTCGAACAATCCTATTACCGAGCCCGTAACGATGGCGCTCTTCAGTACCATAATTTGAAAACTGTCGTCACGAAAACGGACGAGATTGTCGTTTTAAACCGTAACGGCCAGCTTTCCATTCATGATGAGACGGGTCGCGAACTGGAACGCTATACGATCCCGACCGGTGCCTTCATCCACTCGAAGGACGGGGAAAAGGTCAAAAAAGGCGAGATTTTCGTGAAGTGGGACCCGTACACGGTTCCGATCTTGACCGAAGTTGCCGGTAAAGTGCGTTTTGAGGATATCAAGGCCGGCGTCACGATGAATGAAGAGCTCGACTCGACCACGGGTATGACGGAACGTGTGATCATCGAGCACAAAGAAGACATGCATCCCCAGCTGCTTTTGGTGGGCGAGAAGGATGAGATTTTGGCGTTCTATCCCATCCCGACAGGCGCCCACGTGGTGGTCAAGGACGGACAGTCGATCACGGGCGGTACCCTGCTCGCGAAAACGCCGCGTAAGGTCGCAAAAACGCGCGATATTACCGGCGGTCTGCCGCGTGTCGCCGAACTTTTCGAGGCTCGCAAGCCGAAGAATCCTTCCGTGATCTCCGAGATCGACGGCGTGGTGGAGATCGGCGAGATCGTCAAGGGCCAGCGCAAGATCATCGTGAAAAGTTCGACCGGTATGGCCAAAGAATATTTGATCCCGCACGGCAAGCACTTGAACGTTTACAAAGGGGATAAAGTCGTCTCGGGACAACAGCTCGTGGACGGTCCGGTCGTGTTGCAGGATATTCTCCGCGTTTCGGGAGAAAGAAGCCTCCAGCAATATCTTGTCGAAGAAGTCCAGGAAGTTTATCGCTTGCAGGGTGTCAGGCTCAACGACAAGCATGTGGAATGCATCGTGCGCCAGATGCTGCGCAAGGTCCGCATCGAGGATTCAGGAGATACCGAATTTCTCGTCGGCTCTCACGTGGAGAAGCTCAAGTTCGCGGACGAGAACGCCAAGATGATCAAGAAGGGGAAAGAACCTTCCAAGGGAACTTCGATTCTCCTCGGGATCACCAAGGCATCGCTGACCACCGACAGTTTTATTTCGGCGGCGAGCTTCCAGGAAACGACCCGCGTTCTTACGGAAGCGGCTTCCGGAGGCAAGCGCGATTATCTTCAGGGTCTCAAAGAGAACGTCATCATGGGACATTTGATTCCCGCGGGGACGGGCTTCAAGATCCATCAGGAAATTGATCTCGTCAAGGATCTGTCCGACATGTTGCCGGATCCCGAGGCCGATAAAAAAGAAAAAGCCGCCGAAGAAGCCAGCGCATCCAAGGAGAACTCTTAATGTCGCCCACCATCAACCAGTTGATCCGTTTTGGAAGGAATAAATTTAAAGGGAAATCGAAGTCACCCGCCCTGCAGAATTCGCCGTTCCGTAAAGGCGTTTGCTTGATCGTCCGGACCCAGACCCCGAAAAAGCCGAACTCCGCTCTGCGCAAGATCGCCCGCGTGCGTCTTACGAACGGGCAGGAAGTAACGGCCTACATTCCCGGAGTGGGACACAACCTGCAGGAGCATTCCATTGTGCTCGTGCGCGGCGGCCGCGTGAAAGATCTTCCGGGCGTTCGCTATCATATCGTACGCGGGAAACTGGACGCCGCCGGCGTCGCAGGCCGCACGAAATCGCGTTCGAAGTACGGCGCGAAAACCCCGAAAAAGGATGCTAAGAAATCATGAGAAGAAGACGCGCGCAAAAAAGAATGATTGATCCGGACCCGCGTTATGGCGATTATCTTGTCGCCAAGTTCATTAACGTTGTCATGGAGTCCGGGAAAAAGTCGATTGCCGAGAGGATCGTCTATGACGCCCTCGATATCGTCAAAGAAAAAACATCAAAAGAACCTCTTGAAGTTTTTCGCGCGGCGTTAGATAATGTGCGCCCTCTCCTGGAGACCAAATCCCGGCGCGTGGGTGGGGCGACATATCAGGTGCCGGTGAGCGTTGCTGAAGATCGTGGTTACTCCCTAGCTCTTCGATGGATCCGGAGCTATTCCCGTGATCGCAAGGGCAAACCTATGCATGAGAAGGTGGCCCAGGAAATCATTGACGGTTACAACAAGACGGGCCCTTCCATCAAGAAACGGGAAGACATGCACAAGATGGCGGAAGCGAACAGAGCTTTCGCTCATTATCGCTGGTAGAAAAGCATCAGATCGTAAGTCGTATATCGCAAGTCGAGATACGGCGAAATGATCTGAATGAATTTTAAACAATCGACATACGATGCAAGCAAACGGTAAATAAAATGGCAGACGAAAAGAAAATCCACTTTCCGATAAACAGGATACGTAATATCGGCATTGCAGCCCATATTGACGCGGGGAAGACTACGACCTCCGAGCGAATCCTTTATTACACCGGCCGTACTTACAAGATCGGTGAAGTGCATGAAGGCACGGCGGTCATGGACTGGATGGAGCAAGAGCAGGAGCGCGGCATTACCATCACCTCTGCCGCGACGACTTGTTTTTGGAGAGATTGCCGTATCAATTTGATCGATACCCCGGGACACGTGGATTTCACGATCGAGGTTGAACGTTCCCTGCGCGTGCTTGATGGCTGCGTTGCCGTTTTTGGTGCCGTGGAAGGTGTGGAGCCTCAGTCCGAAACCGTGTGGCGCCAGGCCGACCGGTACAATGTACCGCGTATCGCTTTCATCAATAAGATGGATCGCACCGGCGCCGAGTTTGAAAAGAATGTCCAACAAATGCGCGATCAGCTCGGGGCCAACGCCGTTCCTATCCAGATCCCGCTCGGGCTTGAAGAGAAGCACAAGGGGATCATTGATCTTGTCGAGATGAAGGCCTATGTGTTTAATGACGAGAGTCTTGGCGCCAAGTTTGATATCGAAGAGATTCCGGCCGAGTATCTCGAGCAAGCCAAAAAATATCGCGAACATATGATTGAAAAGGTTTCCGAATACGATGACGCGTTGATGCATAAGTTCATCGAAGGCCAGGCCCCAACGGTCGCGGAGATCAAATCAGCGATCCGTAAAGGGACGATCAGTCTTAAAATGGCCCCCGTGATTGTGGGTTCCGCTTTGAAAAATAAAGGCGTTCAACAGTTATTGGATGCCGTTGTGGATTATCTTCCTTCGCCCCTCGACATTCCTCCCGTGAAAGGCACGGAGCCCGGGACGGAAACCGAGATCCATCGCGAGGCGAGCGATAAAGCTGCTTTGGCTTGCTACGCATTCAAGATTGCGAGCGATAAATTCGTCGGTTCTTTGACTTATATTCGCATTTACTCAGGGACGCTTTCCTCAAGTTCTTATATTTATAACGTTCGTACGGGAAAGACGGAGCGTATCGGCCGGCTGCTTCTCATGCATGCCAACAAACGTGAAGAGATCGATGAAGCCGGCGCTGGTAACATTGTGGCGGCCGTGGGTCTGAAGGAAGTGAAGACCGGCGATTCGCTTTGCGTGGAGAATGATCCGATTCTTCTCGAAACGATGTTCGTTCCGGAACCCGTTATCTGGATGGCGATCGAGCCCAAGACGAAGGCAGATCGCGACAAAATGTCCGATGCGCTGGGTAAACTCGTCAATGAAGATCCGACCTTCCGCGTCAAGACGGATCAGGAAACAGTTCAGACTCTCATCGGCGGCATGGGGGAGCTTCATTTGGATATCAAGGTGGATATCATGAAGCGGGAATACGCTGTTCAGGTGAATGTCGGGAAACCCCAGGTGGCTTACAAGGAGACGATTCAGGCCTCCGCGGAAGCCGAAGGAAAATTCATCAAGCAGACCGGCGGTCGCGGTCAATACGGTCACTGCTACATCAAGATCGAGCCTCTTCCTAGGGGCACCGGAAATGAATTCGAAGACAATGTCAAGGGCGGCACGATCCCCCGGGAATACATTCCCGCCGTCGAAGCCGGCGTCGAAGACGCGTGCGCGAACGGAGTGCTCGCAGGTTATCCCGTGACGGACGTGCGGGCCATCGTCTATGACGGTAGCTATCACGACGTCGACTCCTCGGAAATCGCGTTTAAAATGGCCGGTATTTTCGCCTTCAAGGAAGCCTTCAAGCGGGCGAAGCCGGTTCTTCTGGAACCCATTATGTTCGTGGAAGTTTTGGTCCCCGAGGAATACATGGGGGATGTGATCGGCGATTTGAACTCCCGCCGTTGTGTGATCCAGGAGCTCACAAACAGGGGCCATCTGAAGGCCATCAAGGGGCTGGTTCCCTTGTCTGAGATGTTTGGTTACGCGACTTCGGTCCGTTCCTTGTCGCAGGGACGCGCGACTTATACGATGGAGCCGCACACTTATCAAGAAGTTCCAAAGATGGTCGCAGAGAAGATCATCGCAGGATAAAAAAATGTCATCTAAAGAAAAAATCCGAATCAAATTAAAAGCTTATGATCACCGCGTGCTGGACCAGTCGGTCCAGGAGATCGTGGGGACCGCGAAAAAAACCGGAGCGAAAGTGATCGGGCCGATCCCTCTTCCGACGCATATATGGAAGACCACCGTTCTCCGCGGGCCGCACATCGACAAAAAGGCACGGGATCAGTTTGAGATCCGTACGCACAAGCGTCTAATTGAACTCGAAGATCCCACTTCCCGCACCGTGGACGCGCTGATGAAGCTCGACCTCCCGGCCGGCGTGGACGTCGAAATTAAACTGTAAAGAGAGACTTATGATCGGTTTGCTTGGAAAAAAAGTAGGCATGTCGCAGATCTTCGACGGTGAGGGGCAGCAGATCCCCGTGACCGTGCTTGAAGTGGGCCCTTGTTATGTCACGGCGCTCCGCACCAAGGAAAAGAACGGGTATGTCGGCGTGCAGATGGGATTTGACGCGGTGAAGGAAAAGAGGCTCAATAAAGCCAAACTCGGGGCGCTGAAGAAGGCGAATGTCCCCGTAGTCAACTTTATCCGGGAGATCCGCACGGAAGATATCGCGAATCTGTCAGTGGGTAGCGAGCTCCGCGCGGAAAATTTCGAAACCGGAGAGTATGTCGACATTCGCGGTGTTTCGATCGGCAAGGGCTTCCAGGGGGTCGTCAAGAAGCTCAATTATAAAGGCGGCGCGAGCTCCAGCCACGGATCCATGTTCGGGCGCGTGCCGGGTTCCATCGGTTCCAAAGCCGGCGGCGTGGGTTGCCGCAAAAAGGTCCGTAAAGGCAAAGGTCTTCCGGGCCATATGGGCGATGAAAATATCTGCATTCATAATGTCAAGGTCATGAAAGTGGATTCTGAGAAAAACCTTCTCGTTTTGAAGGGAAGTGTTCCGGGAGCGGAAGGCGGTTACTTGATCATCGAAAGCTCTCTCAAGCGCGGCAAGAAAAACGGCTGGAAAGTACGCAATAGCAAGCAGGAGTCCCCGAAGGAAATCTCCTCGGAAACTTCCAAAGCTGAAAATCCTTAAGAAGAGATCGGACTCCCGGTAGGGGGCCGAAAGAAAGGTCCATAAGATGAAGGTGCTTCTTTACTCAAAAGAGGGTAAGAAGAAACAAGAGGTGGTGCTGAATCCCGAGATCTTCGGGGTGCGGATGAACGACCGCCTTTTGGAGCTTGTACGGAACGCTTATTCCGGGAATCTCCGCAAGGGGACCGTGGATACCAAAACACGCGGCGAGGTCCGGGGCGGTGGTAAGAAACCCTGGAAGCAAAAAGGGACCGGAAGAGCGCGGCATGGCTCGATCAGGTCTCCGATCTGGCGCGGCGGCGGCACGGTGTTCGGTCCTCATCAAAGGGATTACACGGTTTCGCTTTCCAAGCCGATTCGCAACCTGGCGCTCCGGGTGATGCTCAGCAAGCGCGCCGGAGAGAAAAACCTGGTGCTTTTAGAAGCGATCAAGTTTGAGACGCCCAAGACCAAGGAATTCGCGGCGGTTGCGAAAGCCCTGCCGGTTCTGAAGAAACGCGTGCTTTACGTGGTCAAGGAAATGACGCCGAACCTCAAACGGGCATGCCGGAACTTCCGGGAGAAGATCGAAGTGAAGCCTGCGGCGGAATTC
>Ga0073936_10008606_pt1 | contig 12910 bp, 8 predicted proteins | sample AliMusrvi5mmetaG_FD_87041 | JGI IMG/M metagenome (GOLD analysis project Ga0073936, IMG submission 87041) | Freshwater lake bacterial and archeal communities from Alinen Mustajarvi, Finland, to study Microbial Dark Matter (Phase II) - Alinen... | ecosystem: Environmental > Aquatic > Freshwater >... | reverse complement strand
TTGAGATAGGCCTTGGCGTTCTCGCGGCCCTGGCCCAGGCGCTCGCCTTGATAGAGGAACCAGGAGCCGGTCTTCTCCAGGAACTGGGCCTCCAGGCCCAGGTCGATGAGGCAGCCCTCGCGCGAGGCGCCGTAGCCGTGCATCATCTCGAACTCGGCGGTGCGGTAGGGCGGGGCCACCTTGTTCTTGACCACCTTGACCCGGGCGCGCATCCCCACGACCTGGTCGCCTTCCTTTATGTTCTCGATGCGGCGGATGTCCAGACGCATCGAGGCGTAGAACTTGAGGGCCAAGCCGCCGGTCGTGGTCTCGGGGTTGCCGAACATGACCCCGATCTTGTGGCGGATCTGGTTGATGAAGATGAGGCAGGTCCTGGAGCGGGCTATGGAGGAGGTGAGCTTGCGCAGGGCCTGGCTCATAAGGCGCGCCTGCAGGCCCATGTGGGAGTCCCCCATCTCGCCCTCGATCTCGGCCTTGGGCACCAAGGCCGCGACGGAGTCCACCACGACCACGTCGAGGGCGCTGGAGCGCACGAGCTTTTCGGTGATCTCCAGGGCCTCTTCGCCCGAGTCGGGCTGGGAGATGAGCAGGTTATCGAGGTCCACGCCCAGCTGCTTGGAGTAGGCCGGGTCCATGGCGTGTTCCACGTCGATGTAGGCGGCGCTGCCGCCGAGTTTCTGGGCCTGGGCCACCACCTGCAAGGCCAGCGTGGTCTTGCCCGAGGACTCCGGGCCGTAGATTTCGACGATGCGGCCGCGGGGGAAGCCCCCCACGCCCAAAGCCAGATCCAAAGAAAGCACTCCGGTGGGAATCGTGTCCACCTTGATCTTGGCGGCGCGATCGCCCAGTGTCATGATAGCCTCGCGGCCGTAGGCTTTCTCGATCTGGGCCAGAGCCAGCTCCAAGGCCTTGCCCTTCGCGGTTTCGGTCGTCGTCATGGTGTGCCCTCCGGGGGGAACGTGGATAAATTCTATCAAATCCCCGCCTAAAGCATACGAACGGGGACGGAAAAAGTTCCCCCCTCGGCCTTCCGAAATGGCCTTCCCCGCGCCGAAATCTCATGGTAGAATATGCTCGTATGTGAACTGGATAGGGTTTACCCCTATCATATTCTAACCGCGCTGCGCGCCTAGGATATCCCATGCCAACCTCCGAACCCAAAGACATCCGAAATCTCATCCTGCTGGGCCATTCCGGCTGCGGCAAGACCTTGCTGGCCGAAGCTCTCCTGCACACGGCCGGGGCCATCCCCCGCATGGGCAGCGTCGCCGAAGGTACCACGGTCTCCGACTACAACGAGGACGAGAAGGTGCGCAAGTGCTCCCTGAGTTCCTCCCTGATGAGCTTCCGCCGCGAGGCCACCAAGGTCAACATGATCGACACCCCTGGATACACCGACTTCGTCGGCGAGGTCATCGGCGGCTTGCGCGCCGTGGACGCCGGCATCGTGGTGGTCAACGCCATGGGCGGCGTCGAGATCGGCACGGAGAGCGGCCAAAAGATGGCCAAGGCGCGCGGCGTCGCGACCCTGTTCTTCGTCAACAAGCTGGAGAAGGAGCACACGGATTTCGACAAGACCCTGGAAGCCATCCGGAAGCGCTTCGGCAAGGGCTGCGTGGCCCTGACCTACCCCGTCGGCCGGGAATCCGCGTTCAAGGGCCTGGTCAGCCTCGTCTCCCGCGAGGGCCTCGACTCCCTGCCCGGAGAGGATAGGGACAAGGCCAAGGCGGCCGCAGACCTCCTCTGCGAGGCCGTGGCCGAGTCGGACGACGCCTTGCTCGAGAAATTCCTCGAACAAGGGACGCTCTCCGCCAATGAGATCAAGGGCGCCCTGCGCAAAGCCGTGGCCGCGGGCAAGGTCTCCCCTGTTCTCTGCGGCTCCGCGGGCCAGAGTATCGGCATCAAGGAGCTCCTCGACGCGATTGTCACGCTGCTCCCCTCCCCCGCGGACCGGCCTGCCGTGGAGGCCGTCAACCAGGCCAACTCCGAGAAGGTCACCTTGCCGCCGACCCCGGCCGGCCCGTTCTCCGCGCTGGTGTTCAAGACCCTGTCCGATCCCTACATGGGGCAGATATCCATCTTCAAGGTCTTCTCCGGCAAGCTGGCCACCAACTCCTCCATCTACAACGTCACCAAGGGCGCGACGGAGAAGAGCGGCCCTGTGTTCACCTTGCGCGGCAAGACCCAGGTCCCGATGGAAGCGGCCCAGGCCGGCGACATCGCCTGCGTGGCCAAGCTCAAGGACACGGCCACCAACGACTCCATGAGCGAAGAGAAGACGCCTTTGAATCTGGAGAATATCCAGTTCCCGGAGCCGGCCATCTCCTTCTCCCTGAAGCCCAGGTCCCGGGCGGACGAGGACAAGATATCCACGGCCCTGCACAAGCTGACGGCCGAGGATCCGACCTTCCGGCTGACCCGCGACGAGCAGACCCAGGAGATGATCGTGGCCGGCATGGGCGACATCCACATCAACCTGATGATCAACCGGATGCGCCTGCGCTACGGCGTGGCCGCGGACGTCGGCACCCCAAAGGTGGCCTACAAGGAGACCATCGGCGCCAAGGGCAGCGGGATGTACCGGCACAAGAAGCAGACCGGCGGGTCCGGGCAGTTCGCCGAGGTCTGGCTGCGCGTGGAACCGCTGGCCCGCGGCGCCGGCTTCGAGTTCGTCAATGAGATCAAAGGCGGGGCGATCTCGGGGCCATTCCTGGTAAGCTGCGAGAAGGGCATCCGGGCCGCGCTGAACTCCGGCATCCAGGCGGGCTATCCGGTGGTGGACGTGCGCGCCATCGTCTACGACGGCAAGATGCATCCGGTGGACTCGAAGGACATCGCCTTCCAAATCGCGGCGCGCTACGCCTTCCAGGATGCGGTGGGCAAAGCCCGGCCGGTCATCCTGGAGCCCATCATGGACGTGGACTTCGTGGTGCCGGAGGAGTTCATGGGAGACGTGGCGGGCAGCCTCAACCAGCACCGAGGCCGAGTCATGGGCATGGAGATGGAGGCCGCCGAGGGCAGTGAGGACATCAAGGCCAAGGTACCGCTGGAGGAAATGTACAAGTACGTCAACGAGCTCAAGTCCATCACTGGCGGCCGCGGGGCCTACAGCATGACCTTCTCGCACTACGAGACCGTGCCCGCGCACCTGGTCCAGGGCATCATAGACACGTCCAAGCAGGCCAAGGCCCAGGAAGCGGCAGCCTAGGGCTCATCCTCAGGCACCGGGACACCGGGGCCACCTTCCAGGTGGCCCCGGACTATTTCCCGGTGATGGCGATGATCCCGCAGCCGACGCGGCCGCCGGCGTTGCCGGCCGGCTGGCTGAAGTCGTCCTTCTTCTCGTGGACGATGACGGAACGTCCGGCGACCGAGTACTTGCCCGAAGCCAAAGTGATCTTGGGAAGCACCATCTCAAGCTGAGCCGTGCCGTCAGCGGCGGCCATGATGTTGCCCATGTCCCCGCCATGGGCCTTGTGCATGCCATCCTTGGGCAGGAATCCGTGATGGGAGCCCAGCGGATTGTAATGGCTCCCGGCGGCCTTGCCCGCGTCCTCGCAAGCGCCGAACTCGTGGATATGGAAAGCGTGGTCTCCTGGCTCAAGGCCAGCCAGCTTGACCGTCACCTGGAGCCCGGCCTTCGTGTCTTGAAAGGTCACCGTTCCCGCGACCTTCGATCCCGGCGCGGTCCCCGTCACCACGGCACGCCCCGTCTCCGCGCCCGCGGCCGCGGCCAGCCCCAGGCTCAAAGCGACGATGATGGTTTTTTTCATGGTGACTCCTGTTTCGCACGGGGATGTCCGCCACACACGGCTTGTTTTATATACTCATTCAAACCGCTGACAAAGGAAGGTCTTTCTCGGATAAGCACCCGGCTATATTAGCCCTTTCCTACCACCCATGAACAGTCGCGACCTGCAGGCCGGAACCATCTGGCACGGTCAACCCGGACGGCCCGAATGAAGAAGCGCAACGTAGTCTTGTTGCAGCCGCAGGTCGGCGATCTGGATTTCTTCCGCAGCCGCCCGACTCCGCCGCTGGGATTGCTCAGCGCGGCCACCATGGTCTGGCAAGACCTGGAGGTCCGTCTTATCGACCAGCGCACGGCAGGAAATTGGCAGGATGCGCTCGCCAGCGCGCTGGACAGCCAGACCGTGGCCGTGGGAATCACAGCCCTCACCGGCGGGATGCTGCGCCATGCCCTGGATGCGGCGCGGGAGGTCAGGCGCTTGCGCGAAGTGCCCATCGTATGGGGCGGCGTCCATCCCTCCCTGTTGCCGGAGCAGACGGTGCGCCACGAATTGTCGGATTACGTGGTCGAGGGAGAGGGAGAACTCGCATTCGCGCGGCTTATCCAGCGCCTGGCCGCAGGCGCGGCCGGTGATGACATCCCCGCGGTCTGGTTCAAGAGGCTCGGGCGGGTGGGCGGCACCCCCCGAGCGACTCTCCTGGATTTCGACGCCCTGCCCCCGATCCCGTATGCCCTCGTGGATATGGAGAACTATATCCAAAGCTTTCGTGGGAAGCGCATGTTCTTCTACCAGTCCAGCCGGGGGTGCCCATGCCGATGCGCCTACTGCTACAACCGCGTCTTCAACCTGGGCCGCTGGCGGGCGCGCGACGCCGAGCGGGTCTTGGAGGAACTGCAAAGCCTACGCCAGCGCTATGACTTCTCCCTGGTGTTTTTCCTGGATGACAATTTCTTCATCGACCGCCCCCGCGCCATGCGCATCATAGGCGGGCTTGGAAAACTGGGAATCGCCTCTTCATTGCAGGGTGTGGATATAGAGACTCTGGCGCGGCTGTCGGACCAGGATCTGGACTTCCTAGAAAAGGCCGGCTTGGAACGCATCGGCATCGGGGTGGAATCCGGCGTGGATCGGGTGCGCGCAGAGATCCTCCATAAGGAGGGGGATCTGCAGCTCGTTCGCCAGCAACTCGCCAGGTTCCAGGGCCGCAAGATCCTCACGCACTGCTCTTTTCTTCTCGGCGTGCCCAACGAGGATTATACGGAAATGCGTCGGACCATGGACTTCGCGTTAGAGATACTGCGGCTGGGAAAAAACTTCCGCTTTCCTCAATTCTTCAACTATGTGCCCTACCCCGGGACAGAACTCTTCACCCAGCTGGAACGTCAGAATTTCCAATTCCCGTCCCGGCTGGAAGATTGGTGCGATTATGAATTTGACTTCGCGCGTACACAGAAGGGCCATCCCCGGCTCCGCGAGACCCTGGAGCGGATCTGCTTTTTGAGCAAATTCCTCGACAGCAAGGTGGATGATTTTGAATTCACAGGCCGCACCCTGCGGATCCTCTATGAGCTATATCGCCCGGTGGCCGGGGCGCGGCTGCGTCACGGCGTTTTGTGGCCGTTGCCGGAGCGGCGATTCTACCAGATGCTTAAATGGTGGGCCAAAAGAGTCCGGTCCCCGACCGGGAGAAGCGCTTCCCGGTAACGCTCGCCAAGCGAGCCTAGTCGAACCTCATCTAGGCAACTCTATCTTGATTATCCCCAAGGTGGAAGCGACATATGCTGTTGAACCATGACGGACCATGCCCAACGGCTTATTCCCAACATTGTAGGTTTTAACAATTTGCCCGGAGTTTTCCCTGATAATATGGAATTGACCGCGCACATAGTCCACCACATACAATAGTCCGCTCTGGGAATCAATATCAAAACGGCGAACGAGAGGAGTGGGCATCAGAATTACTTGTTTGATTTTGAATGCAGCGCGGTCGATTACCACCATTGCCCGCCACAGAGCCATCCCCAACACGATTTCATTGTTTTTCGCATCCAGTTCCAAAGCCATTGGGAGTCCCGGCAGAGGCAACATGCGGACGATATCCATGGTCTCCGGGTTGATTTCCAATAACAATCCGCCCTTATTCCCAGGAACCGCAATCCCGGTTGTCGCGATCGCAAAAATGCGATGCGATTTCGCATCATAACGCAGCATATGGACCAAGGAACCGAATTCAGCAATGCCCGCCTTGGACAGATTCAATACTTTCGTTGTTTTGCCGGCGCAATCCATCCTGGCAACCGTCGGCGGCTGTCCGGTCGCGAAAAATATCCGGTCATGCGCCTGGTCGGGAACAATATCGTAAAGATTGTATTCCTTGAGCTCATCTCTTAGGGAATCAAACGGGATTTCTTCCAGCACGGATAGGCTGACTCGATCGATGCGATAGATTTTGTAGGCGGCGAAATAACTCGAGACAAAAAGGTCTTCAGCGCGGGGTTCCATACGAAATTCCCTGAAAGTATTAGCCTTGTCCATCAGCCGCCTTGCTGAGGCTGAAAAAGAAAACGTCTTCAGATTCTTACCATCCAAATCGCAGGACATTAGGCGAGGACCAGGGGCTGAAGAAGGAATAGTCGAGCCCGCGCTCAAATATAATCGCTCTTTTCTCCAATCCGCCTGCAAACGGCGGGGAAATTTCAGACCTGCGACTTCACCATGGTTGAAAGATAAAACCATAGACACCCCAGGCTGCCCTATAACATCTGCCGCGCATTGGCCGCCCACAATGTCGTAATAGAATAATAAAACAACTGAGAAAAAAAGAACCACGGGCAGGGCTATGCTGAAAAGAATTCGGCCCGCCTTGCGTCTTACCCAAATGAGGTAATAGATGATCGCCAGCAGCCCTAATACAAGCCCGGACGCAGCCGGTCTTAAATCAAGTCCCAACCAAAACAATTCCAGCGCATAAGGACGATGGGGGCCCATCCAGGCGAAGATGAGTGCGGGATGGTTGGGAAAAATTATCCAGAAATAAAACAATGCGAATTGCCAAAAAAAATGACGGATCATAAAGCCGGCAGCGCCAAAAGCATTTCGAATCCTCTGGGGATTCTTTACGCTCCGGAAATAACGGGTGGCCCAGAGTTCCAACGCCATAATGGGTAAAAAACATAGGCAGAGGACGGAATCCCTAAACCGCAGGCCGCGCAGGATCCTTTCCAATACTGCAAGGTAGGCATAGAAAACAGCGCCGTAGAGTACAGGGAATAGTGCGTCAAAAGCCCCGGAAAGAAATCTATCCCTTGAAAAGGATTTCATTCCGCTAATCCTCGTACCAGGGCGGCCTGACCAGGCCCACATAGCGGCTCAGCTCGGCCGGCGGGTCAGGGGCCCGCCAGGGCCAGATCCGGTCCAAGACATAGTCGAACAGGGCGCGCGCGCTGACCATCACCCACCACAGATACATGCGCCTGCGGTATTGGTGCCGCGACAAGACGCCGAGCGCCACGCGCCAAGGATTAAGATAGCGCCGGTTCATATCCCATATCTCGCGCTCCAGCTCGGCGCGCGACAGAGCGTCCGTGCGCATGACCGGTGTCATCCAGTCGTATCGGGCGAAATCCTGGATCTCCAGCGTGCCGGCCCTCTGCGCCTCCTTCCATAGCTGGGTGCCGGGAACCGGCGTGACCGGATGGAAAGCCGGATAATCCGGGTTGAGCTCCTCCGCGTAGCGGCGCAGGCGGGCCAGGCTGGCGCGCGTGTCATGGGGCAAACCGACGATGAAGGTGGCCTGCAAGAACAAGCCGGGATATTTCCGCCGCAGCCTAGGGAAGACCGACCGCATCAGTTCCGCCTGCTTGTGATGTTTGGCCAGGCGGTCGAGCTCCGCATCGCTCGCCCGTTCCAGCCCGACGCAGATATGCCTCAGGCCGGAGGCGACCAACTGCTCAAAGACACCGGACTCCTCGTCGCGCGCCAGCATGTCGGCGCGGAAGAAGGCGAACCAGTTGACGCCCAGCCGCCGGCATGCCAGCCCCTCGGCGAACCGCTCGCTCCAGCGCGGGTCCACGTTCCAAGTATCGTCCACGAAGACCATACACTTCTTGCCGTACCTGCGGGCCAGAACCTCCATCTCCTCGAGGACGGGCTCCACCGAACGCGTGCGCCAGCGCGGGGCGAGATTCTCCTCGGGCGGAGCGCCCGTGCGCTGCGCCATCTGCAGCCAGCAGGCGCAGAAGCTGCAGCCGCTGGTGCACCCCCGGCTGTGGTGGATCGTGACCCCTCCGGGCGAGAAGAGGTAGCGCGCGGCCCCATAGCGCTGCATGGGCAAAAGGTCGTAAGCGGGAAAAGGCAACGTATCCAGGTCCTCCAACAGCTCGCGCGCTCCGGTATAGATCGCGCGGACCGGTCCGTCCGGCAGCGCCAGGCCGCGCACCTGGGTCAAGTCCCGGCCGGATTCCAGGCCGCGGAGCAGCTCGCACAGGGTGATTTCACCCTCACCCCTGACGATGGCGTCGATGGGATATTTGGAGAAGGCATCTTCGCAGGCGTGCGAAAAATGGGCTCCGCCCGCTACCGTGAATATCTCCCGGGACACCGACTTCGCGATTTGGAACACGCGGCCACTTTCATGCGCGTAGAGCGTCTCGCTGTCTCCCGCCAGGACCACCTGCGGCTTGACCTCCCGGATCTTTTCGGCCAGGCTCCGCCAGCCGACCTTGAGGGGCATGCAATCCAGCAAGACCACCTCATGTCCATCGCTCCGGGCCGCCGCTCCCAGATAGGCGAGCGCCTGCGGCAGCAGATAATTGTCCTGCTCGTTCATGTACGGCCACACGTATTTTGGCGGCCGCACGAACAGCAGACGCATCATCCTCCCCCTTTGAAGACCTGCCGCAGGGCCAGCAGCGCCCCTTGGAACAGCGTGCGGGGCGGGATGGAGCGGATCTTGAAGAGATGCCTGAGGATGATCCGCGGCCGGAAATAGAACCTCAGGTTGGCCCGGCGCTGCATGGCGAGAAGCTGGCGAGCCGTCATCCCCTCGGGGACGAAGGGCAAGGAATCCGGATCCGGGTTGAAAGTGGTGAATCTGCCCCAATCCCGGGACCCCATCTTGCCTTCCCGGATGAGCCGGTCGTAGAGTTCCGATCCCGGATAGGGGATCGTGATCGCGAACTTGGCGAAATCGATATCCAACTCCAGGGCGAACCTGACGGTCTGCCGCGCCGCGGCCAGCGTTTCCCCAGGCAGGCCGAGCATGAAGAACGCGGATATCTCCAGGCCCGCGGCCCTGGCCGCGGCCACCCCCCGGCGAACATCGTCCGTGGTGTAATTCTTGCCTATGCCGGCCAGCAATCCGTCCGACCCGCTTTCGATGCCGAAGAGGATGCGCCGGCACCTGGAGCGCCGCATCTCCCGGCAAAGTTCTTCATCGACCGCGTCCACCCGGGTCTGGCTAGTCCACCACCACTCGCCGGGGATGGCCCGCGCGCGGATGGCGAGACAGGTGTCCAAGGCGTGCCGGCGGTCCAACGGGAAGATGGGGTCGACGAACCCGACGTGGCGTATGCCGAGCTTGGTGACCAGCCATTCCACCTCGGCGGCGATGGCGGCGGGGCTGCGCCGGCGCACGCGGTGACCCATGTAGCCCAGGGCGCAGAACTTGCAGCTATAGGGGCAGCCGCGCGAGCCCAACACCGAGAGGCAGGGCTGGGCCACGGTCACGAACGGCAGGAAGGTATAGGAGCGCCAAGGGAAAAGGTCCCAGGCCGGATAGGGCAGGGCGTCGAGGTCCGCGATCGGCTCACACATCGGCGTGGACATGATGCCGTCCGGACCTCTCCAGGTTATCCCTGGTATCGCCGAAAGGTCGCGCCCGGCCGTCAAGGCTTCAATCAATCTGGGGAAGCGGATCTCTCCCTCCCCATGCAGAACCGCGTCGCAAGCGCCCCGGCCGACCAGTTCTTTCGCGAAAAGCGCCGCGTGCAGATTTCCCAACACCACCTTGGCCGACGGGAGGCCGGCGCGCAGCAGGAGCCCCAGCGCCTCCGTGGTCTGCGCGGTGGGAGTCAGCATGCTGATGCCCACGACCTGCGCGCCCCAGTCGCGCGCCAGGCCGACGACTTGGCCGTGCGGGAGGTTCTCGACGAAATTGTCCAGGACCCGGACCTCGTGCCCGGCTTGGCGGCAGGCGGCGGCCACATAGGCGAGACCCAGGCACGGCATCGGCTCCATCAGCTTGCGGTAGGCGCCGAAACCCGCCGGGATATCCATGGCCGGGTTGATGAGAAAGACTCTCGCCATCAGCGGAGCTTCCTGGCGGAGGCGCTGAGGACCCGCGCCCACGCCTTGGTCTGGGGGTCGGTTCGGCAATAGTCCTCGACCCGCAGCACCCGCGCCACATAGGCGGGGTCGCCGAGACGCGCATCATCTACGGCCTGCCAAAACGGCCCCTCCCCAAGATAATGCGAAGGTTCGATGACGACATCGGAAAGATGCGCGCGACGCAAGAGTTTGCGGAAGGCGGCCAGGTCGAAATAGCGCACGTATCGGTCGCCGGGGACCAGGAGCGGTTCCCCCGCGAGCGCGGAACGAAGGCGCTCCGGCGCGTTCGGGGCCTGCGCGCATAGCGCGCCGGGACGCGCTTCCAAGGACAAGAGGATCAGGGCGCCCGGCTTGGCGACGCGGACCAGACGCCGCAACGAGCCCACGGGATCATCGGTATAGCCGATCAGCTCCATGGCCAGAACGACATCGAAGGAATCCGCCGGCCAAAAGTCCAGGAAAGACAAGTCCGCCCAGCGCAGATCCACGTGGCCAAGGCCTTTCTCGCGCAGATGCCGCCGGCAGGCCCGGAGGGAAGACCAGGACGGGTCGAAGGCCATGACCTTTCGGAACCGCTCCGCCAGCAGCGGCGTGAATCGACCGATGCCGCAGCCAGCGTCAAGAGCGGCCCCGCTCTTGGGGATCCGTTTCAAGCGGGGCGCCAAGAACCGCCGATAAATCCGCGTGGAGAGACCCTTCAGATGATGGTACGGCGAAGCCGGCCGGATAAAATCCATGTCCAGCGGCCGGGCTTGGAATGCCGATTCGACGCCCAGGACATTGTGGAATCCCGGTTCAGTGGCCAAAGCCCGCCGGCGCTGCGCGCTGTCGCCGAAGATAAGGCCGGCATTGCCTTCAGGCCGCCAATACTGTCTCTTCACAAATGGACGGAAAGTGGTAGGTCCTGCCGCAAGCCGCGGGGGTGGCTCCGGGCGCTATATCGGCTGCGGTCCAGGCTCGGAAGGCTGCGGCTTCGGGTACGGCTTAGGAGACGGTCGCCAATCCATCGTTTACCTCGATGACCGGATATCTTCCATTATCATAAATAGTCGCTTTAGTGTCAATGCAAAAGATAGGCCTGATCCCGCTGGCCGCCGACAGAAAATGATTAAGGTGTATGATATCCGTAGTGAAACCGCATTGGGGGGCGGCGGCATCCTGATGTCCTATCCTCCAGCCTCGTGAAGATACTGCTCGCCGTTCCGCCCGCGTCACCCGGTGGAGAGAGCGCGATCACCGGACTGCCCCGCATGCCCCACTACGGGCTCGGCGTCCTGGTGTCGTCGCTACGCGCCGCGGGATTCAGCGAAGTCTCGGTCGTGGACGCGCGGGCGGAGAATCTTTCTCCGGAGGAATTCGCAGCGCGCGTCCGGGCCGCGGCGCCGCGGATGGTCGGATTCACGGCTTTCACCGTCCATATCGAGGAGGCCCATAGCGCCGCCCGGGACGTGAAGGCCGTGGACCCCTCCATCATCACGGTCATCGGCGGCGTTCACGCCAGCGCGCTGCCGCGGCAGACTCTGGAAGAATTCCCCTCCTTCAACCTGGCCGTCTTCGGAGAGGGCCACGCTGCCTTGGTCGAATTAGCGCGCGCGATCGCGGGCGCCGCTCCCCTTGACGGGATCGCCGGCCTCGCTTGGCGGCGGGGAGCCGCCGTGGTCCTGAACCAGGCCCGTCCCCTGGACCGGGATCTGGACCGGCTGCCCTGGCCCGCCTTCGACGCGATGCCGCTACCCAAATACCGCAGCTATCTGGCCGGGCTCCGCCAAGGATTGGAACTGCCGGTCTTCAGCAGCATGGGCTGCCCCTATTCCTGCGCCTTCTGCTATCGCGGCGCCGGACAAACGGTCCGCCATTTCTCCATCCCGCGGATCCTCGACGAGATCGAGCGGGACATCAACAGGTTCGGCGCCACCCAGATATACTTCTGTGATGAGACCTTCACGCTGGACCGCGCGCGGGCCATCGGTTTGACGCAAGCCATGATCCAGCGCGGCTTCCCGCGACGGATCTCATGGAAGTGCTCGACGCGTCCGGAACTGGTCGATGGGGAACTGCTCGCCCTGTTCCAGCGCGCGAATTGCCGGCTCATCGGCTACGGCGTCGAGACGGGTTCCCAGAAAGTGGCGGATGCGCTGGGCAAGGGCCTTGATCTGGAACGGGCCCGGCAGGCGGTGCGCTTGACGCGGCAGGCCGGGATCCGCAGCGAGGCAAACTTCATCCTGGGGCTTCCCGGGGAGACCAAGGAGTCCCTCCGCGGGACCATCCGGTTCGCGCGCTCCCTGAACCCGGACTTCCTCAACCTCTCTCTGCTGTCACCGCTGCCCGGGACCCGGATCATGGAGATGGCGCGCAAAGGCGAGGGCGGACTGCGCCTGAGGGCCGGCGCCGCTTGGAAGGATTTCGGCTACAAGACCTCGCGGGCTCTAGACTACGAACGGTTCCCGCCCGGGGCCCTGGCCCGGGCCCAGACCGCGGCCTATCTCCGCTTCTATCTGCGGCCTTCCCGCATCAGGAACCTCCTCCGCCTCGTCGGCCCGCGCGAGGTCCTGCGTTACGCTGGGCACACGGCCCGGATGTGGCTGGGGGACACCCTCAGCCGTAACGCATAGGGTCGTGGCGCGCCATCCTGCGGAATCCCAACCGCGCATAGAAAGGCCAAGCCCCGTCCGCCGCGATGAGCCCGATCCAGCCCAAGCCGTCGGCGCGGAGCCGCCGCGCCAAGCGCCGCACCAAAGCCGCTCCCACGCCCCGGCCGCGCAGTTCCGGCCTGACGAACACGTCCTGGATGTAGCCGTCGTTGGTCCGGTCGCTGAGCGCCCGCCCCATCC
>Ga0073936_10008597_pt1 | contig 12917 bp, 10 predicted proteins | sample AliMusrvi5mmetaG_FD_87041 | JGI IMG/M metagenome (GOLD analysis project Ga0073936, IMG submission 87041) | Freshwater lake bacterial and archeal communities from Alinen Mustajarvi, Finland, to study Microbial Dark Matter (Phase II) - Alinen... | ecosystem: Environmental > Aquatic > Freshwater >... | reverse complement strand
GATTATTTGTGTTCTTAGCCGTTGTTAATAAATCATGGGTTTTTGGTGGGTTTTGTTGATAAAATAGCGGCTTTGGCTGCAATGTGGGTTAAATCTGGAAGTCAAAAAAAATAAAAAATTTGTGGCTAATCGCAAAAACGAAAAATAATATTATCGCATTTTTTTAAAAAATGTGAGTTTTCGTTCAGAAACTATTTAGTACCCCCAGTTCATTCCCACATTAATAGTATTTGTATTCCCAAGAAAATATTCAGGTTCATAGATCTTCTGAATATCCATAATGAAAGAATTAGAAAAGCTTGCAAAAACAAAAATATCATTAAACACTTCATGGCTAACTTTGCAGGAAATATTCTTTTCACTCCATTCAATTACACTCAAAAAAGGTAAACCTAGTACATTCGTTACATTCCCTGTTTTGATATAAGGATAATCAGGTCCCTTCATTGCATTCAAATAAGAAAGTTCAATTTGCAATCCTCTTATTGGTTTGTACTGTAATGCGTAATAATATTCTTCTGCATTATCTCTCAAATAATTTCCCATGTTAAATAAATCCGTTTCATAAGTCGTAGTGGGAACATTATGTTTATATGTGATTGGATTGGTATGGGTGTACTCAGCAATCAATGTTACATTTTGTAATGGAAAATCAGACAGTGCAAAACCTCCTTTGAAACTAATAAAGTTGGTTTCCTTTGCCTTGTTCCACATGTTATGCAGGTTTATTTCATCAATAAAAAGCGAAGAGTATAAATGAAGATGATTGATCTGCCTTGAAGAAATATCAAAAAACATTTGTGCATTTTGCCCTGCATAATCATTAAGGCCATTCTGGCTGTGATCAATTGCTTTGAAAAACATGATAGGGATTAAATAACCAAGGTTTATTCCAATATCGCTATAAATGATTGAATTTCCAAAGGAAATATCCAGCTTCTTAAATGGAGTAAAGGTTAGCATGTTTGCAGCAATGTATTTATCTCGGTAAACTATACGTGTGCCAGTATTTGCACCACTGCCATAATTATAGGTCCGGCTGCTGTCAATTACCAAAGATGATAACCAGCCATGGATGTAATTTAATTCAAACCATTTCACAGGTTTGGCATGGAACTTCAAAAAAGGAAATGAAGGTGCTCTGTCCGAAATGATATTGGCACCATGATAATTGTTTCCCCAGGTAATGTTATCTTTTACCAACCCCACACTTCCCCAACTCCATGAATAGGTAATTCCACCTTTCATTTCTTCGTAATCTCCACCACCTTTTCCATCTCCTTTAAATGATCCACCGGTTTGTTGTGTCAGGTATTCCTTTTCAGCAAACAATTCCGATTCGTGATTGTCTCTTAAGCTGGCATAAAAGCCCCAGTGTTTTCCTACGGTTGCGTATGCTTCTGCTCCATTCCACCGATGGTAATTGGTTCCATTTTCATTTTTGTAATAACTCAAGCCTAAAATTGGATTTAAGGTAAACGTAAATAATGAATCTTTGTAATAGAACAGGTCAATTCGTTTTTTAAATGGTACTTTGCGTTTTGAGATGAAATTCTTTCCAAGATAATCTGTGGTCTGAAATCCGGGCAATTCTTTACTGTAATCTTTCAGATAAAAAGCTAATTCATCACGTTGTCGTTTGTTTAACTTAGTAGTGTTTTTTGATGCATCATTCAATATTTCCGCAATAAATACTCTTGAATATGGCTTAATGACACTATTCAATGAAATGATTTGGCAATTTGCAAGCTCATCAATAAATTCATAGATGCTTGTGTTTTGAACATTCACATAAACTTCCTGCCCGAAAGAAAGTGCCGTAAACAGCAGAAAGAACAATGAAATGAAGAAACTTCTTGGTGTCATCATAGAGTGAAAATTATTGGTTCAAATAGTTTGCAAATATAATTAAAATGCCTGACTCGTTTATGAATATTGATGAAGCAGGAGAGGGACTGGGAAGTTGTATCCTATGAATTTGGGTATTGGATATTGGTTCTTGGAATTTTAATGAGCGGTAAATGGGTCTCGAACCCACGACCTTCAGCTTGGGAAGCTGACGCTCTACCAACTGAGCTACTACCGCAGTAAATCTTTCTTTACAATTATGGAATCTCTGTGTTATAAACAAAAATGTTCAGAGATTTTTTCTTCAAAAGATCGTTGACAAAGATATGAAAAAAATAAAATATGGTTCACCCCAATGTCGAAAAGTAAACATTGAAATTTTTATGCAGTTTAAGAATACTATACTGGCAGTATCTCACAACACATCATTTTGCATAAACTGTTTCGTAGTCGGCTCCGTAGCCTGTCCATGTGCCAAGTCCTCCATTGATGTTTGAAGGGATTGAAACAGGGGTTGCAAAAGGATTGTTGTTGGTGCTTTTTTCCTGCTCCATTGCTTTCCAGAAATCATAGCTTGATTTGTCAACAGTGCACGTCCTGACTGAAATTGTATCTCCAAGTTTAAAGAATCCACCGAACCGGAATCCAAAGGAAATGTTGGTAATATTGTCGAGATTGGCCCTGCTGCGGCTCAATGAAAAGGTGACTGTCTGTCCCTGGAAAGTTGCATCATTATAAACTGACCCACGTCTTAAAGGTACATATCTTCTGTCTTTTGTTCCTCTCTTTGTAAAAATTCTGAAATAAAGTTCAGGGTCAGCAGGTGCTGACAGTGTAGGCCATAACATTCCCGTGCTGTCTTCGTTGGGTTGCAGCTTAAAATAAATTGAATTGTAGTGCACCGGTGCAGGGATTGTTGTGGTTGCAGTTAATATTTTCCCTTCAATGTTTACGGTCAGATTATAGGTTTTACCTACTTCGCCAAGCAAAGAAGTTCCCATGTAACCGATAGGAGGGATGTAATCTGGAAGGAAGGTTTTTGTCAGTACTTCCGAATTTACACCATCACTTACCGTAACAATTGCATTGGGGACAACGATTGATTGGATCATTGTAATCGAATCTGTCGTTCCAAAATAGGGTGTATTGTTCGTTACAAAAACCATGGCAGGCTTGCCCTGCTCTATCTCCCCGTCTATCACATAAGATTCAGTGAAAGCAGGCAGTTTTATATTGACATCTTTTGAACATGCTTCTAAGAGCAGTGAAAGAAATCCTATAATCATTAAAACCAGGTAACCGTTTTTTTTATTTAATGTTTTCATCTTTTTAAAATTTAAATGACCATGAAACCGAAGGTAGTAAAGGGAAGAGTGAAATCTGTTTTGCAGAAGTTGTCACATTGTAATCATTCAGATTGCCTGTTGTAACAAAAGCTATGTAGTATGGGTTGTGCCGGTCATAAAGGTTGTAAACCGAAAAGTTCCAGCTTTGCTCAAATCTCTTTTTCTTCTGCGGCGTGTATGTCAGTGAAACATCCATCCTGTGATAAGGCGCCATCCTGTAAGAATCCATTGCGCCCCACTGAATGATGATCTGGTTGTCGAAAAAATACCTGCCAATTGGCGGTGTCAGTGCATTTCCTGATGTGTAAACCCAGACAACCGAAGCTGTAAGTTTTTTTGAAATGTCGTAGGTAAGGGCAATATCCACATCATGCCTGTGGTCGTATTTTGCCCAGAAAGTCTGTCCCTGGTTGATCTCGGAGAATGTTCTTGTGGTGAATGAAAGTGTATATCCCACCCATCCCGTGAGCTTGCCTGTTCTTTTCTTTAGAAAGAATTCCGAACCATAGGAGCGACCTGTTCCAAAAGTCAGGCTGTTGTCAATGTTGTTGCCGGTGTTATCAAGTGGCACATAGCCTTCCTTAAATTCGATCATGTTGTGCATCTCTTTATAGTAAACCTCTACTGATGATTCGAACATGTTTTTCCTGAAATTTTTATAAAAGCCTAATGAATACTGTGAGCCAAACTGTGGTTTAACTAAGGATGTGCTCGGTATCCACAGGTCCATCGGCAATGTAACATCCGAAATGGAAGCGAGATTTATGTACTGATAGTTTTGCGTAAATGAAGCCTTGATGGAAGAAGAAGGATTCAGGCTGTATCTGAATGATAGCCGTGGTTCAATATGACTGTATGATTTAACTTTTGCTCCAGATGCGTAATGAATAGTATCAATGATCACATTGTCGCTACTTGTAACATAACGGTTGAAGGGGCCGGTCTGCTCAAAGAAAGTGAAGCGCAATCCGCCATTCAATTTTATTCTTTCGTTTAAATTCACATCGTCCGAAAGATAGGCTGCTACATCGTTTGCATACATATCCATTGAGGTGCCTGTATTCAACTGAACATTCCCGGCCTGTGCATTGGTGTTGTTGGGAGTGAAAGTATGAAAGGTGTAATCGGCGCCGAATTTAATATCTTGTTTTTCGCTCGGAATATAGGAATAACTGAGTTTTGCTGACCAGTCCTTTATTCCTGAAAAGATTTTGACATTCGTGGAATCCTGCGTTGCGCTGAACTGAAATTTATAATTTGTATAGAAGGCTGAAAGATCAGAAAACAGTTTGTTGCTGTAGATATGTGTCCATTTAAGGCTTGTGATCACGTTGCCCCATCTGATATCGTTTGTGAACGACTGCCCGTTTTGTTTCATGGTGAAGACATCGTTGCCAATATAACCACTGAAAGCAAGCCTGTCTTTTGTTGACAAAATGTAATTCAATCTCGCATTCATATCATAGAAGTAATAGTTCACTCCTTTGATTGGTGACTGGCTCCCCAGAAATGGCTGCACGAGTTGAAGGATATATGTTCTGCGTGCGGAAATGATAAACGAACTCTTGTTCTTTTTGATAGGTCCTTCTGCTGTAATGTGTGAGGATATTAGTCCGATGCCGCCGGTAACATGATAATTGTTCAAATCGCCATCTCTCGTGGTGATATCAAGTACCGAAGCAAGCCTTCCACCATAGTTGGCAGGCATTCCTGCCTTGATAAGTTCGAAATTTTCGAGTGCATCAGAATTGAAAATAGAGAAGAAACCCAGCAAGTGTGAAGGGTTATAGACAACGGCATTGTCAAGCAGAATAAGATTTTCATCAGGACCACCGCCACGAACATAGAAGCCTGTGTTGCCCTCGCCGGTCGCCTGCACTCCGGGGGTAAGCTGAATGATCTTCATCACATCCACCTCTCCGAATAATGACGGCAGCTCTTTCAGTTGTTTGATAGGAATAGTGAATCGTCCCACTTCTGAGCTTTCCACATTCTTGTTTTCCCTGATACCTTTAACAACCACTTTATTCAACATCTCTGATGAGGGTTTGAGAGAAATACCCAAAGTCAGATTTGCATTGACATTAATTTTTAAAGTGTCCTGGCTGTAGCCAATAAATGAAACAATGAGTGAATAGTTGCCTACCAAAGAAGTGATCGTGAAATAACCTTCCTGGTTGGTGATCGTAGCGCCCATTGGATTTTCTTTCAGGTAAACCCTGGCGCCTGTGAGACTGTTGCCGGTGCTGTCATCTTTCACAATCCCTGAAATGGTGTAGGTAGTGCCTCTCTGGGCAAACAGCATATTTGAAATTGACATGGAAAAGCATAACAATAAAGGTAGAAATAAGCCTGGTCTTTTCCTGTGATTCTGCATAACAATTTTTCATAAACTATTATTGCAAAGTTACGACACAATAAAGGGTTTTGAAATGAAATTCAAATTAAGATATCCTAATTTGTGTTAAGGATGAAAGAGGAAAAGTATTTTTGATTTGAGATTTTTGATTTAAGATTTGCTCAAAATTCTCTTTGCATTTTTTTTATTACGCAGAGATAAAAAGTCATCAGTAAATAGTCATTACTACACATCCACAACAACAAACCACAAACCTTTTCCTAAAACTCTTCACTTCCCTCTTCTCCACTCAGTTCTTTTCCTTTGAGGATTTCTTCGAGGAACATTTTGTGCAGAGACTGGTGACCATGTTCAATATTTATATCGCCGGGGGCAATCAGATTAAGCTCCTTTTGCATCTGGTAGGTTTCATAAACTGTGTCGAGATAATCGGCGATGCGTGAGTTTTTATATTTCATGGCAGCTTTAACAATTGCCTGATGCCATACCAATCCGCTTTCCAAATACACGGGTGTTTCTGCATGTTCAAGCTCCATAATAGCTTCTCTCACTCCGTCCTCATCATAGGTTTTGTCAGGGTAATTTTTATAGTTCATCCTTTCCTGTTGCAGCTTGCAGAGGTAATCGTTTTCGAAGAGTTCCATAAACTTTACATAATCGGAATCCATTCCAAACAGATGTCCTAAGTAAGGTGGCTCCGGCTCACGCTTCACTACTGGATCAGGTGGCTGACTGCGTTTCCATTTATAGTAAAGCTGTTTGTATGCTTTTTCTTTGGTACCGCGCAGATCGGGTAATAATAACAGCGAACCTGTTCCCATTCTTTCATCATAGAACTCATACCAGGGGGGCAAATGATCAAAGTCGTCATCTTCATTTCTCACGATCAGTTTTTCGTAATCCTGCCAGCCTACAAGCCAGCCTCCTGGTTCTGCGTAAAAATTATCAGAGGCAAGAAACTCTTTCATTACTGCTATTTCTTCGGGTGTCACATCATCAAGGAAAGGACATTCTTTTATCTGATTTTCCCAGATCTGAAAATCATAAGCGATCTGCACTTCCTTAATTTTGATCTTGCCTGCTCTCCACATCAATTGTTTATCCCAAAGTTTTTTTTGCAGAATAAGTTCAAATATTTCTTCGGTATCCGTTCGCAGTATCATTTCCCGACTGCTCTCATCGGGATCCATATCATACTTAGCCAGCTCAACCAGATGTCTTTTGTGCTTTGCATATTCGTAGCAAAAGTTTTTCACCGATTTGGGATTGTATTTACTGAAAAACTCTTTATAGGCAGGGTTGTTCAACAAGTCTTCATAAAATTCTTCCTGCAGGTCAAGGAAATATTGAAGACTTTGGCCTGATTCTGTTGGCAGTTTTTTGTAATGATAGGGGAGTTGTTCAATTTCTTCTTTTGTGTTTTTTGGTTTGTTCAATCGTGCCTGCAAGTTAGCCGGTGGAGGCGCCTGAAAATCGCCGGAGAACATATCGAGCAGCATTGCCGGTCCGGTGCGTTTTTCTTTCAATTCAGCAGCGCGTTTTTCGTTGCCGTTTTTCTTGTAAATTTCATACAATGCCGTGCATACTTCTGCTTCAATTTCTTTCTTTGGCCCGCACTCCAGCGCTCTTTCGTAATATTCTATTGCTGACGTTTCATCTTGCAGTCGTCTGTAGTAAACGCTGCCAATATAAGCATTGAGGGTTGCTGCCTCTTCTGCGTCATTTCCCTTTATCTTTTCAGGGGTTTGCCCATTCACCTGTGTGGCTTTGAGCAGGTAATTAAGCCCGTTTTCGGCATCTTCCTCCACCTCCAGATAATAAGTTGCCAGCGAAGAATAAGCTTTGGTGTGGCAATTGGGCCAGGTTTCAATGATCCTGAGCAGGTAAGGTTTTGCAAGTGCATATTGGTGCTGTTGATAATAAATGGCGGCCAACTGCCTTAGTGTTTCATAAGTGCGGTGAATGTTTGAATAAAGTTCCAGGTCTTTTTCATAACACTTCACAGCTTCTTCGAATTTATTCATTGAAATATAAAGTTCGCCGGTTCTGTTGTAATACACATGCAGCATTTCCTCCCTGTCGGGTGAGGCTTCTGCTATCGGCACTATCTGATCAAATACTTCAATAGCCTCCTGAAGTTGCTGGCTGCCGGCAAAGCTTTCGGCAAGACTTAGAACAACCTGATAATTGGCGGGCATTAGTTCCATTGCACGGCGGGCGCTGTCAACTGACATAGGGAAATCTTTCCAACGTTCATACATGTACGAAAGCGCACAGTACATGCAGGCGCGTTCTTCAGGAGTGGAAGCGGCTTTCAGCAATTTTGTCAATAATTTCTTTGCCTTGGGGAATTCTGTATCCTTTTCAAAATACAAATCTATGTAAGTGTAAAAGGTTCTGTTTTCAAAATCATGAAAGTTTTTATCAGGATTGTAAAAAGCCTGTGCATACATGGCCACAGACTTCTTGTAATCTTTTTGCTCCTCATACATTTGAGCCAGTTGAATAATGCTTTCGGCATCGGCTTCCAGTTCCACCGACTTCTCCTGTGCTGCAATTGAAGCTTTATCATCACCCATCCAGCTATAGCAAAGTGAAAGGCAACCATAATAATCACTCAGATCTTTCGATCCGGCAGGCGCACATTCAATGGCCTGCTGAATGCATGGCAATGCTTTGTCGTATTGGTGTTCCATCAGGTAAACAAAAAACAAATTGCGCAACAAATAATCCTTCGCTTCCGGATGCTCTTCAATAGCTTTGAAATATTTTTGCTCTTTTATTTCCAATGTGTCGTGTTCAAATATTTGAACATATTGTTTCGAGGTGTCAAAAGTATGTGCCATGGTTTATTTATTTTTTAGGTTAATAGTCAATAGTCATTAATAGTCATTGATTGTCATTGGTCATTAATAGTCATTTTAAATCTTAAATCAAAAATCTTAAATCAAAAATTATCATAGAAAAAGATAGAAAGATGAGGAACCTTGCTGAATGCCGGCTGCCGACTGCTATTGCCGAATTAATAAATTACGGTCAGCTTCGTGCAGGTTTTCATCCGTAATATCTGTGCCATCCATGACACTTTATTTGATTCCGTAAAGGTAAGTAATTTTTATTTTGGATGGGATGATTATTTGATATTTTTATTGAATATTTAAGTGAAAATAATGATGCTAAAGCAAGGAGGCATGATGTTTCTTTTTCAGTCAGTAAAGCCTGACTGCAATAGATGGCAGCGAGAGTGCATTTATTGCAGTTTGTTTGAACAAACTGTGAAAAGCAAAAATAGGCAATTGATTTTAGTCTCATTTGAAGAGATGAAAAAAAAATTTCTGGCTTGGATTGGTTTGTGCAAAATAATTATTTTTGCAAAAGTAATCAGAATATTATGGGTGTTTTTTACAAATACTAATTTTTACATCAATAACTTTATTCCGTTATTATAAATGGAAGGTAGTATGAAAATTATTAGGATCTTAATATTAGTTATCACAGTATTCTCTCTTTTTTTTAGTTGTACCTTTCCTTGGGTAAAAAAAGAAATAATTGATCGTAAGATTTATGGAGTAATAATCCAAAAATATATAGACCATTCTGATCATGGAGCTGCATTTATTGAATATAATATGGGTGATAACGATCTTAAATTATGGGTTGACGCATGGCCTGGTGCAATGTGGAATGATATGAAAATTGGTGATTCTGTAATTAAGAAATCGGGTAGTACTAAAATCAGAATTAAAAAACCGGATGGCAAATTCCATGATTATGAAATGGAACCTTGAATAATTTTTTTTTATGAAAACAGTTGATCGTTTTTTAATTTTTAAATAAATGGAAGAAAGCAGTTACATATTCGAGCAATCAGAAACATTGTTTTGGATTTTCCTTGCAATATCTTCAATTGTTGCCTTGGTGGGGATTTACCAGTTGGCAAAGTTTTTTTTAAAAGAAGATTGTTATGACAGTAATGGAAAAAAAGTTAATCGTCTTACCATTGGGATAGTTGTACTTTTACTTAGCGGGCTTATGTTTTACGGGATAATTCAAAATACAAACAGAGACCGGAGAATTAAGAATAATTTTGCGGAAACAAGAGGAAGAACTCTAAGGGAATATTATCAAAAAGGGAATTATGTAGATTACGAATTTGTAGTTGGAGGAAAAAAATACACAAATACTTGCGGGTGTACTTATGATGGGAAAGATCTCCCTGTAGATGCTCCCAATGGCTACTATAAAGTAATTTATAATAGCCTTGACCCGACTGAATCTATAATGGATTTTAAGGTTAAAAAGTAAAGAGGCAATTATTAATTGTTTCTGCAAATCAGAATTTTTTTTGTTTACAAAACGCTGCCAGGTTGAAAAAAACGCTGGCAGGTTTTCTTTAATCTTGAATATGGGGGAGGGGATTTTTTTATCTACAAAACTCTGTCAGGTCGAAAAGACTCTGACAGGTTTTCCTTAATCCCGAAAGGGATGGTATTATTGTAATAACTCAATTCCGACAAATCCATAACCCCGTAAGGGGTGGCATTATTATTTCACACTTTCAATGTTTCAGAAATCGTTGCATTTTGATTTCTATAATCATTTCATCCTTTCAGGATTTTTATCACAAAGCTCCATTCAAATTTCAAATTTCAAATTTCAAATTTCCAACATCCAACATCCAACATCCAACATCCAACATCCAACATCCAACATCCAACATCCAACATCCAACATCCAACATCTTTTTTATTATCAAAACAAACTTTGGAAAAGTGAAAGAAACTTTTCCAAAGTAGCCCAACATCCTCATTTTTCCAAAAATATTTTATTCACTCATACAATATTCAACACTTTCCGGCGTTACCAAAAATATTAGGTTGTCATTATTACGGCATGGGGCTGGATGATATTATAAAAAAATATTGTGATGTCGGGCAAACCAATGATTATATTGATTTGCTGAAGAAGCTGGATCTATATCCGGCCCTGGATGCTTTGGTGCTTGAATTCAACGACAGTATTGCACGCTGTGGTCAACCCGCAAAAAATACATTGTTCCGCAAGTTGCTCAAAAAACTTATTGCAATTTCGGCAAATTATCTTAAAAACGAGAAGCACTTCAGACATTCCAAATCCTGCACCTATGTGGTGTTCAAAAGCATTTCGTCAATCGTTGAAGATGCTTGCCGGCAGTGTTCTGTTGACATTGCTTCATGTCTTGAAATTATGTCAAGGTACATTGGCAGGTGTGACCTCATGCCTGCAATGCGTGCGGCAATATTGTGTATTTTCCAATCGCAGCTAAGTTCTGACCCGGAAACAGACAGCATGAAAAAGAATAAAGTTGATGAAATTCCTCCTCCTCTTGTACCCATCAAACTTGAATGGATCCTTCGTGAAAGCGATGACAGGTATAAGATGAGGATTGAAAATTTCGTGTATGAAATGATAGATGATCTGCATGGAGTGGGTCCGGAGGAAGATGTTGTGTCGTTGATACGCGAACCTGAACTTGGACTGAAAATCGAAGTTCCCTGTACGCTCTTATCTTCATTACTCACACTTCTTTTGTTAATGAACAAATGTGGAAGAATAAAATGCACACCAAGAAAAGGCCTTTTTGTTTTTTTGAAAAGCATGATAACTCTCGTAGCTCCCGGTGCTATTCCTGGCAGAGAGAATTGGAGTAAATGGCTCCACCATAAATTGAAGGACTATGGAGAGATTGTAAAAGTGAAAAACAACATAAAAGAAATTTACTTCGCTTATTGCCCAACCGAAAATGGTAGAGAAGTTTGGGACGATTTTTTCGAATATAAATTTGCCCATGCAAAAGGAAAACCCGCTGTTGACGGGCAAAAGCCGGCGGAACATTAAAGTTCCCCGGGGAACATAGCGGGAACATAGCAAAGAGGTTCGTCGGAAACCTTTCAATTCATATTAATTTCGTTCCGCCGCAAGGCGCTAAATGCACCGCCGGGCAAAATCAATAAATTTAAAATTCACCCCGTGGGATTCCCCCTGACCCGGGATGAATGAACGAAAACAAAAAAATCAAACGGGGTAAAAAAAAAATCAGTATGAGTAAAAAGTTAAAAGTGTTCATGATTGCCGTTGTAATAATGGTAATGAACGTGGTTAAAATTTCCTTTGGCTGGTTGAAGCCAATCAGTATTAACGCTAAATCTTCGAAAGGAGCGAAGAACAAAAACGGAAGTAGCAAATCGCAGTACCATTATCAACTGATTGAAAGATTTTGGACGCGGAATAGCAGGTATTCAAACAGGTTGTTTATGGTGACGGTGTTTCATGTGGCGCCTCCCGATTTTATTTTGCACAGATCCGACCCCATCCCTGAAAGCAAAAGGAATCAGGGCTGGAAAACAATTTTTGTGAATACACATTTATTTATGATGGCTTCGGTGTCCACCCACCCCAGGGTTTATATCAATTGGCCGGGCGGAGGACCACAGAAGTCAGAAGGTCTGGACAGAGATTTGGCACAAAGCATTCATGATGGAATGGCTGCAAGTTCATATTTCACCGGCATAACCGGAATTGCAGCATTATTAACAGCCTACCAAACAGCCATTGATGATTGGAGTGAATTAATTGCCAAAATTCCCATTGGCACAAAACAGGATAAGGACAATCTTGCTTTGTTTTCTGACAACTTCCGCACTGTTACATCAGCCCGTTTGGTTGAGGTGGTCCAGGGCGTGGTTGACAGTCAAAAACTCAATGCAAAGGCCATAGCAGATTCGGCAGCAATGTCATTGAGGGGAGTTGGTAAAAAATCAGCCAATGAATGGTCAGTAAAACGAGTTGGTGAAGGAACTGTTGAACTTACTGCTAAGATTAAGGAATATAAAAGAAAACACTATGCCGTTAACTGGCAGATGACAACTGATACCACGCAGCCTGAGACCTGGTACAGTATGCTTTTTGCAATTCCTCCTACTCCCAATGGTACAACTATCGTTACAGGATTGATAAAAGGTAAGGAGTACTTTTTTAGATACCGTATAACTTTAACTGATGGTACTGTTTCAGAATGGAGCAGTATATTAAGTTTAACAATGTCGTAAAATAAAATTTAATCAATTTTAAAATCTGTCAGAACGGCAACGCTCACATTGGTTTGCGTTGCCGTTTTTCATTTAAAATTAAAATAAAGGTTTTCGCTCCTACCTCAAGGTTGTCGCTCCTACCTCAAGGTTTTCGCTCCTATCTCAAGGTTTTCGCTCCTACCTCAAGGTTGTCGCTCCTACCTCAAGGTTGTCGCTCCTACCTCAAGGTTGTCGCTCCTACCTCAAGGTTGTCGCTCCTACCTCAAGGTTGTCGCTCCTACCTCAAGGTTGTCG
>Ga0073936_10008586_pt1 | contig 12931 bp, 10 predicted proteins | sample AliMusrvi5mmetaG_FD_87041 | JGI IMG/M metagenome (GOLD analysis project Ga0073936, IMG submission 87041) | Freshwater lake bacterial and archeal communities from Alinen Mustajarvi, Finland, to study Microbial Dark Matter (Phase II) - Alinen... | ecosystem: Environmental > Aquatic > Freshwater >... | reverse complement strand
GCATACCAGTCCGCCCCGTGCTCGATGATGGGGGCGATGTTGGCAAAGGTTTCGACATTGTTGATGAGGGTGGGCTTGCCCCAGAGGCCTTTTTCCGCCGGGAAGGGGGGGCGGGGCCGGGGTTGGCCGCGCCCGCCTTCAATGGAGGCCATCAACGCGGTTTCCTCACCGCAGACGAAAGCGCCCGCGCCGATGCGGATTTCCACGTTGAAGCTGAAGGTGGATTCAAAGATGTGCGAGCCAAGGAGCCCCTTCGCCTTGGCCTGCCGGATGGCGGTCTGGAGGCGGCTGATGGCCAGGGGATACTCGGCGCGGACGTAGAGAAATCCTTCGCTGGCGCCCACGGCAAAGGCGGCGATGGCCATGCCTTCCAGGACGCTGTGCGGGGAGCTCTCCAGAATGCTGCTGTCCATGAATGCGCCGGGATCGCCCTCGTCCCCGTTGCAGACGATGTATTTGAGATCGCCCGGAGCCTTGGCGACGGTGGCCCATTTGATGCCGGTGGGGAAGCCCGCGCCACCGCGTCCGCGCAGGCCGCTTTTGTTCACGGCTTCCACGATCTGGTGAGGGTTCATCTCGTAGAGGGCGCGGTGGAGCGCCTGGTAGCCGCCCGCCTCGATGTAGTCCTCGATGCGTTCCGGGTCGATCCGGCCCGCGTTGGCTCGGACGACGGAGGTCTGGCGGGTGTAGAAGGGGCTGTTTGGATCGCCTTCCTTTGGGATCGCCTCGCCGCCAAGGAATGTGTCGATGATGGAGGGGGCGGTCTCGGGGGTGACGTGTTGGTAGATTTTGTTGCCGGGTTCCACCGTGACCAGCGGCCCCCCGCCGCAGAGGCCCATGCAGCCGACGCGACGGACTTCGACTTTGCCCACGAGCCCTTTCTCGGCGACCTCTTTGTCGAGCGCTTTTTTGATTTCACCGGCTCCGGAGGACATGCACCCCGTGGACATGCAGGTCCGCACGCAAGTTTCCTTGCGCCCGGCCTTTTCCTTTTGCGTAATCGCGTTCAGTTCATCAAGCGTCATAGGGCGGCGGTCTCCTGAGGTTCCATGTTTTGGATTTTTTCGAGGGCGGCCTCCGGGGTCTGTCGGCTGGCGACCTGGCCGTCATAAATGACAGCGGGGGCGATGCTGCAAGCGCCGATGCAACGGGCGGTGAGCAGCGAGAGCTGGCGGTCCGGCGTGGTTTCACCGGGTTTGATGCCGGTGTGTTCTTCGATGGCCTTGACAATCTTGTTGGCGCCCTTGACGTAGCACGCCGTGCCCATGCAGACGACGCAGGTGTGTTCCCCCTGGGGTTTGAGCTTGAAGAAATTGTAGAAGGTCGCCACGCCATAGACCTTGCTCAAGGGGACGTGGAGCGAGGAAGCGACGAAGCGGAGCGCGTCTTCATCCAGAAAGCCGAAGGTTTCCTGGACGGTGTGGAGGGTTTCGATGAGGGCATGAGGCTGGTAGGCGTAGCGCCGCATCTTGGCATCGACGATTTTCCAGCGCTTGTCCTCGGAAGCCAGAGGGTTGGTGGTGTCCTTCATGGATACGGCTCTAAAAAAAGGGGAACGAGTGAGGATTTTGGTTTCTATTAGCGTAGATACTACTTGATTAATCGGCAAGGTAAAATACAGCTAATCAGGCAAACCCTGAATTTCCAGAGTAAAAACGACGCATCCCCAGGGTTCGCCATTGTCCGTTCGCAGTTGGACTATGGTTGCATTTGTGTTTGGCCTTTGCTACCTTGAGCACCTCTCCCCAAAATGGACCGACTGCCGCTGATTCTCTCCACACTCTGCTTTCTGCTCGGGTTTGCCGCCACCTTGGCGGCTCTGAAATCCGGGCATTACCATCCGCGCCGGTTCAACCTGGGGATGATGGCAACCGGGCTCCTTCTTCAGACGGTGTTTCTCGTCGGACGCGGCCAAGCGATCGGGCATTGCCCGCTGACGAATCTCTTCGAGGCGCTCGTGTTTCTGAGTTGGTCGATCGCCCTGCTGTATATTTTGATCGGCCCGGCTTACCGGCTTTCGCTGCTCGGGATGTTTACCGAACCGCTCCTTTTTTTGATTCAAACCGTGGCGCTCCTCGCCCCCATCGATGCGCTGCATCCGGTTTTCCCCCCGCACAGCCCGTGGTTGGAGTTTCATGCGGCGGTTTCCATGATGGCCTACGGGGCATTTGCCATGGCGGGCGTGGCTGGGGTGATGTATCTGGCCCAGGAACGTCAGCTTAAAACGCGTCGGCTCGGCACGATTTTTTTCCAGATGCCGCCCATTACTGCTCTCGCAACGGCCAATATGCGTCTGCTATGGAGCGGATTGTTGCTGCTCAGCGTCGGGCAGGCTTCAGCCGCCGCCATTCGCGTGAAGGTCGCCCCGGGAGTGTTGATTTGGGGTGGGGCGATGTGGTTCTCCTACTTGTTGCTTTTGTTGGCGCGACGGTTGGGACCGCGACGCGTGGCGATTTTTTCGGTGGTGGCGTTTGTGTTGTCGGTGGCGGCGCTTTGCCTTCTGAACCATTTTAGCAAGGGAACCATGTGAGCGAAACCCCCGCGATGGATATCCTCTGCCTGGGACTGAGCCACCGGACCGCTCATGTGGACGTACGCGAGCGATTCGCCATTCCCGAGGCGGAATTGGCGCGCGCCCTTGCCACGCTGACCTCGCTGCCGGGCATCGCCGAAGCGGTGATCGTCTCCACTTGCAACCGGGTGGAATTCTATGCCGCCGGGCCTGACGCAACCACGGCCATGTGTTCGCTCCAGCAGTTTGCGGCGGAGCGAAGCGGCGTGGCTCCGAGCATTCCCGATCCGTTCTTCGCCCACGATGGGACGGCCTCCATCGCGCACCTTTTCCGCGTCGTCAGCGGGCTGGAGTCCATGATTATCGGGGAAACGGAAATCCTCGGCCAGGTCAAAAAAGCTTATGCGGCGGCGGCGGCGGCTGGAAGCACGTCGAGGAACCTGAACAAGTTTTTCCAGCGGGCTTTCAATGTCGCCAAGGAAGTGCGGACGCAGACGAGCATTACCCGGGGGCCGGTCTCGGTCGGCTCGGTGACGGTCGATCTCGCGGAAAAGATCTTCGGGCGGCTGGCTTCGTGCCATGTGATGATCCTGGGGGCGGGGGAAACCGCCGAGCTGACCGCGCGCGCGCTGCTCTCGCGTGGGGTGAAAAGCATTTTTGTGGCAAACCGCACCTATGAACGCGCGGCGGCGCTGGCGGCGGAGATGGGCGGGGAGGCGATCCATTTTGAGGAAAGCGAACGGCGTTACCGCGAGATCGACATTCTTGTTTCCTCCACCGCTGCACCCCATCCCATCGTCACCCATGACAAGATCGCCCCGGTGATGCGGGAGCGGCCCGAGCGCCCGCTCTTTGTCATCGACCTGGCCGTGCCGCGCAATGTGGAGCCGTCCGTCAACGACATCGAAGGGGCCTACCTTTACGACATCGACTCCCTGCAATCCATCGCCAACCAGGGCATGGAAGTGCGCCGGCAGGAGGTCACCCATTGCGAGCAGCTCATTAGCCGGCACGTCAACGAATTTCACCAATGGCTCGGGGCGGCCCGGCCCCAAAAGAGCGGTAGCGAACCTGCATGAAAAACCTCACACTTGGCACACGCGGCAGCGCCCTGGCTCTGGCCCAGGCGGAACTGACTCTCGCCGCCCTCCAGCGCGTCCATCCGGAAACAAAAGTCGTGGTGCGCAAGTTCACGACTTCCGGGGACCGCAAGCTCGACATGAGCCTCATCAAGGCGACTCCGGCGGGAGCCAAGGGGCTCTTTACCAAGGAACTCGAAGAGGCGCTTCTGCGGCGGGAGATCGACATGGCCGTTCATAGCTGCAAAGACATGCCGGGGCAAATGCCTGCGGGCCTTGTGCTCGCCGCCGTGCTCGAACGCGCCAACACCGACGACGTGCTGATCACCAAAACCGGCGGCGAACTCCCGCAGGGGGCGCGCGTCGCCACCAGCAGCGTGCGGCGCGCCCGGCAGCTCCAGTTTCGTCGTCCCGACCTCGTCATCGAGGAAATCCGGGGAAACGTCGCCACGCGGCTTCGCAAGCTGCGGGATTCCGAAACGCTCCACGGCACCGTCCTCGCCCAAGCCGGGCTCGACCGCCTTGGCTACCGCGTGGAGAACGGCGTCCTTGAGACGGATGAAGGCACATTCCATGCGCAAACCGCTGAGATGCTCCCCGCCATTGGCCAGGGAGCCATCGCCCTGCAATGCCGGGCCGAAGACGCCCCATTTTTCGCCGCGCTCAACCACGAACCGACCGGGCTGGCCATTCGCGCGGAACGGGAATTGATGCGGCTGCTTAATGGGGATTGCTCCCTGCCCGTGGGGGTCGTCACGGAAATCGGCGAGGGCGCGATGCGCATGCGGGTCATTCTATTTGGAACGCCGGAAGAGGCGCCACGCCAGGCGGAAGTGACGGGCGCCACCCCGGACGAGCTGGCTGGCAAAGCGTTCCAAGCTCTCCAGTAGCCGCCCTTGACGACACCCGCGAAAACGCTAAATTCCACCACAAGTGCAGCACATTCCAACCGGCACCCCGTACACGGCTCCAACGAATCAGCGGCGCGCTTGCGGCACCCGATGCGCCTCACGACCGCTGTTTGACACTCATTCATGAACACCGACTTTCTTTGCTCCCCCGCACTTTCGTCCTCGCAATCCGCCCCCTCATTCTTTGGCAGCCGCGAGCGTTTCCTTGCTGCCGCCCGGTGCGAGCCGGTGGACCGCCCGCCGATGTGGCTGATGCGCCAGGCCGGGCGCTCCCTGCCGGAATACCGCGCCTTGAAGGAGAAGCATTCGTTCACCGAAATCGTCCAGACACCTGAGCTGGCGGCGGAAGCCACGCTGCAACCGATCCGCCGTTTTGGGTTCGACGGGGCCGTCTTGTTCAGCGACATCCTGGTCGTTCCGGAGGCGATGGGGCTTCCCTATCACTTTAGTGAGGCGGGCGGCATCAAGATGGAATTCCTGGTCCGAACCGCGGAGGACATCCGCCGTCTCGACCACCGGAGGGTTGCTGACCGGCTCCAGTACGTGGCCCAGGCGCTTGCCCTCATCAAACCGGCCCTGAATGGCCGGGCCGCCTTGCTGGGATTCGCGGGTTCGCCGTGGACGCTCGCGAGCTTTATGATCGAGGGGTCGAGCGGTCGCGAATGCGCAGGAACCAAGGCTCTCTATTATTCCGAACCGGCATTGTTCGGGGAGCTGATGGAGAAGCTGACCCTTGCGGTGGCGGAGTATCTGCAAATGCAGATCACCGCGGGCGTGGACGCGATCCAGATTTTCGACAGCCTGGGTGGACATCTGGCAGACAACGCATTCGAGGATGCCTCGGGCCGGTGGATCCGCCAATTGATCACGATGCTCGGCGGCCGGGTGCCGGTGATTGTTTTTTCCAAAGGCACGCACGGACAGTGGGACGCGCTGGCGGGCACCGGCGCGAATATTCTGGGCGTGGACTGGACGCAATCGCTTGCGAAAGTCCGCGCCATGCTGCCCGAAAAGGTCGGCGTTCAAGGCAATCTCGACCCCTCGCTACTCTGCACCACGCCCGAAATCGTCGCAGCAGAAACCACGCGCATCCTGCGTGAGATGGCCGGCTTGCGTGGGCATATCTTTAACCTCGGTCATGGCGTCCCGCCGCAGGCGAAAATCGAATGCATCGAGGCGCTGGCCGAAACCGTCCGCAATTTCGCATGAGCGCATTACAAGTTGATCTCGATCTTATCCGGAAATACAATGTAGCGGCTCCGCGTTACACCTCGTATCCGCCCGCCACGCATTTTGCGGAAATGCCGGGGCAGGAAATCCTGGAGCGGATGAAGGCGAATGCCGGGTCCACCAAGGACATTTCCCTCTATTTTCACCTCCCGTTCTGCCGCTCGCTTTGCTGGTATTGCGGTTGCACCACGGTCGTCACTTCCGACCAGGGGGCGAGCGCAAAATACCTCGGTTATCTCGATCGTGAAATGGCGCTCCTGTCGCCGCTCATTGGCGGGGACCGCAAAGTGGTGCAGCTCCATTTCGGCGGCGGCACGCCGACCTTTTTGCGGCCGGATGAAATTCGCGCGCTGGGCCGCTCGATCCGCAGGCATTTCACCTTTGCCGGGGACATCGAGGCGGGCGTGGAGATTGATCCGCGCCGCATCGTGCGCGATCATGTGACCGCCCTGCGCGAGGCCGGGTTCAACCGGGCTTCCGTGGGCGTGCAGGACTTTGATCCCGCCGTGCAAACGGCCATTCACCGCATTCAGCCGAAGGCCGAAACTGAGCAGGCGCTGAACTGGCTGCGCGAGGCCGGGTTTCCGTCGATCAACATCGACCTGGTGTACGGGCTGCCGCATCAAACCCCGGAATCGTTCGGGAAAACGCTCGACGAGATCATCGCGATGCAGCCGGACCGTCTGGCCGTGTTCAACTATGCGCATGTGCCGTGGATCAAGCCCGCGCAGAAGATATTGAAGGCGCTGCCCTCGCCCGAGATGAAGCTCGAATTGCTGAAGCTGACCGTCGAGCGGCTCACCTCCAACGGCTATTGCTACATCGGCATGGATCACTTCGCGCGCGCCGATGACGAGCTCGCCATCGCGCAGCGCAACAAGACCTTGCAGCGAAACTTCCAAGGCTATAGCACACGCGGGCACGCGGATATTTACGCGTTTGGCATGTCTTCCATTTCGCAGGCGAACGGCGCTTACTGGCAAAACCACAAAGAGCTTCCCGCCTATTACGGTGCGCTTGATGCCGGAGAGGCGCCCATGTCCAAGGGATACGTGCTGACGGAGGATGATAAGATCCGCGGGGAGGTGATCGAACGGCTGATGTGTGATCTCGGGCTTGATTTCGGGAGAATGTCCGAGCGGCTGGGCGTGGATTTCGCCGCGTATTTTTCCAACGAGCTGGCGTCATTGGACGATTTGAAAGCCGATGGCCTGATCGAAACCGATGCCTGCGGACTTCGCGTCACGGATCGCGGGCGGTTGCTCATCCGGAACATCGCGGTGCGCTTCGACGCTTACTTCGGCAAGGGAAGCGGGGAGCGCTTCTCCAAATCGATATGAACTCTGTTGCGATCGTCGGCGGCGGCATCACCGGGCTCAGCGCGGCATTCCGGCTGCGCCAGCAGAACATCCCTGTCACCCTTTACGAAGCGGGCGACCGGGTCGGCGGGGCCATCAAAACCATCTGCGAGAACGGCTTCATGGCAGAGTGGGGGCCCAATACCATTCTCGAAACCTCGCCAAAAATCGGCGCGCTGATCACGGATTTGGGGCTTGATTCACGCCGCTGGAATTCCGATCCCGGCGCCAACAAAAATTACATCGTCCGCAACGGCCGCATGATTCGCTTGCCGATGAACCCGCTGGCGTTTTTCGCAACGCCCCTCTTTTCCGCCGCCGCCAAACTGCGGCTCTGCGCCGAGCCCTTCCTGCGCACGCCTGCGCAATCCGCCGATGAATCCCTGGCGGATTTTGTGGTGCGCCGTCTCGGGCGCGAGTTTCTGGATTACGCCATCAACCCGTTCGTCTCGGGCATCTACGCGGGCGACCCCGCCCGGCTTTCCGTGCGGTACGCGTTCCCGAAGCTGCACGCGGTGGAAGAAAAATATGGTTCGCTCATCCTGGGGCAGTTCTTGGGGGCGCGGGAACGCCGCAAGCGCGCCGAGGTACGCAAGGAGGCTGCCAAGAAAGTCTCATTTGACAACGGTCTGCAAGTGCTCACGGACACCCTGCATGCCCAGCTCGGGAGCGCGGTGGAGCTCAACACGCCCGTGATTGCCGCGCAGAAAACCCCCGAGGGCTGGACGGTGACGGTTCTCGCCAACCAGCGGGAAGAACAGCGCAAACACTCTTCCGTGTTGCTGACAGCGCCAGCCCAAAAGCTGGCCGGCATTCGCATCGAAGACGGGGAGGCGGTGAGCCTGGCCGCGCTGGGGGAGATCGAGCACCCGGCGGTGGCGCGCATCGTTCTTGGCTTCCGCCGCGAAGATGTTGCATACCCTCTCGATGGCTTCGGTTTTCTTGTGCCTGAAGTCGAGCGCCTGAATATTCTCGGGACGACTTTTTCCTCGTCGATCTTCGCCAACCGCGCTCCCGCAGGGCACGTGACGCTCACCAGCTTCATCGGCGGATGCCGCAATCCCGAGCTTGCGGCCCGGGATGCGGACGAGTTGTTTGACCGCACGCTGCAAGACTTGCGGCGCGTGCTGGGCGTGCGCGGCAAGCCCGTTTACCAGCACCACGTCTTATTTCCGGCGGCCATCCCGCAGTATAATGTGGGATACGGCAAGTTCATGGATTTCATGACCGAGGCAGAGGAAAAGCACCCCGGACTGTTTTTTGCGGGCAACTATCGCAACGGCATTTCAGTGGGAAACTCGATGGTCGCGGGGCAGGAGGTGGCGGGCCGGATCGCAAACTATTGCGCTTCGGATACGCAGCGTCGCCCATCGCTGGAGGTGCTTGCATGAGCAGGCAGGGCGTGCTGCTGATCAATCTAGGCTCGCCGGATTCCCCGTCCGTGCAGGATGTCCGCAAGTATCTGGGCGAGTTCCTCATGGACCCCCGGGTGTTGGACGCCCCGTGGCCGGTGCGTGCGTTGGTGGTGTACGGCTGCATCCTCCCTTTCCGCCCGAAGCATTCCGCCGAGGCTTACCGGAGCATCTGGACGCCCGAGGGATCGCCGCTGGTCGTCACCAGTCGCAACGTGCAGCGGGAATTGCAACGGCGGCTCGGAGAGGATTTCACCGTCGAGCTTGCGATGCGCTATCAAAGCCCCGGAATCGCACCGGCCATAGCCGCCCTGCGCGCCCGGGGCATCACGGACGTGCTGGTGATTCCGCTGTTCCCGCATTACGCCATGTCGAGCTACGAGACGGCGGTGGTGCGCGCCCAGGAACTCGCCGCAAAGCAGGCTCCGGAGATGCGGCTCAAAGTATTGAAGCCGTATTACGCAGAGCCCTGCTATATCCAGGCGCTCGCCGCCAGCGCCTCGGAGTTTTTGCAAAAGGACTACGACCATTTGCTCTTCAGCTTTCACGGTTTGCCGGAGCGTCACTTGCGCAAGGCCGACCCGACCCGCTCGCATTGCCTGATGTCAGAGGACTGCTGCGAACGGAAAAACCCGGCGCATCCCACGTGCTACCGCGCGCAGTGCTATGCGACCGTCCGGGCCTTTACCGAAGCGGCGGGGGTGCCACCGGAGAAGGTCTCCATTGCTTTTCAATCCCGCCTCGGGCGTGACCCGTGGCTGAAGCCTTATGCCGACGCCGAGTTCGCGCGCCTTGCCCGGAGCGGCGTGAAAAAGCTGCTCGTCATCTGCCCCGCGTTTGTCTCCGACTGCCTGGAAACGCTGGAAGAGGTGGCGATGCGCGGGCGCGAGACATTTCTCGGGGCCGGGGGAGGGGAATTCACCCTCATCCCCTGCCTGAACGAGCATCCGCAATGGGTCTGCGCGCTGGAAAGCATGGCTCGCGCAGAGCTCCAGCGCTGAAGTGGCGCGTGATCTGCCGCGGCATCGCCCCGCGTGCGGCTACTTCATCCGGTCAAAGGTCTGCTGCAGGATTTCGAGATCGCTGCAACCGGCCATTTTTCCGCGAACCGACTCGATCAACCCCGCTTCAAGGTCGTTTTTCGTGGGGCGGTCCACTTGCAGGTAAACGCCAAAGAGCCCCGGGAAGGGGAGGTCGGCGAGCTTGTAGGCTGCGGCTTCATCGGTGATGTCGTGGCGCAGGGCGTCCTCCGGGGTTTGGTCCCCTTTTTTCTCCTCGATGAGCTTGTATTCGCCGCCCTTGCGGGGGTTGACGGAGTCGAAGGCATCGGGGAAGAACTCGGCGCAATCAGAAAGGACATGGACGACCGAAAAGCCGTTGTGATCCATCGCCCGCTCGATCATCTGGGTCATGTGAGCGGCTTGGGCGGCATGGGTGCGCGCAACGAAAGTCGCCCCCGCGGAGATCAGCTTCTTGATCGGGTTGACCGGGCGGTCCATGGCTCCGAGGGGGTCCGTCTTGGTCTTGAATCCCACGGGCGAAGTGGGCGAGGTTTGCTTCTTGGTCATTCCATAGACGGAGTTGTCCATGATGACGTAGGTCAGGTTGATGTTCTTGCGCGCGCCATGTTCGAGATGGTTGCCGCCGATGGAAAAGCCGTCCCCGTCGCCGCCGAACACGAAAACCTGGAGGTCCGGCCGGGCCAGGCTCACGCCCGATGCGAACGGCACCGCGCGCCCGTGGATGTAGTGCGCGCCGTGGGTGTTGACGAAATAGGGAAAGCGCGAGGAGCAACCGATGCCGGCCAGCGTGACGATGTTTTCGTGGGGGAGTTGGCGCTTCTCGAGGACTTTGTAAAAAGAGGCGAGAACGGAATAGTCGCCGCAGCCCGGACACCATGTGGGACGGTCTGAGGTGAGGGCGTTCTTGGTGAGTTGCCCGGGTTCGGCAGGGAGGGTCATGGTGGTGCTCATTTTGAAATTCCGTTGACGATTTCTTTGACCAGAAAGCTGAGGCCGTTGGTTTTTGTCAGGCTCTGGATTTTCGGGTCGCAATATCTGGCGCGCAAAATCGTGGCCAGTTGGCCGGTGCCATAGATCCCTTCGTCGTTGAGTTCCGCGACAAGGACGCGGCGGAAGCGCGCGAAGATCGCATCCAGCCCGTTTGGCAGGGGGTGGACGTGGCGAAGGTGGATCGATGAAAGTTGTCCGCCACTTTGACGCACGCGGTTGACCGCCTCACGGATCGGCCCGTAGGTGGAGCCCCAGCCCACCAGCAGCGTGTCGCCCTCGGCGTCGCCATGGACTTCCGGCAGCGGCAGTTCCTCGGCGAGTTGCTGGATCTTTTTACGGCGCTTGGCGGTCATTTGGATATGCAGGGCGGGGCTTCCCGAGGGGTGTCCCATTTCGTCGTGCTCCAGGCCGGTCAGCAGCGGGTATTTGCCGTCCAGCATCCGCGCTCCGGGCGGCACATGCTGCGTGATCTTGTCCAGGGGGTAGGGCTTGAACCCCGCCGGGCGCGGGCTCAGATCGGGCTTCAGGTCTTGCATCAGGTTTTTCAAGTCCGGCTCTTCAAAGGCTTCGATGCGGGTGGAGAGCGAGGAGTCGCTCAAAACAAAAACAGGCGTGCTGTATTTCTTCGCGATGCGGGCGGCTTCCAGCATCACATAGAAGCAATCCTCCACGGAAGCGGCCGCCAGGACAACGCGCGGGCTGTCGCCGTGTCCGCCGTAGATGTCCTGGTAGAGATCACTCTGCTCGACGTGCGTGGGCAGGCCCGTGCTCGGTCCGCCCCGCTGGACATTGACGATGATGAGGGGGACTTCGGCCATGGATGCCCAGCCGATCGCTTCCGTCTTGAGCGAAATGCCCGGGCCGGAACTGCCGGTGACCGCGAGGTTGCCGGAGAAGGAAAAGCCGATCGCCAGGGAGACGGCGGCGAGCTCGTCTTCGGTTTGCACAAACATGCCGCCATATTTCGGGAATTCCGTGCGCAGGATTTCCATGACGGATGTCCACGGGGTGATGGGGTACGCCGCGCCGTAGCGCACGCCCGCCGCAATCAGCCCGAAAGCAATCGCCTGGTTCCCATCCATGGTGATGTACGCCCGCTCGCCCTTATGCTCGGCGTGTTCAAAGTGATAACGGTTGGCGAGCACGTCGGCCACCGGATAGGCGTAGCCCGCCTGGAAGGCGATCAATGCCGTTTCCGCAAGGCTCGCGTTTTTCCTGCCAAAGCGTTCCCGGATCAGCGTCTTCAGCTTTTCCGCGTCGAAATTAAAGATCGCGGCGAGCAGGCCGAGGACGAAAATGTTTTTTCCCTTGTCCTTGGCCGTGCCGCCCAGCGCCTCGATCGTCAGGCTGGTGATCGGGATGCCGACATTGACAAAGCGCTTGTCGTCCTCGTTGGGCTGGACATTGGTGGAGTCGTAAAGCAGCACGCCGCCGGCCTTCAACGAGCCGATGTGGCTCTCATAGCTGTGCTGGTGAAAGGCCACCAGGAAATCCGCCTCGTCGCCCGCAGACAACACTTCGCCCGAGCCGATGCGCACCTGGAAAATCGAAGGCCCGCCCGAGATCGTGGCGGGGATGGTCATGTAGGTCATCACTTCCTGGGCGCTGCGACCGGCCAGCCGGGCGAGAAAACCGCCCAGAGACTGGATGCCGTCCTGGGAGTTGCCTGCCAGCCGGATTACGGCATCGCTAATATTTTGCGGGCGCAGGTCGGCCCGTCCTGCGGAAGGGGTTGATGAGGCCGGGGTTGAGGTGGTTTGGAGTGTGCTCACGATGGGGTGTTCTTATCACGCTGGGGCGTGTGATGCAACCAGCTAATGCATGTTTTTGGACTCACTGGAGTGCCGTCACCGGCATGAAATGGGTCCGGGCCAGAAGCTATTAAAAATCAGCATGATGTCAATCCGGTTCGAGGAACAGGGTGCTGGCAGGGCGCGCTTCATAGTGGGTGAGTCAACGCATCTCGTTCCGCGGCTCCAGCCTCGGAATGCCATTCATACCTCGTTACCAAATCGTACTTGGTAACGCCTCCCTTCCGGTGGGGTCTTCGGGCGGGCACTCTGGGCGCGCTTTGCATGGCCCATGGTATGCGTTTGCCTTGCTCGCCTCCTTCGTGGCCGCGCAAACTGCTGCGCCCTTCTCAAGACCCGCCGTTTTGTGTCAACAACAAGGACTTCTTCATGCGACTACCTTCATGCGACTACCAGCAGAAGCGAGACTCAATCGTTGCAGTGTGCCAAGTTAAATCGCTTGCTCTCTCGGTGACACCCGCTCATAATCGCAAAATATGGATGCCCCAATGCTTAAAATTGGCTCTTCGTGAATTAGCGTGGTTGAAGATCGAGCTTTCCGAGGAAGAAGAGGATACGGATGCGGTAGTTCTCGAAGTTGCGGAAGCCGCGTGCGCTGGCTTTGAG
>Ga0073936_10008585_pt1 | contig 12932 bp, 13 predicted proteins | sample AliMusrvi5mmetaG_FD_87041 | JGI IMG/M metagenome (GOLD analysis project Ga0073936, IMG submission 87041) | Freshwater lake bacterial and archeal communities from Alinen Mustajarvi, Finland, to study Microbial Dark Matter (Phase II) - Alinen... | ecosystem: Environmental > Aquatic > Freshwater >... | reverse complement strand
GTCCGTCACCGTTCCGGTCTTCGGATTCGGCATCAGGCCGCGCGGCCCGAGCACCTTGCCCAGTTTACGGACTTCCTTCATTGCATCCGGCGTCGCGATCGCGATATCAAACTCCGTCCACCCTCCCTTGACCTTTTCAATCAAATCCTCATTGCCAACCACCTCTGCGCCCGCGGCACGGGCGGCATCCGCGGCTGCGCCGGCGGCAAATACCGCCACGCGGACAACCTTGCCGGTACCATGGGGAAGCCCCACGGTGCCGCGCACGGTCTGGTCGGTTTTCTTGGTATCCACACCGAGGCGTATCGCGAGCTCGGCGGTTTCGTCAAACTTGGCAACCTTGTTCGCCTTCAGAAAACGAATCGCCTCCGCCAGGTCATAGACCTTGGCTTCGGTTGTTGCCTTCACCTTGTTGTATTTTTTTCCGTGCGTTGCCATGGTTAGCGAATCACCTCGATTCCCATGCTGCGTGCCGTCCCCTCGATCATGAGGGCAGCGTGGTTTTCATCGGTTGCGTTCAAATCATTCATTTTGAGGCGCGCAATCTCGAGCACCTGCTGGGGCGTGACCTTCCCAACCTTGTCGCGATTCGGCTGGGCGGACCCCTTGGCCAGACCGGCCGAGCGCTTCAGCAGGGACGACGCAGGCGGGCTCTTGGTGATAAACGTGAATGAGCGGTCCTGGAATACCGTGATGACCACGGGGATCACCAAGCCGGCCATGCTCTGCGTTGCTGCGTTAAAATCCTTGCAAAATTGCATGATGTTCACACCGTGCTGGCCCAACGCCGGTCCCACGGGGGGAGCCGGATTCGCCTGCCCGGCGGGAATCTGCAGCTTGATTTTTCCTGTTACTTTCTTTGCCATATTTTTCCCCTGCCCCGCTGTCGCGAAGCCTTACTGCCGTTCCACCTGCCAGTACTCCAGTTCAACCGGAGCCGAGCGGCCGAAAATAGCCACCGACACCTTCAGTTTTCCGCGGTCTGCATCCACTTCATCCACGGTTCCGGTGAAGTTCATGAAGGGCCCGTCCGTGATCTTGACCGTTTCACCGATATCATAGATCACCTTCGGCTTGACCTTCTCTTTCTTCTCCTCCACCTGAAACAGGAGCCGCTCGACTTCGTCGGGCCGGAGCGGCGCCGGCCGGTCCCCACCCACGAACCCGATCACCCCGGGCGTTTCGCGGATAAAATACCAAACCGTCTCGACCACCTTCCGGTCGTCGCCATAAAGCTGCATGTTCACAAGCACGTATCCGGGGAAGAACTTGCGCGTAATGACGCTCTTCACCCCTTTTTTCGTCTCGGAAACCTTTTCAGTGGGAATAAGGACCTGATCCACATAGGCCCTCATTTCCTCTTTATCCAAGCGCCGATCAATGCTTTCCTTGACCTTGGCCTCCTGGCCGGTCAACGTATGCAGAACAAACCAATGTTTTTCACTCATGAAAACCCCGGTCCCGAATACACATTAATGACGCATCACAAACCCGATAATCTTCCTCAACACCGAGTCGCACAGCCCGACAAATATGGCAAACAGAATCACGGACAGGATCACCACAACAGTGGACTCAATCAGTTCACCGCGGGTCGGCCATGTGGATTTGCGCAATTCATTGCGGACATCCGCCAGAAAGAACTGCACTTTCCTAAAACTGTCAGTTATTTTACTCACCGCATTGCTCCATGCTCGGTTGGCAGGCCAGGAGGGCATCGAACCCCCAACCTCCGGTTTTGGAGACCGGCGCTCTGCCAATTGAGCTACTGGCCTATGGTCCGGGTTATCCCTTAGCGGGTCTCCTTGTGAACCGTATGCTTCTTCTCAAACCGGCAATACTTCTTGATTTCAATCCGGTCCGGAGTGAGCCGCTTATTCTTCGTCGTCGTATAATTTCTTCGCTTGCAATCAGTGCAGGCGAGAGTGACCAGTTCCCTTGGCATGTCGCTCCATTCCTCACCACACGAGCGGCGGCCTTTCGGCCAGCCACCCGCGTACGTTTATCCGACCCGGAGGCCGGAAATTGGTTATTCCAGAATTTCCGAAACCGTTCCCGCGCCCACCGTGCGACCGCCTTCGCGAATGGCGAACCGCATGGACTTCTCCATGGCGATCGGCGCGATCAGCGTCACGGTCATCGCGATGTTGTCGCCCGGCATCACCATTTCAACGCCATCCGGCAGAGTCACATCACCGGTCACATCAGTCGTCCGGAAATAGAACTGGGGCCGATATCCCTTGAAGAACGGAGTATGACGGCCACCCTCTTCCTTGCTCAGCACGTACACTTCGCACTTGAACTTGGTATGGGGAGTGATCGAACCGGGCTTGGCCAGCACCTGACCGCGCTCCACGTCTTCCTTCTTCGTGCTGCGCAACAGGCATCCGACGTTGTCGCCGGCCTGACCCTGATCCAGAAGCTTGCGGAACATCTCCACGCCCGTCACGGTCGTCTTGACTGTCGGCTTCAACCCGACGATTTCAACTTCCTCGCCAACCTTGATGATGCCGCGCTCGATACGCCCGGTCACCACGGTGCCGCGTCCTTCAATCGAGAACACGTCTTCGATCGAGAGCAGAAACGCCTGATCAATGATACGAACGGGCTCCGGGATGAAGTTATCCAACGCATCCATCAATTCCTTGATGCACTTTGTGCCAGGATCATCAGGAGAAGTCGCCTGAATGGCGGCCAACGCGCTTCCGCGGATGATCGGAGTATCGTCACCGGGATAGCTGTATTTGTTCAGCAATTCGCGGATTTCCATGTCAACCAGATCCAGCAACTCGGGATCATCCACCGTGTCAACCTTGTTCAGGAAGACGACGATTTTCGGCACGCCGACCTGACGGGCGAGCAGGATGTGCTCGCGGGTCTGGGGCATCGGGCCATCCGACGCGCTCACCACCAGGATCGCGCCGTCCATCTGGGCCGCGCCGGTGATCATATTCTTGACGTAGTCGGCATGCCCGGGGCAGTCAACGTGCGCGTAATGGCGCTTCTCGGTGCTGTACTCCACGTGCGAGGTGGCAATCGTCAGGATCTTCGTGGGATCACGACGCCCCTGCGACTCCGATGCCTTGGCGACCTGGTCATATTTCACGTAGGTGCTCAACCCGCGCAACGACTGCACATAGGTAATGGCCGCCGTCAAGGTGGTCTTGCCATGGTCAACGTGTCCGATTGTCCCCACATTCACATGCGGCTTGGTTCTGCTAAACGTTTCTTTTGCCATAGTCTTACTCCTATTCCTGTTTCTTCTTCAGTCGCTTCATTTTGATCCGGCCATCCCGGACACCCTTAAATCTGGAGCCCACGAGCGGGATCGAACCGCTGACCTCGTCCTTACCAAGGACGTGCTCTACCAACTGAGCTACGTGGGCTTCGCGGTTAATCCACATTCATCACACAAACACAAAAAGGCGAATTTCTGTTGCCTTCATCAAATCCAGCAACAGAAAATGTCGCTCTACCACGCTATTTAATGCTCACCAAACAGACTAAATATACAAAAACAGACCGCAAAACTTATCATAAGCAATTATTGTGTCAACGACTTTGTTCTTTTTTTTCATCCCGATACGCCCGGACGAGTTTCGCCGGTTTTCGCCGCCGTGCTGAACAGGCTCTCCGAGGTCTCCGCGTTCCGGATCTCGAAATCCTCCACATGTCGGCCCGGGTCGGCCCGGAAGCTCAAATACCCGGAGAACTTGCTTTCCAAATCCATCAGAACCGCCTCATCCTCCTTGCGCAGACGCTCCAGAACCGTCGGATGAACCACCACTTGCAACTTCCGGTTTTGTCCGGCCTCCTTGAAACGCCGCATCAGGGCCACAATCTGACGCTGAATCTCCACACTCATGGACAACGCGGACTTGACGCTTCCCCGCCCCTTGCAATACGGGCAGTCAACATACATGGAGGACAGCACGCCCTCGTCCACGCGCTGTCGCGTCATTTCCAATAGCCCCAGGTGCGAGATGGGCAGCACATTCGTCTTCGCCTTGTCCCTGTGCAACGCGTCTTTCAAGGTCTTATAAACGGCATTCCGGTTCTTTTTCTGCTTCATGTCGATGAAGTCGACCACGATCAACCCGCCGACATTACGCAACCGCAACTGCCGCGCGACTTCATCGGCCGCCTCGGTGTTGACCTCGAAGATCACGTCCTCCTGCGTCTGGGCGCCCTTATGACGACCCGTGTTCACATCCACGGAAATCAGCGCTTCGGTCTCCTCGAAAATGATATAGCCGCCGGACTTGAGCATCACCTTTCGGGCAAAGGCATTTTCCAGTTGTCGCTCCAGATTGAAATGCTCGAAGATCGGCACAGAGCCCTCGTATTGCTGGATGCGGGACCGCACGCGACGCGAGATTTTCGAAGCCAGGTCTTTGATGCTCTCGCATTTGGCTGGATCGTCCACCACAATGCGGTCAATGTCCTCGGTCAGCCAGTCGCGCACCACCCGCTCCACCAGGTCAAGTTCCTCATATAGACAGCAGGGAGCCGGGGTTTCCTTGATGCCCCGGCTGATCTCGTTCCAGACATCCACCAGCGCCCGCATGTCGCGGACAAAACTGCGTTGCTTGGCGCCCATCCCGGCTGTGCGGATGATCAACCCGACCCCTTCCGGGGTGGGAAGGCGGGCGAGCACCTTCTTCAGGCGCATCCTCTCCTTCTCGTCCTCGATCTTCCGCGACACACCCTTCAGGTTGCTGCCCGGCATCATGACCAGGTAGCGCCCGGGAATGCTCAGGTTGGCGGTCACGCGGGGCCCCTTGGTGCTGATCGGGCCCTTGGTCACCTGGACGACGATTTCCGACCCGATCGGAAACATCCCGGCGATTTCCTGGCTGGAATAGCGTTTCTTCTTCGTCATCGTCCGGATGGTGATGTCCTCGGCGGCTTCCAGCCGTGCGGCATCCTCCGGGATCATGTCCCAATAATGCAGAAACGCGTTCTTCTTGAGGCCGATATCCACAAAGGCGGCCTGCAACCCATCTTCCAGATTCTTGATCACCCCCTTGTAAATCCCGCCAACGATCCTCTCCTCGGTGGGATGTTCAACCTGGAACTCCTCGAGCTTGCCGTTCTCGAGCACCGCCACGCGGGTCTCCAGACTTTCGGCGTTAATGACAATTTCGCGCTTGAAACTCTTCCGCCCAAACCGGAATCCAAACATCAGATCCTTCCTTTCTTCGCGGCGGTCATAATCCCTGCCGCCGCACATATACACTTTGTATCAATCCCAGGGCGAACAAGGTGATTACCATGAACGTCCCCCCGTAGCTTACCAACGGCAGGGGAATTCCGACCACCGGCAACACGCCGATCGTCATCGCCATGTTCACAAACGCATGCGTGAAGATCATGGTCACGATCCCCACACACAGCACCCGCCCCATCTTGTCACGCGCCACCATGGCCGCATATAACCCGCAGACCGCCAGGATCCCGTACAGCACAACCACGGCGGCCGATCCCACAAACCCCTTTTCCTCCGATATAACGGAGAAGATGAAGTCCGTGGGCGCCACCGTGCGCGGTAGAAAGCCCAGAATGTTCTGCGTTCCCTTCAAGAATCCCTTCCCCGTGAGCCCACCCGAGCCCACGGCAATCTCAGACTGGCGTTTATTCCATCCCGACCCCATCGGATCTTTCCCGGGCTGGAGAAACACCTCGATCCGCTGGCGCTGGTAATCGCTCAGATGGATCGTCTGAAAAAACGTTTCCTGGTGTTCCGGCGTCATACCCAACCGCTCCGGCAGGGCCACCGCCGCCAACACCAGCATCACCGCCAACACGCCTCCCCCGATCACCATGGCCAGCGGTTTCACCGCCGCTCCGGCCGCATACAGCATGGCGGCCACCATCGGCAAAAACACCAGGCCGCTCCCCAGATCCGGCTCCTTGATCACCAGCAGCATCGGAATCCCCGCCAGCATGAACAACTTCCACAACGACGGAAGACGGTCGAATTTCTCCGCCGGGGGGCTCAGCAGGCAGGCCCCGAGCAAGATCACCGCGAGCTTCGCGATTTCCGACGGCTGGATCCCCACGCCCAGAAACATCAGCCACCGCTTCGCCCCGTAGATGCGGGTTCCGAAAAACAGAACCGCCACCAGCAGGACAAGCGCCATGACATAGAATCCCCAGGCCACATCGCGCAACTTCCGGTAATCCATCATGGCGGTTCCCAGGTAGCACACCAGTCCCGCCAGCGCCCACAGAATCTGTTTTTTGAAAAGATCCGAGGTGGAATCTTCACGCAGCGACGTCGCGCTATAGATGAAGAACACCCCCGTCACGATCAGCCCGATGACCGCGACAAGCATGATCCAGTTCATGCGCCGGAGCAGGCCCAGGTTTGACAGCCCTTCGCTCATCCGCCTTCCCTCCCCGCCGCGTCGGTCTTTCCGTAAATCCCCATCATCAGGCCATGCAGGCGGGGCCCCACCGTCTGCCCTCCGGAGACCGCATCATCCACGACCATGGCGACGGCATAGCGGGGCCGGTCATACGGGGCGAAGAGGATCATCCACCCATGCTTCTTGCGATCCTCCTTTTCCCCGTATTCCGCGGTGCCCGTCTTGCCGGCCATCTCCACATCCGGAATGCGCGCATGCTTGCCGGTCCCCGTCGGCGCCATCACCACATCGTACATGCCCTGGCGGACGGCATGCAGGGCGGAAGAGGACACCGGCACCCGGCGGACCTCGACAACCGGGTAGTTGGTGATGGCTGTCCCGTTGACATCACGCAATCCCAACACCAGGCGGGGACGATAGACGACCCCGCCGTTGGCAAGCGTCGCGGCCACAACGGCCATCTGGAGCGGCGTCACCGACAACGCCCCCTGCCCGATGGAGAAATTGCAGGTATCCCCGTTCCGCCACTCGTCATGCCAGGCCTTCCGCTTCCACTCCGGTGTCGGAACCAAGCCCGGGGCGTCGCGGTCAAGCCCGATCCCGGTCTTCACCCCCAACCCGAACTGCATGGCCATGTCGGCGATGGCTTCACTGCCGCATTTCACGCCAATGGTGGCGAAATAAACATTGCACGATTGCTCGATGCCATGCCGCAAATCCACAATGCCATGCCCTGCGGAGTTCCAACATCTCATCGGCTTGCTGCCGATCATGTAATACCCCGGGCAATTCACGACTGTGCCCGCAGAAACCGCCCCGCTGTTCAAGGCGGCCAGCGCGGTGACCGGCTTGAAAATACTACCCGGCGCATACACCTCTGCCACGGCCTTGTTGAGCATCGGCCGGGCCGGATCAGTGTTGAGACGGTCCCACAGGGCTTTCGGAACAATGGGAACAAACTGATTCGGGTTGAAGGTCGGGGAACTCGCCAGCGCCAGGACATCGCCGGTATTGGGATCAAGCACAACCACCGCCCCGGGAACATCCCGGATGGCGGATTCGGCGAGGCACTGTATCCGGCTGTCCAGGGCCAGAATGACATTGGCCCCGGGGCGGGGCTCACGCTCGATCTGCTCTTCATGCTTGTAACCCGTGGCGTCAATGCGAACCAACCTCCCGCCGGCCACGCCCGCCATCACAGAGTCGAATTTCCGCTCCAGCCCCATCTTGCCGTCCATTTCGGGCAGATAATACTGGTAACCGGCCATGTCATCCTCCGAGAAATCAGCCTTCCCGACATAGCCCAGGAGATGGGCCGCAAGCTCGTTGTTCGGATAGGAGCGGTTTGGCTCCACATACACCTCGACACCGGTCATATCGCACGAAGTCTCGGACAGCCGGGCCAGCGCGGCGGGATCGAGGCTGCGCCAGGCAACCAACGGCAACGGCAGGCGGCGCCGGATGTGGATCCAGATGTCATCCTCGGTAATCGCCGGTTTCCGCCCCACCAGCGCGGTCAGCATCTGGATCCGTTGCTGGACCTCCGCCACCGTGTTCTTCCACTTCCCGGGCTTGCGGATTTCCTCAAGATAAAAGGCCAGACAATAGCAGGGCTGGTTGTCCGCAAGACACACATTGTTCCGGTCAAAAATCCGCCCCCGCGTGGCCGGGAGGCGGACCCGGCGCAGACTCTGCTGGTGCAGGCTCTCTTCAAACTCATGGCCCCGGACCACCTGCAAATCGAACAGGAACCCGACCAGCAATACCAGCAGCCCCGCCATGAGGGCCAGGATCAGCCGGATGCGACTCAATTCATGCTGAATGGTTTCCCCGTGCGGCATTTACCGTTCCTCTTCCGTGACATCCACCCCGACATGACACTCCAAGGTGGATGCCAGCCACCACACCAGCGGTGCCGCTCCAAATCCAAGAAGCGCGGTGCCGCCCATCTTCAGCGCCACCCACCAGGGCGGCATGTCCACAGCCATGGCATTCACATGCAGCATCAGGTACAGGCCAAGGGTCGTCAACGCCGACAACAGCCCCCCCAATACAGCCACCGTGAACAGGCTGTCGCGAAACAGCGTCTCACGTGTTCCTGTCACCGCCAGCGCAAACACCACAAAGCACAACGACGAATAACCGACGGGAAAAAGGCTCAGGGAATCCTGGATAATCCCCGCGATAATGGCCGACGTCAGCGCCATCCCCCGCGAATGGACAAGGGCGTAATACAAGGCCACAGCCATCAGGAACGGGGGCTTGGACAACCCCATCCAGGCCATCGCAGGCATCAGGCTCTGCAAAAGCCCTGCCGCCAGCAATAAGAAGATCATAATCGCCGCTGTCATGGATTACCCTGCCCCGTGATCACCAAAACATGGTGAAGCCTCGCCAGATCCGCCGCCGGCTCCACCTCGGCATGCTGATAAAGGCCCGTCTCGTCGGAACCCATCCGGACCACCCGGCCCACCATCAGGCCGGGCGGGAAAACGCCCCCCAGTCCCGAAGTCACCACCGGTTCGCCGGTCTTGATCGTCAAATCGTTCCGGACATAGATGACGCGAATCGGGGTCGGCACACACAACACACTGGTGCTGTGGAAACCGCTCAGCGAGACCCCTCCGCCTTGCAGGATCCCGTATGATCCTTCCTGTTCAAAACGGACGGAAGACTTGAAAGACCGGTCCGAGATCAGCAGGACGTCGCAAGCCTGATCCGAAACCTCGGTTGTCCGGCCAATCAGGCCATCGGGCGTGATCACCGGCATGTTCTCGGCGATTCCCTCGTCGCGCCCCTTGTCCAGCCGGATCGTCTGCCACCAGCCACACCCATCATCACGGGCGATCACCTCGCAGGCGACCGTACGGAATTCGAATCGTTGCTTGAATTTGAGAAGGGTACGGAGTTCGTCGTTTTCACGGGAGACCAACTCCAGGCTCCGGATCCGGGTTCGCAAGAGGGCCGCCTCCCGGCCAAGCGCATCCCGTTCCTTCACCACATCGGTCATTGTCCCGACTGCGGAAGAGGTCCGGTGAAGCCCCGACAAGGTGCGGGTGACTGCGCCTTGATAGGTGGCCAGACTGTCGCGGAAAAACCCGCGAAGGGTGGACGAGACGGACGACGGCAGGTTCAGGAGAACCAGGAAGAAAGTCGCCAGCGCCACCCAGAACAAATAATTTCGATCCCTCACCTCAAGTACCCCCGCCCCCGCCCCACACGGGAGAGAGAACCAGAAACCACATTAACCGAGGAGAGGACGAGTGTGAGGAATGATCAGTATGTGCGCGTTTCACCGGCGGCGATACGGCGCAGGACGGTGAGCTCCGAGAGCACAACCCCTGTACCTTCGCACACCGCGCTGAGCGGGTCATCGGCACGATGAACCGGCAGGCCGGTATGTTCGGCGATAAGCTGGTCAATCCCTCTCAGGAGCGACCCGCCGCCGGACATCACCATGCCCCGATCCACCAAGTCGGCCGAGAGTTCTGGCGGACACCGCTCCAAGGTCACCCGGATGGCGTCCAGAATGGACGACAACGGTTCCTGCAGCGCCTCCCGGATTTCCTCCGAGGTCACCGTCAGGGTCTTGGGCAGTCCGCAGACCAGATCGCGGCCTTTGACCTCCATGGTCAATTCCTCCGCCAGCGGGTAGGCGGAACCGATCTTGATCTTGATATCCTCAGCCGTGCGTTCACCGATCATCAAATTGTAAACCCGTTTCATATACTGGGCGATGAACTCGTCCATCTCATCGCCCCCGACGCGGACACTGCGACAGAACACAATCCCGGCCAGGGAGATCAACGCCACTTCCGTGGTACCGCCTCCGATGTCCACAATCATGTTCCCGGCCGGTTCCTGGACAGGCAACCCGACGCCGATCGCAGCCGCCATCGGCTCCTCAATCAGGTACACTTCCCGTGCCCCGGCGTGCATGGCCGAATCCTTGACCGCACGCTTCTCCACTTCCGTAATTCCACTGGGAACCGCGATAATCACCCGCGGCCGCACCATCGAGCGGCGATTGTGAACCCGGCGGATGAAATACTTCAGCATCGCCTCGGTGATTTCAAAGTCCGCGATGACCCCCGCCTTCATCGGCCGGATGGCCACAATGCTCCCCGGTGTGCGCCCCAACATCTGCTTGGCTTCCTCGCCAACCGCCAAAACCCTGCGACTGCCCGCCTGAATCGCGACGACCGACGGCTCCCGGAGGACAATGCCCCGGTCCTTGACGTAGACGAGCGTATTGGCTGTACCCAAATCAATCCCGATGTCGTCGGAAAACAGCCCGAGCAAGAGATTTAACATAGCGGTTCCTTCTGCCACCCATTGCCCTTAAAATCTTTCAGGACAACATAATGGCCCGTAATTTGCGCGAATTCAGCCCCCCCGTCAAGCCTCAAATCCCCATGGTGCGATTGCATAGTATTGCAGTCGCACCGAATTCAGAAGCCAGAATTCAGAATCCAGGAGTTGTAGGACGACGGGATTTTCCTCGCCGTCGCCAAAAGTGGATGCAGAGCCACAATACAGGCAACATTCCCCAATAAAACACCATCATGCCCGGATGTTGCCACCAGTTGACCCCATGGAGATGCCAGTCCGAGAAAGGATACAACATCAGCGTCTGCCACCGCCCTTCACCATGGGAAACGCTATCCATGAGAATGTGGAGCGGCCAGGAAAGGGCGGGGACTACCAGCGGGCGGGCGAACACCCAAAGCACCGCCAGGATCACTGCGGCGGTCACCAGACTATGGGAGCAATGATAAAGAATGAACACTCGGGGAGGCAGGCCGAAAAAGGAGGGCGAGTCGCCCCGGAGCAGCATTTGGATAAAGGTGGCGCCGATGGAAGTCATGTCGGGCAATACGCCGAATCCGGCCGCAGCCCAGACCGTCCAATCGCGCCAATACGCGCCGCGGGCCGCCACAGCCCCCCGCCGGCCACCGGCAACCCCGGACCGGCTGAAAAACGTCGCCCCATACATTGCATGCGCCAGAATATCCATGATCAGTTTATCCCTTCATAAGACCAAGCAGATTATCACGAGTGAGACGCACGGCATCCTGCGGTCGTTCCAAGCAGGGGCGGACGTCGTCAAGCATGGGGCATCAATATCGAGCGATTCCAGGCGCGCCCTCTTCAAAACGTCAATGTCCGTTTGTTGATCATGCCGCTGTGCCGGTTGTTTAATCAGTCCGTACGCCGCAACAAACACGAAAGCCGCTGCCAAAATTATGGAAGTTTTGTGGAAAACCAAAGCGAAAGGCACAACGATTCATCCCAATGGAATCATCGTGTGCGCCTCCTCGAATGACATGTTTTGCGGTATTATCTATGAAACAATCTTCGTGTGCCCGCGCTGGATCAAAACCATCGAGACACCATTCAGCCACATTACCCAGCATGTCCGCCAATCCAAACCGGTTTTGCCCCCGATCACCGTAAAAGTTGACCGGTGAAACGAATTCAAAGCCGTCGGCTTTTCCAACCCGATTGAGTCGCCCTTCTCCGCCTTCCTTTGTGTCGCCCCACCAGAAATACGTCTGTGTTCCCGCCCGGCACGCATATTCCCATTCCGCCTCCGTTGGCAGGCGGACGACGAATCCGGACGGCAAACGTCCGTTCTTCCGTTCCTGTTCGGTCATCCACGCGCAAAACGCCACGGCGTCGTTCCAACTGATGAAACAAGCAGGATGATTATCGGTTATCGCAAAGCCGAATTTGGGATCGCGCCAACTTGCTCCCTTCACGACGGCCTCCGAAAAAGCTATCAGACCCCAGCCCTTCTTCTCCGCTTCGGTTTGATACTTGGTTTCGTTTGCGAACTGTCGCCACTGACCAACGGTGACCTCCGTCTTCCCCAGCCAAAAGCCTTGTCGGATTATTGTTTTCCGCGGTTCCTCGCCTTCATATTTCGACCAATTGTTCCCACAGCCATTTGCGGCTGCCCATTCCCGTTCCTCTGGTGTGCTGCCCATCAGGAATTCACCCGGTGGAATATACAGTAGTTCCATTCCCAGAGAGATCATCCTTGATTGAACAGGCTGAACCTGTGGTGGTTTCGTTGACCCGACAGCCCCATCGGGTGTGGGTACATGCAGTGGTGCTCTAGGTGTTTCGACTGGGCTAGGCGCCGTCGCACCTTCTTGGTCCACCGGTTTATGTATTATTGATATGAACCACCAGCTCGCGAAGCCACACGCAGCGATAGCTAGTAACACCAAGGCCAGAACCTTTCTGCCATTCTTCCCCGCCGATTGCTGTCGGCCTCGACCCGCCTGCGCCACCACCTTCGCTGCCGACATCGGCTCGCCGGGTTTCGTCCCTTCGGGCCCCTGACTGAGAATATCTTTAATGACCTGTGTTAGGTTCTGTAGGTGTCTTTCGAGTGGCGGGGTGAAGGCCTCCAGCCAATGAGGCGTACTCATGAAATATTCCAGCGCAGGTGACGGCGCAACATCTTCGATGCGCAGCGGAATGATGATCAGGCCGTGGCTGACCGCGCGCTCCACTTCCCGTTTGATCTGCAGTGACTGATTGGCATTGGAC
>Ga0073936_10008582_pt1 | contig 12936 bp, 12 predicted proteins | sample AliMusrvi5mmetaG_FD_87041 | JGI IMG/M metagenome (GOLD analysis project Ga0073936, IMG submission 87041) | Freshwater lake bacterial and archeal communities from Alinen Mustajarvi, Finland, to study Microbial Dark Matter (Phase II) - Alinen... | ecosystem: Environmental > Aquatic > Freshwater >... | reverse complement strand
TTCCATATCTCCTTGAATGGAACGGCCCACATCATCCCGGAGGATGCCGGCGAACCCATTCAGATAGAAAATATAGACCCAACAATAACTCGGTATCTTCCACCGGGGCCTCGGGAACCGGCACCGATTGGTCCCGCAAAATCCCTAAAAACCACAGCCCCACCCCGCGCCGCTGATCGCGCATCACCAGCGATTCCACCAGACTGTCCGGATCAACCGTGAAATCCAAACCGAAATTGAAAGCGGCCAGCCGCGCGCCGATTTCATACAGGGTTCCCCCCGCGGCCGCCTTTCGACCGTCGCTGATCTCGGCATCGTAACGCCGGACCCGTTCAATCAGTTCCCGCCAGGGGGCCGGATTCCGCGCGTGTCGTTCGGCCCGGACCAGATGCGCGATCAAACGATCGATCATCGCTTCCGACTCGCTCCCGGGATTGCGGGCCTCATGCGTCATCAGGCGGTAAAAACCACCCGGCTCGCCCAATAAATCGCCCAAGCTGACCGCAAGGGTCCGCATCAAGCCCGGATGGGTTCCCGACCGCAAGCGCGGAACAATCTGGTACACGGCCGAAAATTCGCCCAAGCGCGCCAACGCCTCTGCGCAAACCGCGGTGATCTTAACGTCCTCGGTTTCCCGCAAGAGTTCCAATAAAGCCGAGGACGCCCGACGGTCGCCGATCTCACCCAAGGTCCGGATGATTTCAACCCGGGTCTGTCGGTCGGCCGTTTTTAAATGCCGGATCAGATGGTTGACCCCCCGGTTGCTGGGCGAGGCGCGCAAGGCGCGCGCAATCTCCGGCGCCAGATCGGCTTCCGCATCCTCCAACTTCGCCACCAGCGCGTCCAAGGCGTCCGGACTGCCGATCTGCCCCAGGGCCATAGCGGCCTCTTCCCGCACTTCCAGCGAGGGATCCTCGAGGCGCTCAATCAAATCCGTCACGGCGATCGCCGTCCGATCCTTACCCAGATTACGCACCGCCGTGACCTGTCCTCCCCGCGAATCGGCCGAAGAAATACTGTAAATATTGTAAATACTACTGATCATCCGGATCGGATTGACACTCGCGAAACGCGACAATGCGGTGCGAAACGCCATCTCCCCGCTTCGCAACCGCACCTTGAGCAGGAGCGGCACGGCGATCAGCCAGGACACCCCGCACTGCACTCCAATGGAAAAATGGTAAAAATTCAGAGGCGTTCCCATCGCCAACCGGGCGGTGATCGGATGAGCTTCGAACGCATCCATGATCGCCCCGCCGACGATGGGTCCCATGGCCGCCATCAGTCCGACAATCGCCCAATGGACGGCCATCGCCATCGTGCGCCCCTCGCGCGGCGATAAGGCGCCCAGGAGACTGATCTGAGTCAAGCCCACCCCGGCGTAGAATGAAGCCGCCACAAAATTATTAACCAGGAGCAGGGCGATGGCATAGGGCATACTCAAGGATCCCAGGAGAGGGATCGTCCAGATAACCGTCTTTTGGGGCATAAAAAACCAAGCTGTGCCGAACATCGGCGCGAGGATCATCATAATTACACCGAAGTTCCGGGCACCCAGCCGATCCATAAAGTAGGCCCAGAGAAAACTCGACAAGATGATCCCCACCGCGCTGGAGATGCTCAGCCAGGAAAGGTTCATGTAAGTCGCCCCGTAATGGCGCTTCAGACAGAGAAACCCGAACTGTCCCACCAGCCCCACCGCGAAGGACCACGCCCCCAGGGAAAACGTCAGGGTCCGGAAATCCGCATTGCGCAACGGGGCAAGAATGCGTTGAAAGAACCGCCGGTTCCAGTAAATCGGTTGCGGCGCCGGCTCGGGAACCGCCAGGTGGACCAGGATGTCCGCACAGCCCATCACGGCGGCCAGGAAAAATAGGATGACAAAACCCGTAAAGGATCCTCCCGGCTGGCGGGGGTCCGGGAAGGCATCCAGAATATACCCGGCCAGGGCGGTCGCCAGGAGAAACGCCACCCACACCACGCCTTGTCGCGAAGACCAGAAACGGTTGCGCATCCGCTCCGGCACCAGGTCCGACATCCAACTGTACCAGGTCGCCGTACTGGCTTGCGCCAACACCGCGCTGATCGCCACCGTCAAGACCATGAGATAGGCCATGCCGGATTGATTTCCGGCCATGAAGAGCGGAAGACCGGCGGGAATAAACCAGACCAGCCGGTGCAACAGGGCAATGATCGTCCAGAACAATTTCCGGGATTTCAGCATCTCGCTGACGAAAGCCGTGGGAACCTGGACCAGCATCGCCAGTTGCTGGACGGCCGACACCATTCCCATTTGCACCCCGGAGGCCCGGATGCATTCCATGAACATGATCAGGGGCATGCCCCCCGCAATCGACACCCAGGCCATGCCGCAAGAACCGGCCAGAATATTAATCCGTAGCCCCCGCCGCAACGCCCGCTCGGTTATGATTTTACCATCGACGGTTTCCATGATTCTCCACTCCATCCCTTGCATCCGGACGGCCGACCATCAGACCACACTCCACCGCAAAAACAAGTAAAATCAACCATTGACGCCCCCCCTGATACGCGCTAAAACCAACCTGTTTTCTTTAAAACCCAAACCTTTGAGGGACCGGGCATGGATATCCAAAATTGTTTCGCGGAACGAATCGGCGGGGCCCGCTTCGGCACCACCAACGAAATCTATAAATTTGAAAAAATCAAACGTGCCAAAGCCGCCGCCCGCGCGGCTCGTCCCAACGTCGAACTGCTCGACTTCGGCGTCGGGGAACCCGACCAGATGGCACCCACCCCTATTCGTAAAGCCTTAAAAAAAGCGGTCGATGACCCCGCCAACCGCGGCTACTCCGACAACGGCATCCGTGAATTCAAAGTCGCCGCCGCCGAATATCTCCGTACTTTCTTCAAAGTCACCGATATCAATCCCGATACCGATATCGTCCACAGCATCGGCTCCAAGCCGGCGCTGGCCATTCTACCCCTCTGTTTCATAAACCCAGGCGATGTCGCGCTGGTCACCGTCCCGGGATACCCGGTCCTCGCCACACATACACGCTACCTCGGCGGCGAAGTCGTGCGCCTGCCCCTACTGAAGGAAAACGGCTTCTACCCGGACCTGGGCCTCATTCCCGCCGACAAACTCTCCCGCGCCAAATTGCTTTATGTAAACTATCCCAATAACCCCACCGGAGCTCCCCCGAGCGAGGAGATTTTCGACCGCCTGATCGCCTTTGCCCAGATGAACAACGTCGTCCTCGTCCAGGATGCCGCCTACGCCACCCTCGTCTATGGCCGCGAACCGCTCTCCATCCTCAGCCGGCCTGGCGGGCGCGAAGTCGCCCTCGAACTGCATTCGATGAGCAAAAGTTATAACATGACCGGCTGGCGACTCGGATTCGTCGCCGGCAACTCCCGCCTCGTTCAGGCCTATGCCGAGGTTAAGGACAATGTCGATTCAGGCCAGTTCAAGGCCATCCAGATCGCCGCCTGCGCCGGGATCGCTGATCGAACCCTCGCCGACCGCATCAAACGCCATTATGAACGACGATTGAAGAAGATGGTCCGGGCTCTCAAGGCGGCCGGTTTCAAAGCCCGCATGCCCGGTGGAACCTTTTATCTCTATGTCCCCGCTCCCAAGAGCGCTGGAAATGTCGAATTCGCCACGGCTGAGGAGGCCTCGCAATTCCTCATTCGCCAATGCTCCGTTTCCACGGTCCCGTGGGATGACGCCGGCCATTTCCTGCGCTTCTCAGCGACTTTCGAATCGCAGGGCGACAAGGATGATGCCCGGGTTATCGACGAACTCTCGCGCCGCCTGACCGCCGCGCAATTAAAGTTTTAATCATGACCCTGACCCGGCGCGACCTCGTCAAAGCGGCCATTGCGCATCAATCGACCGCCCGGATTCCGTATTGCATCGATTTGTGCCCCGAAGCTTGGGAAGTCCTCAAAAAACATACCGATCTCCCCTCCCCGGTGGAATTCGTCGATAATGATGTCATGGATTGGTCCGCCCCCTGGTGGGGATGGCATACCCTCGGTCCCGATTGGGCGCAACCCGAAGTCCCAACCAGTCGCGCAAAAACCATCGGCAGCGGAAGTTATCCCGATTTTGTCGAGGGCGTCAAAAAAGCCCGCCAAACGAGTGATAAATATTTCCTGGTCCGACAGTACGGCATCCACTTCGAAAAGGCCTACTTCGCACGGGGCTTTGAAAACTTTCTCGCCGATATCGGCTCGGAGCCGGCCTTCGCCAAGAAATTCCTGACTTCCATCATCGATCGCAACCTGGTTATGTTGGAGAATTTCCTCTCCCTGGACGAAATTGACGGAGTTCTGCTGGGCAGTGACTGGGGTTCTCAACTCGACACGCTGATGTCGGTCGATAATTGGGATGAATTGATCCGACCCGGCGAGCAAAAAATGTACGATCTGGTCAAGGCTTTTGGCAAGGATGTCTGGATTCATTCCTGCGGCAATATCAGCCGCCTGATCCCGCGCCTGATCGACATGGGCGTCCAGGTTCTCAACCCGGTTCAGCCCGAAGCCATGGATATCGCCGAATTAAAGCGTAAGTATGGTCACAAACTGACCTTCTGGGGGGGCATCAGTACCCAAAAAACCCTGCCCTACGGAACACCGGATGAAGTTCGGGCCGAAGCGCGACAGGTGCGTAACCTATTGTCCCACAATGGCGGATACATTTTGTCGCCGGCCCAAAGCATCCAGGACGATGTTCCCGTCCCCAATATTTTGGCCCTCCTCGAAGTCGCCCGGGAAAATATTTGATGTGGGATACAATAAACCGGGATCTTCCCCGTTTTATTGAAATACGCACACATAGGGTGTGCGAAAATAATTCACACCAGCACGAAGAAAAGGATGGTCGTATGAAGCAGTTAAGTGTAGCCGTCGTGGGTATCATTGCCGCCGCAGCATTGGCCGTTCCCGTCATGGCCCAAAACGCCACGACAAACGCCCCAGCCAAGCACGCTGACAAGATGGAAGCGTTCAAGAAAGCCGACGTCAATGCGGACGGCAAATTGTCCCTGGACGAATTCAAGACTTTCGCCAAGGATAAGACCGATGTGGAAAAGAAGTTCACCGCCGCGGACACCGACAAAGACGGCTTCGGCACCCCCGAAGAACTCAAGGCCGCTCATGCCAAGGGCCACGAAAAAGTCGGCAAAACCGACAAGCCCGCCCCGGCACCCGCCAAGTAATCCTTCCGCAAGGTAATTGAATAAAAAAGGCCGCCTTAACCAGGCGGCCTTTTTTTGTGTTTCGGACGCTCTTTCATCGCGGGGCTTTCTTTGTTGAAAGCCTTTGGGCAAGTGTCTATACTCGCCAGCAAATAGGGGTATCTGATTCTCCTTCGTAAAAAGGCGATTTTGGATAAAAGGACAAAGCCATGATCAATCTGCCATACAAGTGGATGTCAGTTTTCCTGCTGACCGCATTTCTACTCATTCCCCATGGCGCCTTCGCCCAACAGACCAAGGGCCTCGAAGATTATCGCAAAGCACTCCAGCAGCAACAACAAGGTTTGTTGGCCCAATACGGCAAAGACCTTGAGATCACCATGGTTGCCCTGAAACAAAAAGGCGATCTCGACACCTATTTGGTATTTGATACCGAGAAGAAACGTTTCGATACGGAGCAAACCGTCGCCGACCCGGCGGATGTATTGGATGCGTTCCGCCCGACAGTTGAGACCTATCACAAGTCCACCATCGCCTTGTTGAAGAAATATGTGACCGCGCTGGATAGCCTTCTTCAGAAATTAATGATGGCCAACCGGATCGAAGACGCAAAAGAGGTTAAAAAGGAGAAGGAAAATGCGATCAGTCAGATCAGCCTGATTGAATCGAAGTTTCCCAAACAAGATCCGGTTCAAGCGGAGGAGGTCGCGCCCCCAATTCCCCCCGAAGCGAACAAGGCGGCATCCAAACCGCCCACACCCCTGCCAGGAGGCCGTAAGCCGATTCCGGACGACGCAGTGGACTTCAAGGATCACCATTACAAGTTGTTTACCGATGGAGCCGCCTGGGAAAAAGCGGCCTTTCGATGCCGGACGCTAGGCGGACATCTGGTCGTCATCACCGACAGTGAGGAAAATGATTTCGTTTATAACATGATGCATGACCAGATGGTCGTTTGGATCGGTGCTTCAAAAGACATGGGGACGTGGCGCTGGTGTACCACCTCCCTTTTCGAGTACCAAAATTGGTCGCCCGGCCAACCGGATTCAGGAAAAGTAATGGGCTACAAAGCCGTCATGTGCGGCGACGGACCCTGGGGCAACGATACGAGGGGACACTGGGATGACCGGCCCGGAGAACGGACCAACCGGAATGAAAACAAATATAACCCGCACTCCAACCGTAATTACAGCGGCGGCTATAATGGCCCCTCCGATAATTACGAAGTAACCGGTTACGTTTGCGAGTGGGATTATTGAGTTCCTCCCCCTGAACTTACCTGCCGATCAAATCAGATACATAAACAGGACCAGCGCAATGACAATAACCGCCAAAATCATTTTAGCCACAAACTGTCTGTGAGCCGCTTCTTTTCCAGCTAATTTTGCAGCCTCGCGTTGCTCCCTTTTCTGTTTGTCTTTAAGTATCCGCTGAGCCTTTTCAAGGCGAGCCTGTTCGATTGCCGCTTCCCGATCCCGTTGAAGTTTCTCTTCGTGTTGTCTAGCCCGTTCCTGTCGACTTCGCTCCTTTTCCTGCTCCCGCCGCTCAGTCTCTTGACGTTTCCTTTGGGCTTCCCTTTCCTGTTCTTGAGCCCGCTGTCCTTCGAGTTCTTTGTGAGACAACTGGGGAGATTGAGAGGATTCACCCTGGGGATGGGATTCATTATCTTTCGTCAGATGCTCATCCAAAATGGCTTTGGCAGCGTTAATTTCTTTGAGTTTTTCCTGCGCCCTGGCTTGCAACTTGGGATTATGGGCATAGCGCTCAGGATTCCACACCTTCACGAGCAAGCGAAAAGACGCGGCAACTTTTTCCCGACTCTCCCCCGGGGCAAGGTCAAGAATCTGATAACATTCATCAATATTCATGGGCGTTCCTGTCTCCGAACTCTTAGGAAGACTAGCGAGCCGCCTCAAAAAGAACAAGGGGAAAGGAAATCAAAAAGAATATTCCGTATCAAGGCCAATTCCCAACCTCCCCCTAACCAAATGGACCGTACTCATTGCTACCGTTATGAAGCGAAAAGTGGCAATCGAAATTCGAAAAAAAAGCGCACCACGAAGCGCGCTTGAGCGTTCCCGAATCCCTGTCGTTAGTGCGCTTTATTTCGCGACATCGACCAGTTCCATATCGGATCGCAACATTCGATTAACGACTGTGGAAACATCGGTATGCTTTCGCTCCGCTATCCGCTCGACAAACTGCTGTACTTTTCCGTCGAGGTAGACCGGAACATTAAACTTGGCGTTGGAACGAAAGAACTTACCCCGTACCCCTTTCGAGAAGTCGTATTCTTTTTTCATTTTGTCATACTCCATATTGTCTGGCCTCGTTCTTCGTGGCCTTTCGGCTGGAGAAGATCCGAATCCGTATCTTATTTTCGCCTATTTCCTCAAACGTATGATGGACAACTAGGAGTCCACCACCCGCCGATACTCCGAGTGTAATCCAACGATCTTCTGAGTGACTATGAGCATCATCGAACACGGACATTGCACGAGGGTCTCGGAACACGGTCGCTGCATGATCAAAACCGACATCATGCTTCTGACGATTCAGCTTCGCTTTGTCGGGGTCCCACTCAAAATCGCAGTTCACCGAATTCCTCCGCGACAGACTTTATCGTATTCCAACAATGGGGGCGATCTTTTCGATGTCCACCAGTATTAGAGTGGTGGGCGGTACAGGGCTCGAACCTGTGACATCCAGCGTGTAAAGCTGGCGCTCTGCCAATTGAGCTAACCGCCCTTTGTTTGTCGCATACGTTAGCGGCCATCCCTGTGGAACGTCAACAAATATCATCGGATCGAACGCACCAATTATCGCTGGGTGTGTAGCCAGGTGATATCACCAAAACGTGTTGGTACCGGTTCAACCGGCACGGGCAAGACGTTCCTCGCCTGCGCCCTGGGGCAGAAAGCGTGTCGGGAGGGTTATCGTGTGCGCTACTATAGTCGCCTCCAAACTGTTTCGGCACCTGACCGCCGCCCGTGCAGACGGAGGTTTCATGCGGTTGCGGGACCCTTGACTCCCATCCCCTCGGGTGCCAATATGCCGAATCATGGAACACATTCAGGCTGAGGTGCCGAAGGTGGACGCTAATGATAGGCGGAACACGAAATGAATGAGACATCGTCCGAACCAGAAAGCAAAAGAATCCCGGAATGTAATTCGCCCAAAAGAATTCGCATTCCGGCGTTTGTTATTTACGCCGTAGTCATCCTTGGGCTAATAGTTGCAATTCTGATGCTTCTTCCAAAGATGTGTTCCTTTCAGAAAGATATCAGTACAAGATTCCAAGAGTCTCTGGTAGAGGTCAAATGCAATCAAGGAGATGTATTGGAGGTTGCGACCTACAAAAGCATGGCGGATTTCAATGAGGAAGACAAACTTGATACCACCGTGCTCGGAATTACCGTGCCTCTGGGGACCACTAAATCATATCTTCGGGTGCCAGTGACTTATCGGTTCCATGTGCTCTTAAGTGGCCGATGGAAGTTAATGACAACACCTGAAACCATAACCGTTATTGCCCCTGAAATCCGGCCATCTCTTCCGCCGGCACCAGACATAAGCGCACTGGAGGTCCATACCGAAAGTGGTTGGGCGCGTTTTAACAAGAAAGAAGTGGAAAACCGACTCAAAGCGATGGTAACACCGGAACTGAGCCGCCGAGCGAAAACACTGGCGAAGTCGGAAATAATTCGGGATGCAGCGCGACACTCCGTTGAAGACTCACTAAAGAACTTTATTCGTTGGTTGCCGCAGGAATGCACAAAGAAGGTATTCGTCGTCAAGTTCGAAGGGGAAATATCCCCGATTCTGTTTTGAAGCGATGCATGGAAGTCTGCCCCACAGGCTCTTTTGCCCCTGCCGTTCCGCCATTAGGTTTGTTACCGAGGTAAGGCCCGGCGCTAGAGAGATTCTGAAAGTGCGTAAGGCTGTGTCCACGCCGTCTTCACTTTTGGATGGAAATGGGGCGCGATTTTACTGGGACTGTCCGATTCCACGCGCGCCCGAACATAGAGGTCATCGGCCTCCAACCGATATTCTGCCTCTGTACCAGCGACGGTCTTCACGATTCTGCCGATATCATCCGAGTAGATCGGGATCGTGCGCTCCGGTCGATGGTTCGTGGGTGTGCAGGTAACCTCGGTTACGGTACGATCAAATCCCCGCTTGGTTGTGATGAAGTGTATCTTGTAATTAACTCCGGGTTCGACCTTCACTTTCACGCGCAGGGTGTTGTCCGTTGGAGTGAAAGCTACATTGTCCAGCAGGACACCGCATGTAGCATAGAAATCCCCCTTATGTAAGGCGGCGAGCAATTTCTCTGGCGTCAGGGACTCCGCTCGCACCATGATCCATGCGTCACCCACGCCAAAATTGCCATCGATTCGTTTCGCATCATAAAAATGCGCGTCATCTGTTCCTATCCCGTAGAGAAGTTGGTTTGTCTGTATTCGACGGAAAGCGTTGACGGCATCCCAGAACTTTTCGACGGTATAGGTCCTAGCCTGGGGGTAAGGTTCTTGTTCCGAGCCGCCGTTGCAAACCTCGAAAAAGCGGATAGCGGGATTGTCGATCAGGTTCTGCGGTACGATGTCGTAATAGACCCAGAACGGGTGGTTGAGTGTGAGCATATAGGGTCTTTTCTGCTCAAGGGCGGCCTGTCCTGCCTCGGAAACATTGAGGGCGATTATTTCGCTCACCGTTTTCGGTTCAGTGATATTCTGGATCAAGCACGACCCTTTGATGCAGGGGAGTACCAAGGGAAGATTGATGTAGTTCAGGTGAATACTCAATCCACCCCCCTGTTGGGTCAATTCGACACCCGGCAATAGGAGAAACTTTTCCGCTTCCTCGAACTTGGCCTTGACCTCGGCATATGTTTTTAAACGAACATACGTGACAGGTCCATTAGTAGTGTTTTCGATTCGACTCTGCACGTCTTTCCCAAATGTCCGGACATACGTATCAAAAATGGATTGGGTAACATGGGGGGGCCATGATCCTTCCGCTGCTGTTACTTCACGCCAGACTTCCGGGTTTTCCGCAAAGCGGTTATGGTCGGTCACGCTAAGAAACTGGTATCCGCGCTGCTTATAGGCCTCGACCGCCTGTTCGGGGAATCCACGTCCATCCGACCAATAGGTGTGGGCATGCAATTGGCCACGAAACCACTGTTGACCTTCGGCAGCGTGCAGGGACTGTCCTGCCTGCACCATCCACACCAGCATGATCGCAAGCCCAAGAAATGACCGGGTGACTGTCTTGCTTTTAATCATCTCATTTCGCTCAAGGACTTTCGCAGGGCAGGCACGCCCGTGGAGGCCAGTATGAAAAAGCGTTTTCAAGGTCAAAAGTGTGCCCGAGCGGAGCCTAATACACAAGCGCGATGTTAATCGCATCCAACCAAATCGGCGCCCTGTTTCGTCCACGCCCGCCGCTCCCCGCTTGATTCCCCTCCCCCGACTGTGTAGCCTTCCCCGCTTACCTGAGGAATGACCATCCTCCCGCCCACCATTCCCCATTCACCCACTTATATTCTGCAAGCTGTTTTTGCCCCAAACGAATCCCGTAATCGTTTTGCTGGACATTTCTCTCTGTGTATGTAAATTTCTGGCTCCATAAGCAAATCCCTGGCGGTGACCTATGGCAGACAAGCGGCTCAAAACGGTCGGATATGGTGCGCTCTTGGAGCGATACCGTCTGAACCCTCTCCCGAATTGGTGCGTTTCCTATATCGCGCCCCAAGGCGACCGAAAATCCGTCGTTGCACAGGACTTGACCACGGAAATCTACCCGACCCGGTATGATCCCGGAGATTCTCTGGGGGATCATCTAGAATTCGCCTTGAAGTACGAGGGGGTAAATCTCGAAATACTCAAGGCTGTATTCCAGGCGGTGGAAGCCAAAGACGTAGTGGCCTTTGTCCACGACAAGCCTTCGGGGAAGTACGTTCGCATGGGATGGTTTCTCTACGAGTTCCTGACCGGACGGTGCCTTGACTTGCCCGACCTGAACCAGGGCAACTACATCGACCTACTTGATCCTGATCGGTACTATACCGCCACTTCGGCCCGCAGCCAGCGGCACAGGGTCAACAATAACCTCCTTGGCAACGCATTATTCTGCCCCGTGGTCCGTCGCACGGAGGCGCTTCGCGAGTACGAGTCCCAAACGCTCGACAAGAAGACTCAGGAACTGCTGCACCATTACCCCGAAGACTTGCTCAGGCGGGCGGTCTCGTACCTGTACACCAAGGAGACTCGATCGTCGTTCGAGATCGAACACGTCGAGCCCAGCGCTCAGCGCACGGCACGGTTCGTGTCGCTTCTGCGCAGGGCGGGCAAAGAGGACCACCTGAACAAACCGGCGCTCGTTGCCCTTCAACGGGCCATTGTCGACGAGCGCTTCGCAGGTCATGACTATCGCGATTTTCAGAACTATGTCGGCGAGAGCGTCGGCGTCAACCGCGAGATCGTGCATTACGTGGCGCCGAAGCCGGGAGATCTGTCCGAACTCATGGAGGGGTGGCTCCAGTGCTCACGGGGCATGCTGGACGCCGACATCCCCCCTGTGGTCACGGCGGCAGTCGTGGCCTTCGGATTCGTGTTCCTGCACCCCTTCGAGGATGGCAACGGCCGGCTCCATCGTTTCCTGATCCACCACATTCTGGCTCGCAAAGGCTTCACTCCGGCAGGCATTGTGTTTCCCGTTTCGGCGGCCATGCTGCGGCAGATGGACAAGTACGACGAAACGCTGGAGTTCTTCTCGCGCCCGCTGCTAGAGAGGGTAGAGTACCGCCTCAATCCAAACGGAGAGATGACGGTACTCACGGAGAGTGCCGCATTCTACCGCTACCTGGACATGACCCGGTTCGCGGAACGGCTGTTCGAGTTCGTCGAGGCCACCATCGGGGGCGAACTCGTGGGTGAACTCGACTTCCTTGTCCATTACGACGCAATAAAGCGGGGGTTGCAGGAGATAGTGGACATGCCTGACCGCAAACTGGACCTGTTCATCCGTCTCTGCATCCAGAACAGAGGGCGGCTCGCCAAGGGCAAGCGCGAACAGTTCGCGAGAATCAACGACAGGGAATTGGCGGCCATGGAGGGCGTGGTCCAAGCGCAGATGGACGGCAATCGAATTTAATTGACCGAAGTAGAGCCAGACCTATGGGCTGGCCTCAGGAGGATCAGCCACCCGATAGAAGGTGTGAAAAAATAAAATCCGTTGTAGCAGCGCTCTATGAGCGCCTGAATTTCTCAACAATTCGACTCAAGAAACCGTTCGTAGAACGGTGCTACAACATTTTTTCACAGCTTCATACGGGTGGCTGTACTACGGAATGGTTCTCCGCAACTTTACAGGCGACACTCAAGGAGTTCCTGCGAAGTCTACAGCCTAAAAAACTACAGCCTGAGCCCCTTTATCTGGGGTTTTGAATTAACATTTTTTTGACAGCAACCTAACAGGAGGCTGACAACACCCTTTATGATTTTTGGTATCCTATTTGTAGCTGGGGAATGTAAGCGTGATTAGTTGACCCCCTGGCCGGTTAGGTGTTGGCATGGACGCCGCCCAGTGCGCATATGGTCCTTTTAAAGCCTTTCTGGCCAGGGGGTGTCATTTTTGTCGCTTTTGTCGGCTTGTCTCCCTCCCCTTTTCCTCTTATCATCCCTGCCATGAACAAATCACCCTTGGCTATCGCCGTTCTAGGATCCGGCAAAGGCAGTAATTGCCA
>Ga0073936_10008580_pt1 | contig 12938 bp, 6 predicted proteins | sample AliMusrvi5mmetaG_FD_87041 | JGI IMG/M metagenome (GOLD analysis project Ga0073936, IMG submission 87041) | Freshwater lake bacterial and archeal communities from Alinen Mustajarvi, Finland, to study Microbial Dark Matter (Phase II) - Alinen... | ecosystem: Environmental > Aquatic > Freshwater >... | reverse complement strand
TTCTGTTCATCCCACTTCCACCAGTAGAAGCCCATCCACCAGGGCTCGGACCAGAAGGTGTCCAGTACCGCATCGAGAAAGCGAGACTGCTCGTTGCCGTCGTAGCCGCCGGGGTTGGCCGCGCCGGCGGGATTGGCCGTCGCTCCGGCGGAGGAACAGCAGCCGCACTCGGATAGGTAGAAGGGCTTACCATACAGTGCGGCGACCTTGCGGTAGTGCTCGAGCCAGGGCTTGAGCTTCTCACGCATCTGTTCCAGGCTCGCGCCCGGCGCGTCGGAGACCGGATGGTAAAAACTCACGCCCAGCGAATCGAGGTCGTAGAACCAGTGCCCCTTGTTGGAAAGCTCCTTGATAAAATCCACGGCCGGAGTGTGGCCGGTTGTCAGGTGGCCGGAGAACTCGCTACGGGCCGCCGCCACAACCTGCTTCCAGTAGCCGATCTGGCCGACGGTGTGGCAGAGTTCGCTGTCCAAGCCAAAGGCCTCGCAGCTAGCACGACGGGCGACGCGGGCGTAGTGGAGCGTGCGTTCGGTCATACTCTCGAACCAACGCCCCCAGTGATTCATCGGTTTGCCCGGGATGATGGTGCACTCCGCCGGAAAGTTGATCTGAAGCCGCTGCGCACCGTCCCAGCACTCCAGCATCGGGCGCAACTGGACCTTCATCCCCTTGGCGTGGATGTAGTCGATAATGTCACGCAACTCGTCGTCGGCCGGTGTCATCTTGAAATCGCGGTACTGGCGGGTACTGGCGAAGGTGTCCTGCATAACGATGGCGACCACGCAGACCCACTCGATGTTCGTTTCCTGCATACGGTCGATCTGCTGCCGGGCGTGCTCGCCGGCGTAGTAACCGTTGCGTGCGTAATAACCGAACGTCATGCCACGGTGAATGGGGATGGGATGCAAGAGGGTTGAGTTCATGTGGGGCTCGCCTATTCGATGGGGATTTTGAGGGATTGCATAATGCCCTTCAGGTAGCCGATCGCAAAAAGGCGCCCGAGTGCACTGTAACCGGGGTTGTCATTGGCTTCACCGGCCAGGGTGGGCACGTGGTCCATACGGATCGGACCGTCGAATCCGACCTCGTGGTAGAGGCGAATCATGGCGGGCATGTCGGTCGGCCCATCGTCATGGAATGTCTCCTCGAACGCCTCGGCGGTACCGCGAACGTCGCGGAAATGGATGAAGAAGAGCCGGCGCGCCGCGGCAAGTTTGCGCACAGTCGCCTCGAGATTGGCGCCCATCAGCTTGAAATTGGCCTGACAAAACGTGACGCCGTGGCTGCGGCTGGCGCTCAGCGCAACGGCACGTTCGATGTCGGCCGAACTGCTCAGAATGCGGGCGATGCCGCGCAGGCAGGGAATCGGCGGATCGTCCGGATGCAGTCCCATCTTGACGCCTGAGGCCTCGGCCGCAGGCAGGACCGCCTCCAGAAAATAGGCGTAGTTTGCCCGCATCCGTTCCACGGAGACTTCCCCTGCGTTCGTCGGATCAGCGGGAACGTCGCGGAGATCAAAGCGGGTGGTCAACGCACCGCCGCGTGTGACGGCGTTGGACTGGCTACGGTGCCAGCCGATGCCAGCCATGAAGTTGTAGCACAGCAGCGGAATGCCCAGTTCGCCCATGTTGCGGAGCATCTGCCGGTAGTGCTCCAGATCCTCGTCACGCCCGGGCAGGCCCAGTTTGATGCGCTGCATGTCAAAGGGGTCGCCCTCGATACCGTGGAGAACGAGGCCGGAGTCGGCGAAGCGCCGATGAATCGTTCGCAGGGCGTCGAGATCCCAGGGCGCCGGGAGCCCGGTCAGTTCCGGCGCGCATTTGCAGATGGCATGGGTTACCCCGAGCTGGCGGCACCAGTCCCAGAGCCGGTTCGGTTGCGCGGGCAGAAATTCCGTGACGATCACTGCACTTCCCCCGCCAGCAGTCGGGCTTCCAGGCGGCACACCACGCCGTGCGTGAAGGGCGGCAGGATGAGGGTCGAACCGACGCTTGTGGCCTTGCCGGCGGCATCCTCCGGCCAGGGGCGAAAGAGCTCCGCGGTCGTCACGGCGGCGCCCAGCAGCGCCAAATCAAGGTGCGCGGTGATCACGGGCGGAGGCGGCTGATTGTCGCGCAGCACGTGGTCCCAGCGGTCGGACTTGTTGCGCAGCCAGGCCAGTACGACCGTGCGGCCACGCAACACCAGGCACCAGTATTCGTCCGTGCTCAGATCCATGGTCTCGAAGCCCTCGCGGTCCAGGGCTATGCCATGCAACGCGTCTGCCAGTGCACGGAAGCCATACCAGAGGTTCTTCTGGTCAACGTAACGGTCCCAGTGCCAGATGTGGCCGGTCCCGGCCGCCCCGGCGAAGAACGCGGCGTAGGTCGTGTCGTGAAAGATCAGCCCATCGTGATCGGCGCTGTAGTAGCGGAACGGGCCGGTGTGGCAGTCGTTGACCGCCCCGGTCTCGGCGAGCAGCACCGGCCGGTCGGGCCGGCGACTGCGCTGGACGGCATCGATCGAGAGCGTAACCGGATCCGTGCGGCAGATTTCCAGCCCTGCACCCTGGTCGAGATAGCGGTGAACCTGCTGGAAGTCCAGTTCATCCATCTTGAACGCATCCTGGAGCGCCTGGAACCCCGGGTGATCGTAACTGCCGAGGGAATTGACCACCAGATTGCGCGGGGAGGCTGATTTGATTTCACGCAACACCTCCCTCGTCCAGTCCTTCTGAATCTGGAAACGGCTGGTTGCGCAGCAGTTGATCTCGTTCCACAACTCCCAGGCCATCACCACGGGATCATCGCCATAGCGGGCGAGCAAGGCCCTCAGCTTATGCCGCCATAATCGCTGCCAGTCGGGCGACTGGAACCACTCATCCATATCCTTCGGTGCGCGCCCATCGGAGGGGTGGCGCAACACCCGGGACTGGCCGGTTCCCTTCTCAAAGGTGCGGAAATATTCGAGGCAGAGTTTAAGGCGTATGCCAAAGTGGCGCGCCAATGCAACCACCCTGTCGATGGCGGCGAAGCGGAGGAGGTCAAGTTCTCCGGCCACCTCGCCTTCAGGCTGGAGATAGTGCATGCCCAGCCAGAGTCGGGCAAAATTGCCACCGTTCCCGGCGAGCACCTGAAACCAGCGTTCAAATTCCCGCGCGCCGAGGGTGCCGCGGCCTTCACCGGTGATGAATTCCGATCCCGTGCTCAACGCAAACATCTGAGGCCAGCACAGATTGAGACCAATGGCCGCATAGGGAGAACCGTTGGTAAAGGCGAAGTAACGAGAGTCGCGGGGGCTGACCTCGACATATCCCGGATGATTGCCATTGGCGCAGGTAAACGAACCTTTCTGCACGACGCGCTCCCCGCACAGCCAGGCGTACCGCCACTCGCCCGGTTGGTCCGGGGTGAAGCGTACCGCGTTGAGTTCGCCGCCGGTGGGGGAGATCGTTTCATATCCATGGTCGTCGTAAGTGAAGTTGGTCGGTTGGTGACGGAAGACCGGGCGCCGGCATTCGCGGCCATCCGGCCCCGTGAAGCAGACCGCGTCCACGATGTCCGATTGCTCCAATAGACCTTGCCAGCGGTGGTAGCGTTCAATCGTGATCATTGTTGGGCCACAGGATGCACTACTCGACAAGCGTCCAGCGAACGCCACAATTCGGGCTGCGTTCCCAGTAGGGATGCAGCGTAAGCCCGTTGGATTTGGTGACGGCCTTGTCCGCCGCGTAATTCACATTGGGGCCGCGCTGGTTGCCGGCGCATACCATCAGGCCAAAACTCGTGCCGGCCCGCAAGTTGAGGTCGGCTAGTTCGGTCCGGGGAATTGCCAGCTCGTAGGTGTAGGTGTTGCCATCGAGTTTCACCACATACTTCGCGCCGGGCACGGGTCCGGTGGTCCTCGCGCCACGCACTTGGCGCGGCCAGTCGTGGATGCGTGGCACGCCCGGCGCCAAGTATCGCCACAGTTCGCTGCCGGTGTCGGTCAGGTAGAGCGCATATTCGTAGTCCGTGTCGGGCACGGCATGGAAGCCATAGGGCACGCGGTTCGTGTCGGCAACCATGTCGTGCCAGCCATCCGTCACATCCAGCGCGATCTGCAGGCGGTCGCGCCGGAACGGAATGATCGGCAACCCCGACGTAGGGCCCGGGTTCTCGGGATTCAGCCGATACACGTACGGCACTTCCGCAAAACTGCGCCCGGGTCGCTGTTTCAGAAACGCCTGGTACGGTTCGATCGTATCCGACGCCGCGGAGTGGAAATAACGATCTTCATCCCGCCCGGCCATGGCCGGCCCGCCCGGCTGGGGCGTCGGATTGTTCACGCGCGCGGCGACATAGAGAAACTCGTCGTCCCAAGCGAGTTTGAACTCGACCAGCTTGCCCTGTGGCGTTTGCGCTTTCAGATCCAACCACGGACGGCGCAGGAGTTCGCCCAACTCCACCGATTGCGCACCCGCCACCACGGAGACGCCGGGCAGGTCAGCCCAGTCCTCGAGATTGCCATCCACCGTAATCGTGCGCTTCGGCGCGATGGCGGCATTCATCACTTCCGCCCACTCGGCCTCCCCCGCGTCACTGCTGAAGCGGAAACGGCACGGGTAGGCATTTTGCGGATGCGGCTTGGCGGAAGCCACGGCGAAACGGAGCGCACGGATCTCCCCGGCGGCCAGTTCGACCGTCTGGGTCGTGGCGGCGAGCGTGATCTCGGCGGGCGTGGCGACCGTGAGTGTTCCACGAATCGGCCGGTTCAAACAGTTGTGCAGGCCAACTTGGAGCGCCGCGTCGCGAGCGGTAACGCGCGTCGTGAAATCGCGCGGCAGGATTTCCACGGGGCGCTTGCCCGCGATCTGCGCCTGCTTGAGGCGCGCGGCAGCGGCGACGGGGCCCCGGGCGCAGGTGATGTAGGTCGGCAACGTCGTCATCGGCAAGGTCACACTCTGGTCACCCACGTAGAGCGGGTTGCCGGCCAGGTCGAAGAATCGCAGCAGCCCATCGTGATTGTCCACCGTCAGCGTTCCGCCGGGGGCCGCGTCCACCTGCATCCACAAGCGGCCCTTGGGGTCTTCGCCGCCGATGTTCATTAACTGCCCGAACAACACCAGCAAGGCATCCGGGTCACTATCCTCGCCGAACTGGAATACCCACGGCAGGTGATCCTGGAAAACGAGCTTTTCGAAGCGCTTGCCGGTGACGAAGTAGTTGAAGGCGGCGGTGGCCGAGACGACCGGGGAGGGCATCAGCGTCGCGTCGCCGCCGCCGGGCACGTTGTCGAACAGTACGCGCGGGTGCCACGGGGCGATACGCGCCTGGCCGGCGGCCATGAATTGGGCGACGCCCTGGGGCAACAGGAATTCGCTGTTCACAAACCAGGTCTCGGTTTCCATGGATTGCTTGCCATGGGCCTTGGCCACCATGGGACCGTAACAGCACACCGGCACAACGTAGTGGTCGGTGAAGATGTCGATGTATTTGTCGAACTCGTTCGAGCCGTCGGAGTAGAGCTTGTCCTCGGTATTCATGATCGTGGAGGAGGCGAGCAGCCGGATGTTCGGGCTGACCTTGCGGGCGGATTCGGCAATCAGCTTCTGGAGGGCGCGGTATTCGCGGGCGTCGCGCGCCCAGCCGGAGATGCCGCCGCCTTCCCACGGTTCGTTGTAGTCTTCGAGGCCCCACAACCCGCCCTGGCCGCCTTTCCAGTAGCGCTCGCACAGGGCGGTGACCCACTTGCCGTAACGCGCGTAGTATTTCGGATCGCAGACCCAATCGCCTGTGCCGCCGTAGCCGCCGGAGTTGGTGGTCCAGCCCACCGCCGGCGTCGGTTCGCCGAACGGGCGAAAGTGCGGAGGATGCCCGCCCAGCGTCAGCATGATCTTCAAGCCGTTGGCCTCGGCAGCGCCGAACAGTCTATCCAGCGTCGTCCAGTCGCACTCACCGTTGGGCTTCTCGTTCCAGTTCACCTCGCTGCGCCAGCCGCGAATGCCCATGCGCGCATAAATCGCCACGTGCCCGTCGCCTTGGATGAACGAACCCTCGCCAAAAATCGGCGTGTCTTCCACCGTCCCCCCGGCCCGTCGCTCCGGCACGCGCGCCACGCTGGTCAGGAACACGCGCTGCCCGCCGTCATTGAGCACGAGGGCGAAGGTGCCGAAACGCCGGGGCACCGGCAGATTCGGGACCTCGAACTCGGCGGCCTGTTTGTCAGTGAACGCGACCTTGAGCGGATATCGCACCGGCGCGCCGATCAGATCGATGATCGGCGCTTGTCCGGCGGTGTCGGTCCAGCCGGCCCTGTCCTTCGCCACCTTGCCCGGGGTGCGGGTGCCGATCTCCTGAATTTCGATTGTAAAATCCACCGCTCCCGCGCGATCGCCTTTCTGGAAGACGAATTGCAGGTCAACCGGGTCCTGAAGATGGAACAACTGGCCAGGCACACGGCTGCCGGAAAACCGGAAGATCTGATCCGGCTTCGCACAGCGCAACTGTTCCAAGTTACCGGGCAGGAGCAACGCCTGCGTCCAACCCACCGAAATGCTGAGCAACCACAAGGCGAGCGACGTCGATGACTTCGTGTCCATGTGATCAACGGAACAAATACACCGAGCCTCTGGTGGTCAACAACGAATCGAACGCTTGTATTTCCGCCGCATCGGGCCAGCCATTGCTATTCAAGTCCGATGTGAGATCAGCAGGCGCATTGGTGGTAACTTGGACGTTGTCGAGATAGGTGTGCCCATCCTGGCTCTGGGCCTGGAAACTGCCGTAAGACGGAATCAACGCCCCGGAGGGGAACGGCAATAGCTGGCGCGCAAGTTTGCCTGCCACGAAAACGGCTGAACAATGGCTGTCGAAGTTCAGAAATACAGAAACGCGTGTATAGGTCCCGGTATCCATGGCCACCACGGGACTCCCATCTATATAATTGCTGCAAACGGCCCATGTCCCGGCGTACCACACATTTAAGAACCCGTTCGTTCCCACAAAACTCAGGAACGTCTGCTTGTTTGTATCGCTGGCTGTCGCAACATCTCCTAAAACCGGACGAATGTAAAAATCCGTCCAGATCTTCTTCGGTTGTCCCACGCTGGAAATCCGGTTCGAAAGCGCCGTCTCATCCGGCAATTCGACCCCCTTTGAGTTACTCACCCCCTGGGACGCCTTGACCAGCACGCCCGTGCTCGTGGCGCTCCACCCCCTGAAGCCAAGATTCGCCACCTGGCTGTCTGCCGCGTAGATCTCAAAGTCATCGATAAAATTGAGACCCGCCGACACCTGTGAGCCGAAGGTATTGTCCAGCGTAAACGTTCCGGTCATATCCACGCCAGACCCCGTCACCCGGCCTCCGGTTGAAGTCACCATACCGGACGCAGTGATGGCAAGACCTCCCGCGAGGACTTGCCCCGTGCCCGCCACGATGGTGCCCGTCACCGACACAGTCGCGCCGCTCACCACCGCACCCGCGTTGAGCACCAACGTGCCGGTCACCGAAAGGCTGCTGCAAAAGCCACTGCCAACCGTCACCGTTTTTCCTGCCGCCACCGTGATCGTGCCACTATTGGTAAACACACCGCCCGTGATCGTAAGGCTATGGGAAATGGTCAGGGTCTCAGCAAACACGGTGCTGCCGTCCACGTTGAGCGTATCGCGGTCGCGCGCGACCGCGAGCGCCGCTGCCAGGGTCGTGTACGTCCGCCCCGCACCCACCGAAAAGGTACGCGCCACATAGCCATAGGTCTCCAACTCGACCGCGTCCACACCACCGACACCATTGTTATCCTGTGTATGCCGGGCGATCGCGCAAGTCGGCTGGATGTACACGTCGTCCAGCCACGCATCGCTTTCCGCCCCGCTCAGTTTGAATGACCCGTAGTTGGGAAAATTCCCGAGGAACGGCAGATCCTGCACTACCACCTGGTCGTTGAGAAGGATCGCCGCTGTTTGGGCCGTAAAATTCTGATAGATGGAAAGCGCGGCAAAAACGCCTTCGGTAACCTTGGCCACCGGCTGGCCCCAAACATCGTTACTGCATACCAACCACGCGCCCCCGCTCCACACATTCAGATAGCCGTTCGACCCGAAGTACTGCACAACCGCCACGCCGGACGTGACGCTGACGTCCGGGACATCCCCCGGAAACGGTGCAATCCGAATATCCGTCCATACGACGCCCGGGCTCGATACGGACACCGTATTCGATAATGTGCCACCATCAGGCACGAGCACGGACTGACTGCCTGAGGCCGCCTTGTTGGTTACCACCACGACGCTCGACGTCGACGCCTGCCACTGAAGCACGGGCGTGACGAAAGTGGTGCCGTTCGTAAACGGTGCGACCTCGAAATTGTGGTCTATATAACCTGCCTGACCAGTCAAGCCACATCCCAGGAGCACGAACAACCCCGGCCAAACTGTGCTTAATCTATTCATGAGACCCTCCGCGGTCGCCAACACAGAATGGTATCATTGAAGCGAGACGACCGACCCACGGCGCGGCGACAGAACCACGTTGTTCCCCTGAATCCTGAACGTTCGGGTTGAGGGAGGGACTAGGGTCCAACCGCTCAGCACGGTGGAATTGGTCGCCCCGGCCAGGGAGGTAGCCGCCAGGAGCGTCAACGAAGCCGGCAGGGAACCCGTGTAGTTAAGCTGGACTATGGCGTTCGTGGGTAAAGTCAGCTTGCCGTTGACGGTGATGAGATCCGCAGCACCTCCGGCGATGTCACAAGCAACGACCGCCCCCTCAGAGAGCGTGAGATTCGTGGTTGTCAGCGTGCCGACAACACCGGCGCTCCCGCCCATGATCGTACCGTTGCTGGCAACGTTGATCACCTGCAACACCGTACCGGTGCCCCCCAATGTACCCCCACTATTGACCGTCACCGAATAAGAATTGTTCGTGGAAAACAGGCCGTCAACCAGTATGGCACCTGAATTGATGATCGTATTCATGATGGTGTTGGTGGCGGAGAGGCGAAGTATGCCAAGACCTGTCTTCGTTAGATTTCCATTGGTGATACCGCCTGACAGCGTCGTGAAGTCACTGCTCGTCGAAGGATTATCATTCACCTTGATGGTTTGCGTTGTGCCTTGGAGGTTGAGCGGATTCTGAAACTCGAGTTCCGCGCTGGAAGTATCCGAGCCGAAGAGCATGGCATAGCCGGAAGTGATGAAGTTGGCCGAACCCCATGTCAAAGTGGCGGGCGTGGCATTGCCGCCAATATTCACCGTTAGCTTGCTGGCGCCAGCCGAAAGCCCCTCGCTGGCATTGGAGGCAAAGGCGACCTGTCCCGCGTTGATCCCGAGCGGTCGCGTGAACGTGCCGGTGCTCTGGAAGATTCCCGAGATCCCGGCGTTGGCGCCGATCCGCAGGTTCGCCGTGCTGGGCAAGCCAACTCCATCCACCGCCTCCAAGATGCCTTGCTGGATGTAGTTGGTGCCGGTAAACGTGTTGGCCCCGGTCAACTTCAGGGTGCCGCCACCGGTCTTGATGATGCCGCCATTGCTGATGATGCCGGGCAGGGTGGCAAAATCAGAATTGGTGAAAGCATTGTCATTGACCTGGATCGTCCGGGTAGCGTTGTTGAGGTTGATGCCATTCTGGAAGACGACCTCGCTGTCGGCGCGCACGGCATTGAAGATGAGTGTGTCGTTGGCGTTGCCTTGGTGAGCGGTGTCGGCGACGAAGTAGGAGGTTGAACCCCAAACCAGCGTATTGGTGTTGCCGCCGATGTTGACGGTTAGTTTTCCGCCCCCCGCGGCAAAACCGCCGCCGTTGAAGCGCCATTGGACCTGACCAGCCCCCGTGCCCAACGATTGCGTGTAGACTCCGCTGGATTGAAAGACGCCGCCAGCGAATCCCAAATTGGCATTGGTGGCCAAGCCGACGCCCAAAGTCGCCTGTACCGCACCACCTACACAATTAAGCGGAGTGAATGTATTAGAGCCGGTCAGTTTCAAAAGACCGGGCCCCTGCACGTCCAAGGTCCCGCTACGGATGATGCCGGACAGCGTCGCGAAATCAGCGCCGCTGGTCGCACCGGTGAGTATATAGACGCTCTTCTCGTTGTAGTCGCTACCCCCGCCGAGTTTGATGTTGTTTTGGAACTCGACCTCGGCGGTTGCGGTGGGCGAACCAAAAACCAAGTTATCACCATAGTTGCCGTTGCCGCTGAATGGGGAGATACCCCAAGTCACCTCGCTGGCGTTGCCGCCGAGGTTGACGGTGAGCTTCGCGCCATTGGCCGCAAACCCGCCACTTAACCCGCCACTTAAGTTGGTCGTCCATTGCACCTGGCCCGCCCCCGTGCCAAGCGCGCGCGTGAACGTCTGTGGTGTTCTGCCGATGCTTTGCAATACACCCCCTGCAAACTGCAGGGGAGAGGTCGTCGGCAACCCCACGCCGTCGTTAGCTTCAAGCACGCTGTAGCCGCTACCCGCTGGTTGAATAACCGTCGCCCCCGTATACGTGTTGGTACCAGTCAGGGTCAGGACGGAGGTATTGGTCTTGATCAGACTGCCCGAACCACTGATCACCCCGCTGAATACAAACGGCGCTGTCCCCGAGCTTCGGAACGTGGTGTCGTTGGCCAGTTTCACGTTGCTGGTAATCTGGTATGACAACGTGGCGGTGTTGGTCTTCCCGCTGAGGCTGACGACCGGCAGCGTGCCGGCGTTGTTGGTGAACACAAGGTCAGCACCGGTGATGGTCACGATCGCGTTGCCGGCTGAAGCCGGCCCGAGACCGTTTAAAGTCAGGACGTTCAGCACATAGCTTGCCGGCAAACCGCTGCCAAGATCGTTCGTGGCGGCGATGGCCGCGCTGGCCGGCAGCGCCGTTGTGGTCTCCGCAAAGAACTGGTTCGTCGCGTCGCTGGCGCCGCCGTTGGCCGGCGTCGTGCCACCGAGCCAGTTGCCGGAGGCGCTCCAACTCGCCGTTCCACTGGTGGTGTTGGTCCAGATGAAGACCGCGCCGCGAGCGGGGACAACCGCGAGCGCCAATAGCGCCAGCCCAATCGGCACCAGGCCCGCTCGAATCGTCTTCCGTGACATGCGTGTGCTCACACGCACCTCTGACCGTTTGTCTTGCTGCCCCCGGATACCTTGATGATCACGCGCTGCATTCTCATGATGTCGTCCTCCTGCCTGTTTCTGCTGCGATTGCGCTGCCTTTTTCCCCTGCGATTGCTGGTGGGTGCGGTGTGGTGGCCACGAAGGTTGCCGGAATCAGGCGCACCTGGGGCTCGGGCGGTAACTGGCCGGCGAGGCGGGCTTCGAGCAGCGCCACCATCTCCTGGCCAAGCCGCAGATTGCCCTTGTCCACCGTGGCTGCAGGCGGCGGCGAATTGCCCCGCCAGGGGTGTTCCACCCAATAGTTGTCATAACCCACGACCATGACATCCCGATTGGGTTCACGGTTGAGAATGCGGCAGGCGGCCGTCGCATTCAGGGCGAGACCATCGGAAATGGTCATCAGCGCATCCACCGGATTGGGACCATGCAGGTGCTGCCAGAGCCGTCCGGCCAGGGCGTGCGAATCGCGGTCAAACTCCTGCTGGGAGGGGATGTTATTGTGCTCGTTTTCGATGACGATGGCGGGCATGGTCTCGATCCCGGCCCCGCGACAGGCCCGCTCATAACCCGCGTCACGGCGGGCCAGCCAGCCGCGGGGCGCCGGATTCCCCGTCCATCGTGCCCATACCCGCAGGATGCGATGGCAGCCGCGCGCGATCAACCATTGCGTCAAGTCATGCGCGCCGGCCTCATGATCCGACTCCACGCAGTCAACCTCCGCTGGCGCATCCGGCGCGACGGCCTGGAATACGGTCGGCACGCCGGCCTTGCGGCAATGGGCCACAACCGCGCCTGTCACCGGATGGTTGGCCACGGTCGGCGTGACCAGCAGGCCGCAGGGCGGATCATCGGCGATCTGCTGCAACTGGGCGGCCGAGATGGCGGACGGGCGCATGGCCAGCAGGTGCATGGGGGTGCGGTGTAGCGCCTCCATGACCCCGATATCAACGGCCTTGACCCACCCCTCGGCCTCGGGGTGGAAGTCGGCCTGGGCGTGGGCCGGATTGTTATCCGACAGCAGCACGACGGTCCTGGCCAACAGACTCGTGCCCGGCGCTCGCCGAAATCCGCTGACGGCGCGTTGTCCGTTTTCGAGCATGCGCACGACGCCGTCAGTTTCCAGATCGCGCAACGCCTTCATGACGGTGGCTGGAGAGACGGCGCACGCATCGCCGATGGCCTGCATACTTGGGAGTACATCGCCGGGGCATACGGCACCGTCGCGAATCCACATGCTAACGCGCTGCATCACGCGCTTCCGGGGCCGGACGTTACTGGGCAGAACGGTAATCATTTCCGCCTAGCTTATGCCACTATATAAATGAAAACGCAATATCTTTTTTTATTCACTTCCGTAAATATAGACCCTCATGATCAACGGTCGTCGCGGCGTTGTTCGTGGGCTGCTCGGGAACGAGTAATGCCAGTTGCTCCGAACGGGAATTGCGAGGCCGATCAGTCCTTGCGCGGCGAGACTACCGGAGGGCGCCTGCCCAACCTGTCATATGGAGCATTTACCGGCCAATCGGCGACTGTTTTTTCTAACCGCTGCGGGGGGCGCCTTTTCAGAGGATGTCCTTGAAGTCATAGGCTGTTTTTCGCAAGCGTTTGACGAGGCGGAGGAGTCGCTTGGCCTCGGCGGGATCGTGCGTGTCGCGGCGCAGGCTTTCGAGGCGGGCGATAGTGGCGGCCATCAGACTGAGCAGTTGATCAGGGGCGGGCTGTGCCGGCAGGCCTGAGTGAGGCGGCAGGGCCTGAGGCTGTACGGCGTGCATCAGACGCAACTGGGCGACGGCCTCGTCATAGGCCTTGCGCACATCAACCTGGGCGACTTCCACGTAACGCATAGTCATCTTGGGCGTGCGGTGTCCCAGCAACTTCATCAGC
>Ga0073936_10008578_pt1 | contig 12939 bp, 11 predicted proteins | sample AliMusrvi5mmetaG_FD_87041 | JGI IMG/M metagenome (GOLD analysis project Ga0073936, IMG submission 87041) | Freshwater lake bacterial and archeal communities from Alinen Mustajarvi, Finland, to study Microbial Dark Matter (Phase II) - Alinen... | ecosystem: Environmental > Aquatic > Freshwater >... | reverse complement strand
CTCGGTCTCGGTGCGGACGCGGTGTTTTCGCCTGCGGAGCTGGAGGCTGCGCAGACCAGTCTGGCTGGCACGCTGGACGCGGTGGTCGATGCCGTGGGGCATGAGCAGATCATCAACAGCGCCTTGCCTCTGATCCGTTTGGGCGGCACGGTAGGCGTCTACGGCGTGATCGCGGCAACGGCGCTTACGGTCGAAAAGACGCGTGCCCCTTACAACTTCAATCTGATTGTACACCAGTGGCCGACCCGCTGGCGCGAGCGCGAGGCTCAAGCGCCTCTGTGCCAGTGGATCCGCGAAGGGAAGCTTGCGGCCTCTGAGTTCATCACCCACACCTATCGTATCGAACAGATTGCCGAGGCGGTTGCGGCGGTGCGCGCGGGCGAGGCCGTGAAGTGTCTGTTGCGGTTTTAAAAGCAGAGCAGAGTCGAGTCATCTTTCGCCTATCGTATTGAAGGAGTATAACAAGAATGGACCAGGCAGACACGTTGACGCCGGAGCAATTGGCGTCCATGATTGACCACACCTTTCTGAAACCTTTCGGTGCTGCGGCCGATATTGAAAAGCTGTGCGAGGAGGCCTTGCTCTATCGGTTCGCGATGGTGGCCGTCAACCCAGCCGAGACGGCGCGGTGCGTCGCGCTGCTGAAAGGGTCGGGCATACGCACGGGTGCGGCGGCCGGTTTTCCGTTGGGGCAGTCGACCTCGGAGACCAAGGCGTTCGAGATGCGCGACGCGATTTCCAAAGGCGCAGGCGAGATCGACATGGTGATCAACCTCCGCGCGTTGCGGTCAGGCGATGGTGCGCGTGTCTTGGCGGAGATAGCCGATTTGGCGGCGGCGTGCCGGTCACAGGGCGTGATCTCGAAAGTGATTTTAGAGACATGTTATTTGACCGACGACGAGAAGCGGCGGGTCTGCCGCATGGCGTGCGAGGCCGGGGTCGATTTCGTCAAGACCTCGACTGGCTTTGGCGCGGGCGGCGCAACGGTGGCCGATGTCCGGCTGATGCGCGAAGCGGTCGGCCCGAAGATGGGGGTCAAGGCCTCGGGCGGAATACGGACTTTGGACGACGCTCTGGCGATGATCCGCGCGGGCGCCACGCGCATCGGTACGAGCAGTGGGGTGGCTTTGGTGGAGGCGCTGAGAGAGAGCCGCTTTCTTGGATGAAAGACAAACAAACAAGGCGCGTGAACGGCTTGCTGAAATCGGGGAGCGGGGCACTTGTCCCCTGCCGTTTGGACTCGTTTCGGCGTTTTTCTCAAAACAACGAAGACCGAGAGGCAAAGAGGCACGATCTCAACAGGGAGAGGGCCCTGGTTCGATCCGGTTTATAAAGTTACAGAGTAACCGAGCATTGCCCCGCCCTCAACTTGTTGCTGATCGAACCTTTGTTCAAAGAGGGACAAGCATGGAAGGCAGAGCGGCGATCTTCATGGTGTCCGTGAGGTGCGACCAGATTGCAACGTCGCTTCCTTGTGCGTGTTGGAAGCCACTATTCAATCCGAAATGAGGAGTTCGTAAAGCGGACAATTTACTGTGACAGAGCGTCATAGGGGCTGCTTGTCGAAGGTGGAGGAAGAGAGGTGACGGTAACCTCGTTCTCGATGCTGGGGCCGTTTCCCCACCCCCGAGACAGATATCGGATATGGCAAGTGACGCGTCGTTGATGAAGGTTACGCGGTTCGTTGTCGACGCGGAAATGAGGTGTTCCCAAGAACACATACCTCGGAAAAGCAGGATTTTCTCGCTGTGAGCCACAGCGATGGCTCTGGAAACAGTGCCGTGTTTGCAGCGGTGGGTCATCCGTCTGCCCAGCCCTTGCGGTCCCAGCCGAAACAAAATGTGTGCCAGTCCCCTCCGAGCACGGTAACGCGGCAATAATGCATCATGTTCTGACCTCTCGAACAGAACTCACAAGGCCAAGCCGGATCAGAAAAAACCGAGCTTATTTTTTCATTTCTTGGGCGAATCCAAGAGGCGGCTTCATCTGCCTATAGGGAGCGCTTGTCCTTAGCCGCTCAAGCGGGAGCCGCAACATCCTCTGTCCTTGTTACAGGAACACGCAGGCTTCTGCTCCCAGTTGAGACCAGTCAGGCTTCAAGCCATTTCTGTTGCGCGGCAGATCTCTCGAAACGACGGGTCCGTTTTAGGCTTGAGCAGGCTGATCGCTTCGGAGCCCTACCGCGTCAGCCCGCTGGCGAACTCCAATGCCAGCAGGCTGTAGGAGGTGACCAGCACGGGGTCATTCTCCCACCAGCGGTTGCTGTCGTTGACCCACGAGCCGTCTGGCCTCTGGAGACTCATGACCTTGCGGATGAGTGCTTCGCGCCAGGCGAGGGGGCTGCCGCCCTGTTGCGGAATCGAATCGATGTTCGCTGCGCTGAGCGCCCGCGTGAGGATACTGTAATAGAAGTAGAGGCCCTGTGTGCCCTGTCCCGGGTTTTCGTCGAGCGTCCAATGCCTGGTGCAGTAATCGAGCGCCGAAATCACGCGCGGATCGTTGCGCGTGAGCTGGGTATGTATCATGGAGAGCAGCCCTACATAAGTGATTGAGCCATAGGAGCGCAGAGGTGGGCGGCCGCGCTCGCCGCCACCCTGCCCTATGGCTGCTGATGAGGGATTGCCTTCGCTTTTCCCGCCCATAGCGGGGGCGGCACCGAATGACTTCACGTAGAGGAATCCGCCCTTGTCTTCGCCGTCTTTCTGCTGCATGTTCTCCACATACTTTAAGGCGGCGTCCCAGTTGAGGTCCGCCCGCTTCTCACCCGCCGGGCGCTGGTCCTCCACGCTCTGCGTGCGGCGCATGGCGTCGATGGCCATGCCGGTGTTGGTGAGGTCGGTGTGGCGGCGTCCGCCCTTGTCGTAGCCGAACCCGCCGGCGTGCTCATCGTCGCCCGCAAGCTGGGTGGCCGCAGTGTAGTCACGTCCCTTTTGGATGACGCGCGTCACGTCCTTGCGGCCTGTGGCGTGAAGGCCCATGATGCAGAGCGACGTGTTGTAGTTGCCCAGCCCTGCGCCGCCGCGCTCGGGATTCGGCACATAGATTCCGCCGTCCGGTTGCGCTTTGCTCAAGATGAACGCCACGGCCTTGCCGACTTGAGAAGTGTGCTGCTGCGTGGCGCCCGCGCTGGCATAGGCCCACAGCGGCAACGCCGTCATCGCCGGGTTCTTCTCATCGGACCAATACCCTTCGGCCTTCTGGTTGGCCGTGAGCCAAGCCAAGCCCTTGTCGATCGCCGTCTTGGCCTCTTTCTGCAAAGCCTCGGGCAGCGGAGACTCTCCTGCCCGAACCATCATTGCACCGAAGACAACTGCACCTGCGAATAGGATGTGCTTGCTCATCATGAACCTCCATACGCTATAAACGCAGACAGCCCCTAATAGGTTCACGCGTTCCACGCTAGATGAACGAGGGAGCCCCATGCGACGGTAAAAAACACACGGGCAGGCTATGCCTCCCCGCAGGCGTCCGCAGGGCACAGCACGCAAACGCCGATACGGTTGACGGAAAAAACGCTCTGGAGCTGTCGGCGCCGATCAGGTCAGATTCAGGCTGGATTACAGGAGTGAGGCGATGCCTGAAAATGGCGCCCTGAGATACACGCAAACCGTGTATCGTGTTTCAACAGGCTCCGAGCGGGCTCGACAGCGCGGCCGGAAAACCGCATCATAGCCACTTTTCTTTTCTGGAGTAAGGTATGTTTGCCGTTTCTTTTTTCACACCGGCCCAGATGTTCGGCTATGCCGCACTGATCTTGGGAGTATCGGCTTTTCTGCAGAAGAGCGATAAGCGCCTGAAGATACTGATCGCGTGCGAGAGCGTCGCCTATGTTGTGCATTTCATCCTGCTAGGCAACTTTCCTGCATCGGGCAGCGCGGCGGTTTCTTGCGTGCGAAACCTGACCTCGATCAAGTCTCGCGCGCCCGTGTGGATCGCGGTTTTCATCGCCATCAATGTCGCCGTCGGCGTTACCCTTGCAAAGGGGTGCGCCGGCTGGCTTCCGGTCGGCGCGTCCTGCCTGGCCACGGTTGCGGTCTTTCTGCTGCGCGGGGTCGTGATGCGAACGGCTCTGTTGGTCTGCACGCTTCTCTGGCTGGTGAACAACATCATCAGCGGCTCTGTCGGCGGGACTGTGCTGGAGGCTGTGATCGCAATGGTCAACCTCTCGACCATCATCCGGCTGGCCTTGGAGCGGCGTGCCAGCCTGCGGCGTTACACGGCGTGCCAAAAAAATGGGTTTACCTTTTGCGGGGGTTAAGGTACTCTATATGCGTTTCGAATAATGCGCTGAAAGGGGGCGTTTCTGGAAACGCAACGGAGTGGCGGCGTCAAATACAAGCGGATACTGCTGAAGTTGAGCGGCGAAGTGCTGGGAAATCGCGCTTCGGGCGAGTGTATTGATCCGGACGTCTTGGCGTCCATGGCGCGCCGCGTGGCTAAGATCGTGGAGATGGGCGTGCAGACGGGCATTGTTTTGGGCGGCGGAAACATTTTCCGCGGTCTCAAGGGCGAGGCCAAGGGCGTGAACCGCACGACGGGCGACAACATGGGCATGCTGGCGACGATCATCAACGGGCTTGCCATGCAGGACGCCTTGGAGCAGTTGGGTTTGGAGACGCGCCTTCAGACGGCGATTGAGATGCATCAGGTGGCGGAGCCGTTCATTCAGCGCAAGGCGTTGCGCCACTTGGAGAAGGGCCGCGTGGTTATTTTCGCGGGTGGCACTGGAAACCCGTACTTCAGCACCGATTCGGCGGCGGCGCTGCGGGCGAGCGAGATCGGGGCGGAGGTGTTGCTGAAAGCCACCAAGGTAGACGGGATTTACACGGCTGACCCAAATCTGGACCCGAATGCGACGCGGTACGACCGGGTGTCGTATGAGGATGCTCTGCACAAGCGGCTGAAGGTGATGGACTCGGCGGCTTTCGCCTTGTGCATGGACAACCGGATACCGATCGTGGTGTTCGACTTTTTTGACGAGGGCGCATTGGAGCGGATTGTGCGCGGCGAGACCATCGGAACGCTGGTGGGTGACAGCGCGCACACGAGATGATTTTTGTAGGAGAGATGCGATGGATACGTTAGACGATGTACTGTTAGATGTGATCGAGAAAATGGACAACACAGGCAAGGTGTTGCGGGATCAGTTTTCCGGTCTGCGCACGGGCAAGGCGTCCCCGGCATTGGTGGACGGCGTGCAGGTCATGTACTACGGCGTGCCCACGAGGCTGCGCGACATCGCCAACATTTCCACGCCCGAGCCGCGGCTGATCGTGATCAGTCCATACGACCCCACGGCGCTGTCGGAAATTGAGAAAGCGATTCTGGGTGCCAACCTTGGCGTGACGCCGCGGAACGACGGGCGGGTGATCCGTGTGCCGATTCCGGAGCTGAACGAGGAGCGCCGCAAGGAGATCGTCAAGGTGGCGAAGCGTCAGTCCGAGGAAGCTCGCATCGCCGTGCGCAACGTGCGTCGCGAAGGGAACGATTTGGTCAAGGCGCTGCAGAAAGACGGCAAGATTACGGAAGATGAGCGGGACCGTGGCTTTGACGAGGTTCAGAAGGCTACGGACGCCCACATCGCGAAGATCGATCACGAACTGAAAAACAAAGAAGCGGAAGTGATGGCCGTCTAGTGCGGCTGTTTAATCGAGACGGAGGCAGGTAGTATGGCCGAAGAGAATCAAGTTCCTCAAAGTTCGATTCCCCCCAAGGTGTCACCGTTCGCCAAGCCGGAAGGTGCCGCGCCCGTGACGCCGATTTCGCCGGGAGCGCCGCGTCCGATCACGGTGCGTCTGAAGCCGGTCGCAGCCGCCGCGCCTGTCGCCGATGAGGCCGAAGCGGTGACGCAGATTTCGACGCCGCTGTCCGCCAGCCCGCGCGTGACTGCGCGCGTTCCGATTCCCGAGATCGACTCGATCCCTCCGGCGTCCGTGCCGATCACGCCGATCGCACCGGTTGCCGCCGCGCCGAATTTCACGCCGCCCGCCGCGCCCGCCACCGTGCGTTTGCGTCCGGTGGTTTCCCCGGCCGCAGCGGCTGCCGCTCCTGTTGCCGCGGCTCCGACGCCGGCTATCACCCCTGCCGCCGCGCCGCTGCAGCCGCAGCACCCTCCGACGCCGGGCTCGCACCCGCTGCCGGACGGGCCCAAGCCGCCGTCGGGCGCTCAAGTGCAGGCGGCGAAATCCAAGACGTCGCGTATTTCGCTGGACTCGGCGATCGGTGTGGCGCCGATGGCGCCGATGGGTGCAGAGAAGGTTGAGCCCAAGACAATTCGTCTGAAACGTCCGTCGGATCTGTCGGCCCCTGCCGCACCCAAGACTTCGACGGCGCCGATCCGGCAGACGTCGCGCATTCCGGACTCCGCCTTGCCGAACGCCGAGGCCGCTGCGGCGGAAGCCTCCACCGTCACACAGAAGAAGACGCTGAAGATCAAGCGTCCGGGTGCGAAAGAGGATGCCGCGGTCGAAGCGTCAGGCGAAGCTTTCCCCGAAGGCGTGCAAATGACGCCGATCAGCGCGTTGGAGATGCCGCCGGTGAAGGCCGAGTCGTCCGTGTTCACCGCGATCTCGGTGGTTGCTGCAGTTGCGGCGCTGTTCGTGATGGCGGCGCTGACGTGGTGTCTGGCTGCGCAGGCGGTGGGGCCTGTCGCGAATATGAACACCACGGCGTCTGTCAGCGGACCCGAATTGCCGTGGGCCGGCCGCATCTCCGAGTAACGGAGCGTTTCTGAAAGAGGGCCGCCGGGTTGACCGGCGGCCTTTTTTATTTGTCAGTCACCGTTGGATGCTTTGACGCATCGGGGTGGGGTGGCGTATACTGTCCGCATGATGAACGGGGTTCAGAGGCGTGCGGACGTTTCGCGCACGGTCAGGCAAGTATGGGTCATCGCGGGCACCACAGTGACCGAGGCGATCCAGCAGCCGATCGCGTTTCTTATCCAGCTCACGGCGGTTCTGACAACGCTTCTGGTGCCGGTGTTCGAGTTTCACCGCTTCAGCGAGGAAGGACGTTTGGCGCGCGACAGCGGACTCTCATGCACGCTGGTGTTCGGACTGGCTCTGGCGGCGGGTACGGCGGGCCGGTCGGTGGCAGACGAAATCGCGCGGGGTACGGCCGCGGCGGCGATCGGCAAGCCGGTTTCGCGGGTGACGTTCGTGCTTTCGAAATGGCTGGGCATTCTCGGCGTTGTGTCCGTGTTCTGGTGTGGCATGCTTGCGTCAACGCTGATTGCGGAGCGGAGCTCGGCGCATTTCGTGGTGCAAGAGCAGTTCGCGGGGTATGCGACCGATCCGCTGACCTTGGTGTTGAGTCTCTCGGGCGTGGCGGCCGCGTTGGGCGTGGCGGCCGCGCGGCACTACTTCTGGCGGCTGCGTTTCGGGGTCGCGGCTTTTCTCGGCGTATCGGTGTCGCAGGTGCTGGCGGCGTGCCTGTCCGGCTTTTACAACCGGTTCGGGCAGTTCTTTCCCATGCATGGCGAGGCGGACTGCGGTTGCGGCGGGGAGCATGCGCACAGCGCAGTCGGTGTGGCGCTGTACCACCCCGAACTCAATTTGCGGATGGTTGCGGCGGCGTTATTAGTGTTGCTGGCGTTGGCCGTTTTTGCGGCGCTGGCGACCGCGCTGGCGACGCGGCTACAGACGGGGGCGGCCCTGGCGGTTTGCGCGTTGGTGCTGCTCCTCGGACTGGCGGGAGACTCGTTCGCTGTGAACGCATCAGCTTTTTCTCTGCGCAGTCTGGCTGCGGGAGTGTTGCCGGACATGCAACACTTCTGGCTGTGCGACGCCTTAGCGCATGGCGGACGCATCGCGTGGTCCTATGTGGCGGAGTCTGCGGTTTACGCGCTGACGTGTTGCGCGATCTTCCTGACGGCGGGATGTCTCGCCTTCCGCGAGCGCGATTTAGGATAGGGGTTCACCGAAAAGAACAGTCGTAGAGGGTGCGTGATCGCTGAAAAAAGATGCGGAGACGCAAAAAAGAGGCGTTCGAAGGCGGGTTGTTTTCTTCGTGTCTTTGAGACTTTGTGCTATTCGTATCCGTTGGGTTCCGGTTAAGCCGGGGTTAGGAGCTAGAAATTGGAAGCTGGAAATGTCATCGAGACGCGGGGGTTGAGAAAAACCTTTCTGGATTTCTGGCGGAGGCCGGTGGTTGAGGCGGTCCGAGGCGTGGACCTGTCTGTGCGGCAGGGTGAAGTGTTCGGCTTGTTGGGCCCGAACGGTTCGGGCAAGAGCACAACGATCAAGATGTTGCTGGGGCTGTTGCATCCGACGGCGGGACAGATCAGCGTGTTCGGTGCGCAGCCGAGCGACACGCGGGTCAAAGCGCGGATCGGTTATCTGCCGGAGGTGTCGCACCTGCATCCGTTCCTCACGCCGCGCGAGACGCTGATGTATTACGCGAGCCTGTTCGGCCTGACGCATGCTGCGGCTCGGAAGCGCACGGAGGAGCTGCTTGAGATGGTCGATCTCGGGCATGCGGCGAACCGTGCGGTGGGGCGCTTCTCGAAAGGGATGGCGCGCCGCGTGGGGCTGGCGCAGGCGCTGGTCAATGCGCCGGAGCTGCTGGTGCTGGACGAGCCCACGTCGGGGCTGGACCCCATCGGTTGCCGTGAGGTGAAGGATCTTGTGCATCTGTTGGCGAAGGGCGGCGTGACGGTGCTGATGACGTCGCATCTGCTGGCGGATGTGGAGGACGTGTGCGACCGGGTGGCGATTCTGGACAGGGGCGAGTTGCGGGCCGAGGGACGGATCGGCGACCTGCTTCGCAAGCCCGACGCCGTTAGGTTTCTGGTGGAGGGGCTGAGCGACGAAGCGGCGGTCGCGTTGCGGAGTGAGATCGAGGCGCGCGTCGGACGGTCGGTACAACAGGACTGTCCGTCGCTGAGCCTGGAGGCCTTCTTCTTGCAGGTGGTGGCGTCGGACGGACGCCTGCGCACGTTCGAAATGGCGCCGTTCCTGAAAGGGACGGAGAAAAAAGAGGTCGCAGGTGGTGTGGTGCATGGTTAGCGGAATGACAGAGAGCGTTCGGCGCGTGGGCGGCGTGGCGTTGCTGGCTGTGCGTGCATCGCTGCGGACGAAGGTGGTCGCCGCGCTGCTGGCGCTGTTGACGGCGTGTGTGCTGATTCTGCCGGGCGTGGTCAAGGGTGACGGCACGCCGGAAGGCGACCTGCACATTTTGCTTTCGTATACGCTGGGCTTTTCATTTGGGATTCTCTGTCTGGCTACGCTCTGGGCCGCGTGTGCGCTGTTCGCCGCTGAGATCGACAGCGCGCGCATGCAGCTTTCCGCTGTGAAGCCCGTGCGTGCGGCCGAGTTCTGGGCCGGCAAGTGGCTGGCCCTGCTGGCGCTCAATGCGGTGCTGCTGACGGCGGTGTATGCGGCGGTGTATGTGCAAGTGCGGTGGCGTGTGCGTCAGAATGGCTGGGCGGCGGCGGAATGTCTGCTGAGTCGGCGCGTGACGCATCCGGTGTTGCCGACCCCGCGCGAGGAGGCGCTACAGACGTATCAGACGATGCGGCGGCAGAACGCTTTGCCGAAAGGAATAAGCGAAAAATCTGTTTTGCGAGCTTTGGAAGAGAAGGCGAGTGAGCGGTACGACGTCGTTAACCCCGGTGATCCGATGCGCTGGCGTTTCCGGCTGGCGCACCCGGTCAGTCTGGCGGAGCCTGTCACAGTCCGGGTGAAGTTCGACACCGAACTCAGTACGCGTGAACAGGTGAAGGGTGTGTTTCAATTAGCGGCCTCAGCGTATCCGGAGCGGGCGGTCGAGGTGCGCCTGGACGATTTCACGCAGAACGCCATCGAATTCGTGGTGGACACGCGGGCGTTTGCGGACGAGGGAGCGAAGAAGGGGGGGGCGGTCGCGGGGGCCAAGGGCCAGGATTTGGAATCGGGCAAGGGGTCGTTTCGGGAGTTCGATTTGACGTTCCAACACGCCGGCGATCCGAAGCGGTCGTCGGCGCTGATGTTGCGCAACCGTCAGGATGTGGTGCTGCTGACGCCGGGAGGTTCGTTCGAAGCCAACCTGGCGCGAGCGGCCCTCATTCAGGGGAGCGCGCTGGCCTTGCTGGCCGCGTTCGGGTTAACGTTGAGCGCCTGTTTCTCCATGCCGGTTGCGGCGTTTGTGGCGACGGTTCTTTTGATGCTGACCCTGGTTGGCAACTCGGTGGTGCAGGTGGTTTCCGACGAGGACGAGAAGGAGTGGCAGAACAAGGTGGGGATTGCCGTGTCGCGCGTCGTGCATCAGGCGTCCGGTCACGCGCTGAAGGCTGAGCCGCTGACGGCGCTAGCGCATGGTGAGCGGATCGACGGCGAGGTGATGGGGAGTTCGGCGCTGTGGAACATGGTGTTGGTTCCTCTGGCAATCGCATGGGCCGGTTGTGCGGTGTTGCGCCGCCGCGAACTGGCGGATGGTGATTAGGGATTAGGACGGCGTGTGGCATGTGGGCGATGGCGACGTGGGCTGAGAATGCAAAGGAAGGCGGGTCTATCTATGAGGCAGAGACGACGGGATTTTCTAGCCATGGCAGGCGCGGGTGCGGGCGCAGTCTTGTCGGGCGGCTGTCTCAATCTGCTCCGTCCGGGCGCGCGCGATGTGCACAGGCGCAGCGCCCTTGATCGGCTGAACATAGGCGTGATCGGCGTCGGCGGACGCGGCGCGGCCAACTGGGGCGCGGCTTACCGGGCGGGTGAGAATATCGTGGCGCTCTGCGACGTGGACGAGACTGCGCTGCTCGCGGGACGGGACGATGTGGCGGAGCATTGTGCGGGCGTGCGGCTCTACAAAGATTTCCGAGTGATGTTCGAAGCGGAGAAGCGTCTCGATGCGGTGTTCATCTCTACGCCGGACCATATGCACGGCTTGCAGGCGGCGTGGGCGATGGACCGGGGATGCCATGTGTATATCGAATGTCCGCTTGTGCGCACGCTCCGCGAGTTGCACGAGGTTCAGGCGCGCGCCCGGGCGAGCGGGGTCGTCACGCAGATGGGCAATCAGGGGAGCGCGATGGACGAGGTCCGCCGCGCCGTCGAAGTGGTTGGCTCGGGGCTGATCGGCGCGGTGACCGAAGCGCATGTATGGACCCCGCGGCCGGTGTGGCAGCAGGGGATGGTTCGCCCCGATGGCAGCGACCCTGTTCCCGCTACGCTGGACTGGGATCTGTGGCTGGGCGTGGCTCCGGTGCGTCCGTACAGGGACAAGGTGTATCACCGTTTCAACTGGCGCGGTTGGCACGACTTCGGCACTGGCGCGCTGGGGGACGGCGGCGGACATCTGCTGAATCTGCCCTTCCGGGCGCTGGGGCTGGAAGCGGTGGTCGCGGCGGAGGCGGTGGACAGCACCGCGCGTTTCTCAGAGACCTACTGCAAGTCCAGCAAGGTGAGGCTCGAGTTTAACGCGCGCGGCAAGCGGCCGGCCGTGTCGCTGTTCTGGTATGACGGCGGCTCGAAACCCCCGGCTGAACTTATGCCGCAGGCGGTGACCGCCTTGGGGCAGGTGCCGGACACGGGCTGCCTTTTGGTCGGCGAAAAGGGGATCTGGTTGACCACCGATGATCTCGGCAAGCACCACTACCTTGCGCTGCAAGGCGAAGGGCGGGTCGTAGACGCGGAGAAGCACGAGGCTTGTTCGGCGGTGCCTGTGACGTTGCCGCGCGTGAAGGGACAGCAGCAAGAGTTCCTGGATGCTATCCGGAACGGGGGACAGGCCTACTCGGAGATGCGATACGCCGCGCCGCTGATGGAGAGCGTGCTTGTGGGGTGTGTGGCGCAGCGTGTTCCGGGGCGTCTGGAGTGGAACAGCCGGAAGGGCCGGTTTACGAAGCACGAGAGCGCGAACGGCTTGGTTTCCTCCGAATTTCGCGAGGGCTGGTCGTATCTGAAGACGTAGTGGGCCGAGCTTTCACGGATCAGGTGAGATTCAATATGACTGGGGGGCGGAGATGAAGGGCTGTTGTTTGCTGGGTTTCATAGCGTGTTTCCTGATCGCCGTTCCAGGGCGCGGGCAGTCGTTTGAATGGGTGGAGCGTCTCGATGTGGCGCCGGTCTGGTCCGGCTGTCCTGTGGGGTTTGCAATGCTGACCCACAGCAACCGTCAGTTTCTGGCGTACTACAATGCGGAGCGCGGGATGACGCTGGCGCAGCGCGAGCTGAATACGAATGCGTGGACGTTCGTTGAGCTGCCGTCCAAACTCGAGTGGGACAGTCACAACTATGTCACGATGGCGGTCGACGAGGCTGGGTACGTACACGTCTCAGGCAACATGCACTGTGTGCCGCTGGTCTATTTCCGCAGCGAGAAGCCGCTCGATATCCGGACGATGCGGCCGGTTCACCGCATGACGGGGGAGAGGGAGAAGCGGGTAACCTATCCGAAATTTCTGAAGGGGCCTGACGGCTCGCTGGTCTTCACCTACCGCGATGGACGCAGTGGCGACGGCGTGCAGATCTGGAACCGGTACGACTGCGCGGCGCAGCGGTGGACGCGCCTGCTGGATGTGCCGCTGTTCGATGGTCAGGGCAGGATGAACGCCTATCCTCAAGGTCCGGTGTTGGGCAAGGACGGCTTTTATCATCTCACCTGGATGTGGCGCGACACGCCCGCCTGCGAGACCTGTCACGACATCAGCTATATCCGCAGTCGCGACCTGAAGCACTGGGAGAACGCGTTCGGCAAGCCGCTGGAACTGCCGGTCAGATTGGGCTCGGATGTGGTCGTGGACCCTGTGCCGATCAAAGGCGGTCTCATCAATCCCTGTCAGGCGGTCGGTTTCGACGCACAGGGCCGCGTGATTGTGACCTATACGAAATACGATGCGGCAGGAAATCTGCAGCTCATGAACGCGCGGTGTGAGGGGGGGTCTTGGAAGCGCCATCAAACATCCGACTGGAGCTACCGCTGGGCTTTTTCGGGAGGCGGGTCGATCAACGGCGAGGTGGGGGT
>Ga0073936_10008576_pt1 | contig 12940 bp, 9 predicted proteins | sample AliMusrvi5mmetaG_FD_87041 | JGI IMG/M metagenome (GOLD analysis project Ga0073936, IMG submission 87041) | Freshwater lake bacterial and archeal communities from Alinen Mustajarvi, Finland, to study Microbial Dark Matter (Phase II) - Alinen... | ecosystem: Environmental > Aquatic > Freshwater >... | reverse complement strand
CCTGCGTGAAGGCGATTCGTGAGGTCTTGGGCGAGAAAACGCGCCCAACGCCATTAATCACAAGGGGATGTAGTCACGCTGGATGGGTAATTGAAAAAAGGCCTTTATCCGCGGGCTGCTAGCTAATAACTGCGAGGGTCTCCACCACTCCGCTGCGCTGCGTGGTTAACTATTCCACCGGCGAGAAATCTTCTTTGCCGGCGCCGCATTCGGGACAGACCCAGTCGTCCGGGAGTTCTTCGAAGGGGGTGCCGGGACGAATTTGGTTATCCGGATCGCCGAGGGCGGGATCATAAATATAGCCACAAAGTGTGCATTCAAATTGCATCGGGTACTCCTCTATGCATCGGTATGATTAGTCGCGATTTTTTGCTGTAATGTGTCCGCTAATGATTTGCCAAAGCCAAAGCACTCGTCGAGCGCGGCGGCGTCGGGGACGAATTTCACCTTCATGCCGTCGCCGATCATCTCGAATCCGGCGGCGGTGAGCAGGTCGCGCACTTGTCCGATCGCTTCACCGCTCCACCCGTACGAACCGAACGCCGCCCCGATCCGGTTGCGCGGTTTCAGACCTTTGACGTAGGTCAGCAGGTCGGCGACGGTCGGGAAAAGATTGTTGTTCAAGGTCGGCGAGCCGACGAGCAACGCACCGGCGTCGAGCAACTCCGTCACCACATCGCTGCGATGCGAGCCGGACAGCGGCATCACGTTCACCCGCGTTCCCCCGGCGGCCAATCCTTCGCCGATGGCGCGCGCCATCGCCGCCGTGCTGTTCCACATGGTGTCGTAGACGATCACGGCTTTGTTGGTCGGTTGTTGCGCCGCCCAGCGGGCGTATAAGGCGATAATGCCGGCGGGATCTTTGCGCCAGATCGGCCCGTGGTCGGGGGCAATCAGCGTGATCGGCAGCGCCAGTTCCCGCACCTTCGCCAGCAGCTTCGTCACCAGATGCGAAAACGGCAGCAGAATATTGGCATAGTATTTGCCGGCTTCATAGGTAAGCAACGCCGGATCGAGTTCGTCGGCGAAGCGTTCGGTGGCGGCCAGGTGCATGCCGAAGGCATCATTGCTGAACAGCACACCATCGTCCGCCAGGAAGGTGAACATGGAGTCCGGCCAGTGCAGCATGCGCGTTTCGAGGAAGGAGAGTTGCAGATTGCCGAGGGAAAGCTGCTCTCCTTCTTTTACGGCATCCAGGGGGTGGGGCAGGCGAAAATGGTCGGCCAGCACCTTGACGCCCATGGCCGATGCGAAGACGCGCTCAGGGCGGATGGCCGCGATGGTTTCCACCAAGGCGCCGGAATGATCCATCTCCGCATGGTTGGAGATCAGGTACTCGATCCGCGCCGGATCGATCACCGAGGCGATGCGCGCCAGCATTTCGGAGAAAAACGGCGCTTTCACCGTATCGATCAGCGTGGGTTTGTCCGCCATCACCAGATAGGCGTTATATGTGGTGCCATGCGGAGTGGCATAGCCATGGAAATCGCGGATGGTCCAATCCACCGCGCCCACCCAATACACATGCTCGCTCACGCGCACGGCACGAAACGACGATAATTGTTGCGTGGTCTCGACTGTCATCATGCTCTCTCAGTAACCATCCTGTTTTTCGAGACAAAAGTCTCTCCGATGCAGAAGGTATCATCCTACGGATTGGACTGTCAATAGCGCGCCAGCGGGGGTGGAACAATGGCCGGCAGAGGACTGCCGGGCTCCCAGGATCGATATTATCACGAACCAATGAGCGGATCAGTAGCAAAGGTCCCAGTTCCGGGACTGGGGGGGGAATAAAAAGCCGACCTCCCATCCTTCCGGGAAGGATGGGAGGTCGGGTGTTCCGATAGCTCCACGCCTACGGTCAGGCTTTGATTGTTTCTTTTTCCGGGTCGCCGTCCTCATGCTGAACGAGGAATTGATTGAAGCGGCCGCGTTTGATGTAGTGAGTGTGCAGCAACTCGTGCGATTTGTGGCCGAGGGGTTCGCCGAGGAATTCGGCGTAGAGTTGCAGGATGTAGGGATTTTCATGCGACTTGCGGCGCTCTTTGCCGGTATCTTCGGCGTAGATGGCGCGCATGCGGGCTTCGCGGATGGCTTTGTTGGTGGGACGCGGTTGTCCGCCGCCACTGATGCAGCCGCCGGGACAGCCCATCACTTCGATGAAGTGATAGGGTGAGGTGCCGTCGGCGATCTGGCGCATGAGCTTTTTGGCACCCAACAGTCCACTGGTGATGGCGACGCGCACGGTGACGCCGTTGAGAAAAGCGAATTCCGGCTTGGCGTCTTCGATGGTGATGCCCGCTTCCTTCACCTGGGCGAGGCCGCGCACCGGAGTGATATCCAGGTCTTTGAAAGGCACTTCGCGTCCGGTGACCACCTCATAGACGGTGCGCAAGGCGGCTTCCATCACCCCGCCGGAGGCGGCGAAGATGTCCGCCGCGCCGGTGGAATACCCGAGCGGATTGTCGAAGTGCGAGTCTTCCAACTCGGTGAACTGGATGCCGGCGTCCTTGATCATGCGTCCCAGTTCGCGGGTGGTGAGCACCGCATCCACGTTCGGCAAGCCGTTATCGAACATCTCCTCGCGGGTGACCTCGAACTTCTTTGCCGTGCAGGGCATGACGGAGACCACGTAGATATCCTCCGGACGCACCCCGATCTTCTCGGCATAGTAGGTCTTCGACAGTGCCCCGAGCATCATATGCGGCGACTTGCAACTGGAGAGGTGCCCGAGCAACTGCGGGAATTCGTGCTCGATATATTTGATCCAGCCGGGTGAGCAGGAGGTGATCATCGGCAACACCGCGCTGCCGCCGGTGAGCGCCGCGGTGGCGCGCTGGAGGAATTCGTATCCTTCCTCGATGATGGTCAGGTCGGCGGTGAAGTTGGTGTCGAAGACATCGTCGAAACCCATTTCGCGCAGCGCCGATGCCATTTTGCCGGTGACCAGCGTGCCGGGCTCGTAGCCGAACTCTTCGCCCAGCGCGGCGCGAATGGCCGGCGCGGTCTGCACGATCACCCGTTTGGTCGGATCGAGCAGCGCCTTCCAGACATCCTCGATGGCATCCTTCTCCATCAGCGCCCCGACCGGGCAGACGGTGGTGCATTGCCCGCACATCGCGCAGTTGACGGTATTGAGCGGCAGTTCATCCGCCGGACCGACCAGCGTTTTGAAGCCGCGCCGCTGCACGTTCAACACCCCGACGCCTTGCACCTGGTTGCAGATGGTGATGCAGCGACGGCAGAGAATGCACTTCGAGGTGTCGCGCACAATCGACGGACTGGAGGTATCGACCAGCGTGCGCGATTTCTCCCCTTCAAAACGGAAGTCCGAGATCTGGATCAATTCGCCCAGCTTCTGGAACTCGCAGTTTTGGTTGCGCGTGCAACTCAAGCAGTTGCGCGGATGGTCGGACAACATCATCTCATAGAGCACCTTGCGCGCCTTGCGCACCTTGGCGGTGTTGGTGCGCACCACCATGCCTTCGCGCACCGGCACCAGGCAGGATGCCTGGAGGGTGCGGGCGCCCTCGATCTCCACCACGCAGATGCGGCACGCGCCGATCTGGTGCACGCCTTCCAAATAGCAGAAGTGCGGGATGAGAATATTGTTGTGCTTCGCCGCTTCCAGTACGGACATGCCGTCTTCCACGGTCAGCTTTTTGCCGTTAATGGTCAGATTGACAGTTGCCATTTTCTCGTGTCCTCCGGGTTAACGCCGGTCGCAGCGCATGCAGCGCATTGCTTCGGCAATAGCATTCAGCCGGTGGAACCCCACCGCCACTTCCTGGAAGTTCTGCCGACGCGTCTCGGGATCGCGGAAACGCATCGGGAAGCGCTCGTGCTCGACGACTTCCTTCTCATCGACCGGCATGGGAATCTCGATCGGCTCGCCGGTGTTCAGCGCGCCGGTCCCCCCCAGGTATTTGTCGATCGCGACGGCCGTATATTTCCCGTCGGCGATGGCGCGAATGACTTCGTCGGGCCCGCGCACGGCGTCGCCGCCGGCGAAGACGCCGCGAATGCTGGTCATATGCGTTTCGTCATCGGTGACCAGCGTGCCCCACTGGGTGACGGCCACTTCATCCTTATTGATAAACGGCAGGTCGGAGTGCTGGCTGACCGCGGGGATAACCATATCCGCCGAGATGACGAATTCCAGTCCTTCGATGGCGCGCGGCTTGCGACGACCGCTGTCGTCGAATCCACGCAACTCCATGCGGATGCAGCGCACGCCGGTCACCGTCTTTTTACCCACGAAGGCTACCGGAGACATCAATTGATGAATCTCGATCCCTTCATCCATCGCTTCCTTGATCTCGCGCGGGTCCGCCGGCATATCTTCGATCAGGCGTCGATAGATCACGCTGACTTTTTCCGCGCCGAGTCGCAAGGCGGTGCGCGCCGCGTCGAAGGCCGTGCTGCCGCCGCCGATCACCACCACGTTCTTGCCGACCGTCACCGGGCGGCCCAGATTGACGTCGCTGAGGAAGTCCAACCCGTGGTAGACGCCCTGCAGATCCTCACCCGGGACGCCGACTTTATTGGGGAACTGGGTGCCGGTCGCGATATAGATCGCGTTATGCTTGGCGCGCAGCTTTTTGAACGGGATATCCTTGCCGACTTCCACGCCGGTCTTGATGGCCACGCCGACTTGCTCGATCAAGCGGATTTCCTTGGCCAGGATGGCTTTCGGCAACCGGTACTCCGGGATGCCGTAGGCGAGCATGCCGCCGGCGATGGGTTTCGCTTCGTAGATGGTGACATCATAGCCCAGCCGCGCCAGGTAGTAGCCGCAGGTGAGACCGGACGGGCCGGCGCCGATGATGCCGACCGATTCGGCTTTTTTCGGGAAGACCAGGTCCATATACGGCTCTTCGTTCTCGAAGACGTAGTCCGCCGCATAGCGCTTCAAATCGCAGATGGCCAGTGGTTCGTCGAGTTGGGAGCGGCGGCACTTGCTTTCGCAGGGATGGGTGCAGACGCGGCCACAGATCGCCGGGAAGGGATTTTCCTTGCGGACCAGGTTGTAGGCGTCGCGCGGGCGTCCCGCGGCAATCAACGCCACGTACCCGGGCACGTTGACACTGGCCGGACAGGCGTTCTGGCACGGCGAGGTAAACAGATCGGTGCAGACGCCGGCGCGGCAGTGCTTGTTTTTGATGTGCTCTTCGTATTCCTGCCGGAAGTGGCGGATGGTGCTGAGGACCGGGTTGCCGGCGGTCTGTCCGAGACCGCAGGTGGCGGTTTCTTTACAGGTGGCGGCCAGCTCTTCCAGCAGTTCGATATCGCCTTCCACGCCATGCCCGTGCGTAATGCGCTCCAGCACTTCCAGCATCCGTTTGGTGCCGATGCGACAGGGCACGCATTTGCCGCACGATTCATCCTGCACGAAATCCAGGAAGAAGCGCGCCACGTCGACCATGCAGGTATCTTCGTCCATGGCGATCAAGCCGCCGGAACCCATGATGGTGCCCAATTTGGTGAGTGATTCGTAATCGACCGCGGTGTTCAGATGCTCGCGCGTCAGACAACCGCCGGACGGGCCGCCGGTCTGCGCCGCTTTGAACGCTTTGCCGTGCATCAGGCCGCCGCCGATATCGTAGATGATTTCACCCAGCGGCATGCCCATCGGCACTTCGACGATGCCGGTATTCTGCACGTCGCCGGCCAGCGCGAAGACCTTGGTGCCCTTGCTGTTGTCGGTGCCGAATTTCGCGTACCACTCGGCGGAATTCCGCATGATCAGCGGCACATTGGCGAAGGTTTCGACGTTATTGATGATGGTCGGTTTCCCGAAGACGCCGGACTCGAACGGGAAGGGCGGCTTCTGCCGCGGTTCGCCGCGCCGGCCCTCGATGGAGGCCATCAGCGCGGTTTCTTCCCCACAGACGAATGCCCCGGCGCCCACACGAATCTCGATGTCGAAGGCGAAGGGACTGCCCAGGACTTTGCTGCCGAGGAAACCATATTCGCGCGCCTGCTGCATCGCTGCTTCCATGCGCTCGATTGCCAGCGGATATTCCGCGCGGACGTAGATGAACCCTTTGCTCGCGCCGATGGCATAGCCGCAGATGGCCATCCCTTCGATGATCGCGTGCGGATCGCCTTCCAGCAGTGAGCGGTCCATGAACGCGCCCGGATCGCCTTCATCGGCATTGCAGACGACGTATTTCTGGTCGCCTTTCGCATTATAGCCGGCCAACCATTTGATGCCGGTGGGGAAGCCGCCGCCGCCGCGCCCGCGCAGACCGGAACGTTTCATCTCGTCGATCACCTCTTCCCGCGACATTTCGGTGAGCGATTTGGCGAGGGCCTGGTAACCGTCGCTGGCGATATACGCCTCGATCGAGGCATACGGCAGGCTGCCGCAGCGGCCGGTGACCAATCGCACTTGCCGTTTGAAATATTCGATATCGGACAGATGGCGAACGCGCTCGGCTTTTTCCTTATCATAATAGCAGTGCGACTCGACGACCCGCCCATTCACCAGATGCTGATTGACGATGCGCGGCATATCCGCCGGCTTCAATTTGGTGTAGAAGATGTCGTCCGGCTGGACGACGAGAGTGGGACCCAGATCGCAGGTACCGATACAGCCGGTCTCATAGACGACCACCTGATCGCGCATGCCGGCTTCTTCCAGCGCGGCAAGCAAGGCGTCGCGAACGGCATAACAGCTCGACGAGACGCAGCCGGCGCCCGCGCACACCAGCAGTCGATATTTGACTTCCTTCTCTTGCGCTTGAAATCGCGCGCGAATCTGTTCCAATCCTTCCCTGGATGTTACTTGTTGAGTCATCGAATGCATGCACATATCTCCTCAATACCGGATGACGGACGCCGGCTTGCCGCCGGACGCGTCGGTAGAATCACGGGCGGTAGCAGCCGGTTGAAAAACTTCAGTAGTCAGAACGCTGCGAGATTCTTTCGGCTGTCGGTATCGCGATGGCGAGATGTATCGGGCGTGATACGGTGAGCCATCGCGGGACCGACAGACGGAAGAAGATCCAGCGAGGTGACGCCGGGGTTCTTCAACAAGCGGCAAAGACCGCATCAATCGCACATTTCCAGAATGCGATGCAGTTTGTCCGGGTTCACTTGCGGTACCACCTCACCGTTTACCATTACGGCGGGCGCGAGGCCGCAGGCCCCCATGCAACGCATCACTTCCAGCGTGAACTTCTTATCCTTGGTCGTCTCGCCGACTTCCACGCCGAGTAGTTCCGAGAGGCGCTTGAGGATTTTCGCGCCGCCGCGGACATAACACGCCGTGCCCAGGCACACCCGGATGGTATATTCACCGCGCGGGCGTGTGGAAAAGAACGAATAAAACGTCGATACCCCATAGACTTCGGAGAGCGGGATATCCAGGTGTTCGGAGATGAGTTGTTGAATTTCCAGCGGCAGGTAGCCATAGACACCCTGTACCAGGTGCAAAATCTGCACCAGGCTACCTTCCGAGCCGCGGAATTCCTCGATAATCTCCATCACTCTCGCCCGTTTGCCCTCCTCGGTCTCCTCGCCGCAGAGGCAGTGCGATGTGCTTTGTTCCATAGTTCCTCCCATGTGTTCGGATTCTCTCCCGGCGTCGTGCCTGCATAAATTTATTCGTGAAAAATTTCACTATATTTGGCGCTGAAATGCGCCGAATGGTTTATACGTTAACGTTTAAGACGAAACGTATACTTGTGAACTATAGCACAATCACTTTTCGCTTGTAAACGGGGGTAGACGGCTTATTTTGCAACTTTTTTTGCGAATATTTTCCTGATTGAGAAGGCAATTCCGGGATAGCGTCGGGTCGCACCGAGATATCGACAGCTATCTGTGAAGATAAGCACAAAGACGGATAGCGGGTCAGCGGTTGTCAGTTGGAGAACACCGTCCTCGATCACGTGCCGATCGGTGGTTGAATTGCACACAAATACGGGCGCTTTCTTGAACGATTCTAAAATAATTTTTCACAATCAGGTGTAAGATCCCCCTGATCCGGGAATAACCTGAATGGCCCAGTGCAAAGGGGGCAGTCGAGACTTCGGTTTCGGCTGGCACTGGGTTCCTCCTGTGAACGGGGCCGCCTCAGCAACTTGCTGAGGCGGCCCTGGGGTTTTGGTGGCCGGGTTTACGCTATCCCATCAGTATTGCAACACGTGCAGATACGGCGGAAGATTGCTTTCCACCACACAATGCACCGGCGTTTGCACGGAATTCACCGTTTTGACCACCTGGATGAAGGTGTAGTTACCTTCTTTCCATAACCGCACAATGCCGTCGGCTTCCATGAGCAAACGTTCGCGCGTCGCGGAGAGAATGGCCAGCGGATTGAGCAACCCGATGCCAACGCCATCGTTTCGGCGAATCATATCCAGGATGGGCGGCAGCACGTCATAGATGAATTCTTCTTCCATCGCCGTTGCCAGGCGGGTGAAATCGAGCAGCAGGCGTCCTCGATGGGCGCGCGTGGTCTGCTGGAAGGCGGTATCGAGCGCATCGACCGCCTGCAACGCCGCTTCCTCACCCGGATATTCCTGCTCCTCCTCATCGGTTGACGCCAGCGCGGTGAATTGATCGACATCATTCTGCTGGTAGAGCGGGATGATTTGCAGACTGCCGGGGGTGCCTTCTGTCTCCAGCGCCTGGCGAATCACGTCGCCCAACCCGAAGCTTTGCGCCTGGGACTGCAGTTTTTCCGCATAGGTGCTCGACGTGGCCAACGCGAAGGAATAATCCTGCGCCCGCGAGGCTTCCCGCAGCAGGTTCAATTCCAGGATTTCCTGGTGAAATTCCGGCGCGATCTCGAACAGGTAAAACGCGCCATAGGGAATACCGCCGCCCAGCAGGCTGTCGATATCCGGGATGCCGATGGAGATCGCTTCCTGGAAGCGGAAAAACGCTTCCTGGTACGGTGGGACCACGGTAAGGCCGCGATCGTTGATGAAGAAAAGTGAGCGTGCGGGGATGTGGCGCGATCCGCGACTCTTCAATACTTCCGCGAAACGCACGCGCTGGTCCTTCACCCGCTCCATGGTGAGGTGCAACACGGCATCGGCGGTATACTCTTCCGCCACCGTGCCGACCACTTCGCCTTCCACCAGTTCGCGCAGCAGCAGCGGGGTCAATCCTTCACGTTTCAGCGCATTGATCAGGCCATAGATGATTTCGCGCAGTTCGCCGGTGTCACTTGCCAACCGTTGGAAATGGGTGATGCTGTCTACCACCACGCGGCGGGCGCCGATCTCGCGGATCATCTCCGGGAAGATGCCTTCATGGCGTTTGATATCCTGATTCATCAATTCCGGCGAGGTGAAGAGGACCTTTAGTTTTTCTTCTTCTTCCAACCGGCGGAAATCCCAGCCGAAATTCATCGCATCGCGGTAGATCTGCTGCGGAAATTCCTCAAACGTGATGAAGAAGCCGGATTCATCATAGCGCGTGATACCCTCATACAGGTACTGCATGCCGAGGGTGGACTTTCCGGTGCCGGGCGCCCCGGCAACCAACACGGCATCCCCCTCGAGAAAGCCGCCGAAGAGCAAATCATCTAAACCGGGAATCCCGGTGGGTACTCGTTGTGTGGACATGAACCTTCCTCCAACCATCGCGACAAACGGACAAAACGTTAGCAAAGTCTCTTACGTGCAGGTAGTGATGCTCGATAACCCGAGCGGCAAGCAGCTTGTTGAAGAACCCCGGCGGCCACCTCGCTGGATCTTCTTCCGCCTGTGCGCGTCGCAATTGTTCACCGTATAACTAGATACGTCTCACCATTGCGACGCACACCGACGAAAGAATCTCTCAGCGATCTGACCACCGGGATTCTCCAACAAGCTGCTAGCGGCGTTGCGGAATATAGCGATATACATCGGATCCCGGATAGCTGATTTTCTGGATAAAATGTTTTTGTTCGAGCAGTTGCAATTCGCGCTCCACTTCGGTCATCTCGCGGCCCAAGCGGATGGCGATTTGCCGCGCGGTATTCACCGTATAGGGATTGGCTTCGAAGAACGAGATCAGACGATCGACCCCGCCCAGCGAAGTCGCGACGCCTTGCAATTGCCCGCTGACGCGGAAAGTGCGGATCTCGCGCTTCACCTTTTCCGCCACGGATTGGAGTTGGCCGGCCTGGGTGAGAATAAATTGTTCGAGTTCGAAGTCAGGCATCGTGTCGATGCGCGACCGTTCCTGATCGCGCCGTTTCAGAAACGTCTCCGCCTCGACCACGGCCCCTTCCAGGCTGTATCCTTGATCCAGCGCTTGCCTGATCAGCGCAACTTTCTCCAGCGACGCGTAATCATAACTGCGGTTTTTCTCCTCGTCTACCGGGGTAATAATACCCTTATCCGTCCAATAGGAGAGTTGGCGGATGGAGACATCACAGAGCGCCGCCGCCTGTCCGATTCCCAGGCGGAGTCGCTGCATAAGTTCGCGGATATCAATTGGGCGCAATCCAGCCTTCTTTTTCTCATGACCAGTCATCAATGTCCGATCTCCTTTCATGAATCATTGCGCTGACACACACTGTGACAACAGCCGTGTTTCTCATTCACGACGAATGGCGTAATACAATTACATAATAGGCGCTCATTTCGGTGGGCTGTGTCATAATAATACAACAATCATCGCTGGTCCGGTGCCGGACGATAGTCCACGTGCGGCACAAAACTCCCGGGGATTACTTCGCGCATTATAAAGTCGTTTATTGCTCAGCTCAAGCTGCGTTTGTATGAATTATCAGACAAAGTGGGCGGAGAACAGGTATTCAGCCCGGCAATGCAGGCTAGCGGTGGTCCACGCCCTGAAGAACATGGCAAACGGGAACAAGCACGCTGAAGCGCGCGCAATAGCGGATTATCGGAGCACGCACAAGGCTAGAGTTGGCACAGATGACGATCTCCATACCTACGCCGTTGCGTAAAAAGCCAATCGCCAACAGCCAATCGCCTGACCGGTTACCCCAAAAAACAACCCGGCGCGAATGCGCCGGGCTGTCGTAGGTGCGGTCAATGGGATGCCATGCTTATTTCGGCAGGTATCTATTCACGGTGCGCGTCAGGGTGGCTTTATCCGTCATCCCGACGATGGTATCGACGATGACACCTTTGTCGTTGAGGATAAACGCTTCCGGAATGCCGGGAATACTGCCGAATTGGGGTTTCAGTTCTTTTTTGGTAGTGAGGGCAACCGGATAGTCAACGTGATGCTCTTTCACGAATGCCTTCACCGAGTCGGCTTCATCCTCAACCGCCAGCCCGATCACCTGCACCGGCTTATTCGCTTTTGTCATCTCCTGCTGAAACTTGATGACATCGGGAATCTCCGCTACACAGTAATGACACCAGGTGGCCCAGACATCGACCACCACCACTTTGCCGTGATACGCGGCCAGATCCAACGGTTGGCCGGCAATATCGGTCAGCTTCAACTCGATCGGGTATTTGCTTTGCGCCGCGTCGACCGCGAGCAGTTGCCGGCCCATGAGGCTGCCGGCGATCGCCAGCACCAGTGCGGCGAATAACATCAGCGAACGTTTCATCTCTCATACTCCTTCAGTAAATAGGATACTGTGAGTGGGATTTAGAAACTATCTCAAAATGCCTCGCCACCATCTCGCGGGTCCTTTTCCTGCCTGCTCCGGTGCAATTTCCTGCCATGTATGTTCTCACACACTTTCGGAAATTGCACCGGAGCAGGCAGGAAAAATCCTCCGCGATCTGGCGACGATCCATTTTGAGATAGTTTCTTAGCCCATCCGGCTCAACAGCGTTAACTTATCGAACACCAGCAGGAGCCCCATCACGAGGAGCATACAGCCTGCCACGATTTCCACCGTGCGAACATGGCGGGTGAAATGGCGCATCGCGCCGATAAACAGGTTGATGAAGAGTGCCGCCAGCAGGAACGGCAGCGCCAATCCCAGCGTATAGCTCACCAACAGCACGGTTTTCGCGGTGCTGGCGGCCATCGCCACCACGCTGCCGAGAATGGGACCGATGCAGGGAGTCCAGCCGAAGGCAAAGGCCACGCCGGCAATCAAGGCGCCCAACAGCCCGAGATATTTGCCGTGCAAGTGAAAACGGCGCTCTTTGAACAACGCCTGAATGCGGAACACGCCGATGAGATGCAGCGCCAGCACCATCACCACGCCGCCGGCGATACGCGTGATCACCGTCTTGATATCGTCATCGAGCTCCGCGAAAAGGGTGACAATGCCCCCCATCATGAGCACCGTCACCAGGCTGAAACCGACGACGAATGCGAGCGCACTTGAAAACAGCCGCCAGCGCGACGCCGCCGTGGAATTGGCGGTCTGCATCTCCTCGAACGACAGCCCGGAGATGACCGATAGATAAGCCGGCACGATCGGCAGTACACAGGGGGACAGAAAGCTGACCACCCCCGCCGCAAAGGCAATACCGAGCGTCAATTCACTACCGTGCAAACCCATCGTATCTCTCTCCTTTACCCAACCAGTACGTTGTCGCGGTTCAGCCAGCTCCTGGTGAATATACTATGACAACGGTAGGTTTATAACTGGAATAATTCTAACCTAACATGCCCGGATTGACGGTGATTGAAACCCGGCGGATGGTGCGGCATGGAAAAAAGCGAGGATGAGCAACGCTCTCAAACGGATGAAATGACCGGATCGGCAAGATAGCTTGAAAGACCGGCGGGATGAGCGCTTTTATCGAACTTCCGATAATGTATTATCGGGTAATACGGCGAGTAATGAGAATAGTAATCGTTTCGGCCATTCTGGCGCGCGCGCGTCCTCGCGAGCACTCCGGTGGTTTCGATACGACCATCCATAGTCTACTTAACCACCGGAGTGCTCGCGAGGACGCGCGCGCGCCAGAATGGCCGAAACGATTACTATTCTCATTACTCGCCGTATTACCCGATAATACATTATCGGAAGTTCGATAAAAGCGCTCAT